>JGI24022J15233_10005013_pt1 | contig 13871 bp, 10 predicted proteins | sample Ectturendosymbi2_FD_15233 | JGI IMG/M metagenome (IMG submission 15233) | reverse complement strand
AAGTCCGACCGATGTCGAGGATAACACGCTTTTTTTCCGATTCAAGAACAACTTTGAATTCATTTGTTACCTTTCCAAATCAAGCTGTAGCTTGTTGTTTGCCATAAGGCGCCATTGCACAATTACTATATTTAGTGCGAAAAGAATACTTGGCACGAACACGATGACATATTACTGAGCAAAAGTTGTTTTTCAATGGAAGTAACTGCAAAATAAGATCTCATGCATCTGTTGATTTTAGAGGTTTTTACTTCTAAGCATCTCTACGTTATGTTTTACACCGTTAGCATGTGCCATTCATAAAAAATAATGTGAGGAATTGTTGAATGCAAATACTTCTTTAATGCAAACGTTTCTCCGTCAAGTTTTGTCATATTTATGTCGCCGCAACATTGTCGCTCAGGTCAGTGAATCACTGCAATCGTTGGCGCTGAGGAGAACGCATTGTGACGCATTCATTACAAATTTTTCCACAAGGCACGATCTGCTCAGTAAGATTCTTGTCCAATGGTAGTTACTGCTGTATTGTGGTGTGCGTGCCACGTAGAATGTGGATCGCATTGGTACGGCACGAAACTAAGAAGTTGCTCGTAAGTTTGATCACAAATCTATTGTATCAAGACGTTAATTTAGAGCGGTGGTTCCCAAACTGTGGTACGCGTACCACTAGTGGTACGCGAAGGTCTTCAAGTTGGTACGCGAGACCCTTCTGTTCTTCTACACAAACAGAAAGCATTTTGTTTTTCTTTATCGCGTTTTGTTAATATATTCCTGCATTTTTGTGTACTTCCCTTATTAGTTTCGAAAAATGGCCATTATAATGTCTCACAACCATTTTTGTTCATGCCGCATTTGTGTCAAGTCTTATTTGCCAAACTTTTAATCGAATGATATTGGGTAGAATGAGTTTTCCCGGAACAAGGTGTTTCCAAGGTGGTACGCCGTGAAAATATAGGGCCCACAAATGGTACGCGATCAGAAAAAGTTTGGGAACCGCTGATTTAGAGAAACGCAAGCGGAAAAAGCACCTATCAGCATTATGGGGCACTGGGAGAGACTTTCGGAGGGATCCTCGTGTAGACACAGGAACGGTCCTTGCGGCTTTTTCAGCCTCGTGCTCAGTGCTGACGCGCGGAAGGAAATCAACGCGTGCATTGTGGCACGCGCCACCATCCACTGCGCATGTTCTCGAAAGCACAGCCGAGATATTGGCGAAGGAACAACCGAGGCGGGGCTGCTCACAACGCTTGACACTAAGCCGTTGCCGAGCGATTGTAGTGGAGATGTGGAATTTGGAAAATTTTGAATTGGATCAATGAAGCCGTGAAAATCAGTCCCGTCAACACGGGTGGGCTTAGCCCCCAAACAGAGCTCCAAGCCCCCAAAATTGAAAAAAGCCCCCATATTGAAGACATTCGGCGGCGGTTCTGGTGAAAATGTAAAGAAAGTCTAACCTCGCAGTGACTTAAATAAAGCTTATCGTCTTCTGACTGCGGGAAGTCAAAACAACGAGAAAGATGTAGAATCTCCGTTTTCGGTTTTGCGTACGAAATCCTGTTAAAATACTGTATATGAATTTACGTCAATTCCCTTTGTGTAGAAGCACATTCTTTTGATTGACTCTGCGCTGCACTGTGACGTACCACTTCATTCCCACATGCTCGGGTTCAAAGCAGGAGCGTTCTTTGCACATTTTTCTTTGACGACCGATAAAGTCGATCGCTTACACGGGCGTGCGGAGCACTCCGGCAAGCTTTGTCAGCTGTGTCGCGCGCTCAGCCGTTTTTCGCTTTTTTCAAAATTTCCGCCGCTTTGCGGAATAGTCCCCACTGGTAATTTCAAAGGAAAACCACAACCTTTCCTACAGTTGCGTGGCTGTGACTCGTTATCTTTTATTTAACATAACCTTCCCATCAATTACGTGGGTTTTGATTTAAACCTAATACCCACGGACTGCACAGAGCGCAGTCTGCATTGAAGTGTAGAACCCGCAGTAGCGAGTTTGACTAAAAGTTGTTTTCGACTTTTACGCAGCGGCTGGTTCTTGGTTAGTTAACGATTTTCATTTGTTCGGTTACCGAGTTTTGCGTTCAAGGAAAACAACGTGGAAACCTCTGTGTGCGGTTTCGATCGGTTTGATTGAGTGAAAACAAGACGTTACAACAACATGCTCGAAAAAGTTAGTAAGCTGGAGGTGAAATGTCCGGGTAGGGTTTGTCAGGTCATTTAAAAATTATTCAAGGGCATTTTTTCATTTTATTATTATTGAAATTTTACTTCGTACCTACCTTGAATATTTTTTAGATATAGTGATGCAGCACATTCTTTCAAACAAACATTGCTGAATAACAATGGGTGCTTTTTACTACACAACTGCTTAAGATGGAACAAATTTACACGTTACTCTGTTCAATTACATTGTTTAAATCTTGATTCTTGAAAGTTCAATGCAATCAATAGTTCAACAATGAACAATTTCACAACTGTTCAAGGATTCCGGATAATAGGCTACTCAAGGACAACAATATGTTTTTCAAACATCAAGGACATAACCAGTTTTGATTGCAAATTCAAGGAAAGTGCTTGGCGCTCAAGATCGTCAAGCAACCTTATGTCACGCTCGTAACAAGCCCCTCCCCTGCAAAACTTTTCGCCCCTCCTGGAAAAATCTGTTGGGCATTGTTGAAAACTATTGGACATAGTTTGAAAAAAAGAAAACTCTTCGCCACCCCTGGTGTCCCAAGCTGGTTACGGGCCTGCCTTATGTTCAGGCAACTTGGAAACCAAAACACATTGCCGGTGGGGGTAGTTTACCAATTAAAGTTCGTTGGCATTTATTGATGCTATTGCAACGCTCTGCACAACGAGATTCAACGTGGTGCAGGGATGCGTCAGCACATTTGAAATTACTACATACAGGTGCCTTGGCGGAATGTTCATCTGAAAAAAAGTTTATCACGATTTTGTTTGTTGCTCTGGGATGGGATAGTCTTCAACCCAATTAGCTTTTAATGCGTACGAGGATCATTTGGAGGCAACCCTCGACGGCCAACTCTCGCTCTCCAGCCCCAGTTCGCCATTACTGGCGTAAGGAATATCAATAAAATACGACTACTAGAACTGCTTGTCCTAACCCTTAGAACTAGAAATCGTTTGTGATTACCCGAGGAAATGACATGACCATAAAACGGTTTCGGAGCAGTGACAGTTAAGCTACAGTGCTGTCAAACTGAAAACATCTGTGCAAAGTGGCATATGAACAGATAGTGATATCTGTTGGTTGGGAATAAGTTTATCTAATATGGAAAAGCCAAAATATTGTAATGTGTTACACGGCGACGAAATGTTTTTGCCAAATGATGTGAACAGTCCGAAATGTTTGGCTTTGACTATAATAGTAGACATGAACTACAAGCTCCAACTGCTGTAGGTTGAAAATTAAAATCACTCCGATTTTTGGTTTCGCGGATGGTTAATAGTTTTTCAAAATCTCACCATTTTTGTGCTTTTGTGTTGTTTTATTGTGCCTGTGATATGGACCACGAGTCTGCAAAAAATGAATTGTTATTATTGTTGCTTTTCCCCACATATTAATGATATTGTTCAAATTTTCAAGTTTATCAGCTTAACAGAATAAGATTTTGGCAAAACATGGTGGAGTTTCCCGGAAAAAAAGTATATGCATAAAGGCACAAAAGCAAGGTGCTCACGCAGTTAAAAGATTGAAAATGAAGCAAGTTGGTCAAATGTCCAGAAAAATTTCTGAAACTTTGTAAATACAGTATTTGCAAAATGTTTTGTAAGATTTCGAAATATTGATTACTTTCAGTTTTTCACAAATGCGTAGCTTAATAGTCTGTTTCACAAGTGAATGACAGAATACTGTGTTGAAAGCATATGGAGTGATTATATCAACTTTTTCAACAAAAGCGAAAAAGAGAGGGAAGGTTGTGAAAAAAACTGCTTAATTTTTATTTTTCACGTTGGAAATTTCGGAACAATCTGTAAAACGTTGGACCAACCATTTCCACTCTCGTGTAAGCTAATTTTACTCTCCTAATGCTAAATGTGCATGGCATGCCTTTCTAAAAGCTGACAAATTTATCGTAACCAAAACATAAAAACATAGAAAACTGCCATAACAGAACCTATTCCCTGACCTTCCAAATTTTCAATCTCGTCTTCACCAGCAGGTTTTTGCACTATAGGCCTGTAGCAGTTAGGCTTTCAATCTCTCGCTATAGTCACACCAGCTAAGATGTGCGTAAAGCTCTGCATGCGTTGAATTTACTTTGTTGCTTATTACAGTACATCAAAATTTAGCTGTCAAATTAGAATTGGAATCTAGCTAAACTTTCTTGTCAGGTTGGTTTCGACGTGATGTGTCCCTCCCCGTAAAAATCACAATTGAAACCTTCTTTTCCGGGAGATGTCGCAAGCGAAGAATAGAAAAAGGTCAATTTCTGGCATGTTTTTCGAAACCTTATAAAAAAAACAAAAAAATTAGAATAACAGAAAACTTTGGCATTACAAGGGTTATTGATTGCTTCACAAAACTTCAAAAAAATATGTTTGTGAAATACGCGGAACTTTTTCAATGTTTCCAGGCGAGGAGGTTGGAAGACCGATCGATGAAACTCTGCTTCATCGAAAACCATCGTTGTGTGTGTTCACTGGAGTGGCAATCTCACTGGTCGCTCGGCGTTATGTTTCTTCATTTTTAGCCAGTTTTAAGAAGCAGAAAGCAGATATGGCAGCAGCCCCGTCGCCACGGGGGGCTTTGCCCCCAAAACAATACTCCAAAGCCCTCAAAATTGAAATATGAAACACTATATATAAGTGTTTTTATCCAATTTTAGAACGTCAAGCCCCCTTCACAGGCGTAAAACCCCCTATTGAAGACTTTCTGGCGACGGTTCTGTGTGGCAGTTAAGCGGAAACATAGGTTTACTTTTGCTTGTCTTCAGTTTGTCGATATGCACCAGTGAAGGAGTGTCGAGTCGAGACCTGGTCTTGATCTCGACATTTGTCTCCAGACCGATTTTTGGGAGCACAGTATCTGGCCCCTGGATGTTAAAATTTGATATTTTTCTATTACTTTTTCGTAGGAAAATGCATCTTTTCTTAGTTTCGAGTTGGTGAAATAAAATTTCACCACTGTTGATGGCCAGTTGGCCACCCCTGGAAAAAATATTTTGGCTCACTCTTAACAAGTAGTATATCTCCCCTGGCAGGAGTGGTTCAAGGGGCGGGGGCAATCGTCCCCCAAAACCTGCGAAAGTAACTTTATTCACCATAATTTTGCACAATTCAGAAAACAACATTCGCGATATAAGGCCATTTTGTCGTCTACGATTTTGTCACAACAGTGTTTTGAAATATAGGCTACTTCCTCTCTCTTACAGTAAGCGAAGCTTTTATGAGACTTGACTACCAAATATTACTGAAATCGACCCCCAGCCTTATTGGCTGAATCCATCTCTGCCCCTGGAAAAAATCTTTCCAACGCCCATGCTTGTACGAAGATCTATATGTAGCTTAGAGCATGTGAGTTGCACCATACGCGTGTTCAGGTTTGCAGCAAGAATTTAGGAAAATGTGGTGACTGATACGCAACTTGTAGTGCAAACAAAAAAGGTGTGGGAACACACCCAAAAATAGGCATTTCAAAACAGCCTCAAACTCACTTTGAAGCAAAACGTGAAAAAGGTGTGGGAACGCCTTTCCCACGCGTTCCCGCCCACTGCACCCCTTCCTACCTCGACCCATTCATGTGCACAAAAGCTTAGTGAACAAACTGGAATATCAATAAATAATAAATGTCAATGTACGGTACTTGGCACTTTATCTTTCGTCAGGGCTGTAACCAGCAAGCAGGTGACAAGAATTAGGTTAAAATTAGACGCAAAAAAAGCAAATTGACCTAAGCGAGTTAACATCCGTCATGTTCTTGAACATGACCATAAAATAAACTGGAATAAAGTCCAATGTGTTACATTTCGCTTTCAAAAAGTTTTGCTTCAGCTGAAAAAACATGATTGCAACTATTTTTCAACACGTTTCGGATAATCCCAACGTCGCATTCTGAAGTTGAATGTCCAGGGATAACTGTAGGCTTAACTTTCTAGAATCAGTAGCAAGTAATAACTTTGTCCAAAAACAACGTTTGAAAACCTTTAAGGCAACAATGGGCTACAATATCTTCATTTCTAAAACAATTTTCTGCTTGGTTGTAAAAAACGCAGAGAATGTTGCTGAAATACAGGTTTTAAGTGAACCACATAGGGTGCCCTGGGGACGTCGGCGAATGCAGCAATTTCTGGATCCTCTAAAACAGTTCTTGAAGTGCAAAGTAGTTGGATCATATCGTAATATGGCGGCGTCATGTCCAGTAACTGACGTATGAAGCGTCTAGGCGAGCAATGTGGACGACAGTCTGTATCTGTGGTACCTCGTACGCACGTGTTCCAATGCAGTTGGGTATGAAAGGGAAGTGTTATGATAATAAAAAAATTGTGTTAAAATATGTTAACGAAATCGGCAAATGTATGTTAGTGATTTGGTCCATTACTTTCAAGTTCGGACACATGTGGCTCGCGAAATCATTTAACCTAATAGCACCTCGAACGAGTTTTGCAAAAATTAGATTTGTCACTATGGAAACGCATACTTTCCTAACAGTAGAAACCAAAGCCTCAAGGTAGAAACGCATGTCCTCCCTGGTTACAGTCGTGGATGGCTTTAATTCGGTTTTCAACTGAGATCTAAATATTTAACAGCAACAAAACGACGCATCAATTTAAACTAATAATTATTGAAGCTGTTCACTCAGGCATTGCCTCTGGTTTTCAAGCAATTAAGAGGGCTTTAATTTTCTCACAACTGCCACCGTCGAACCAAGGTCTATCGTAATTTCCAGAAACACGTGACTATCTTATGGTGATTGACTGTCTCTCCTTCAGTTTCATGGATTGTAATGTGAAACAGTGCTTTCCATACGATGCTAGCAGAATTACCTCTTTGAATGCCAAAATACTTAATCACATTGTAATTTTGAAAATAAGTTCTGTTTAGATATTCAGCTTTCTAAAATTTGAGTAAAACCTGCTTGCATTTGAACACTATTGTGAGAGTTAAAATGAAAACTAGAGTCAATCTTGACAAGATATATTGGCAGGTATATACAACATTTGGCAAATTTTTTTTACCCTTAACTTCCTGCAACATTTTATGCTGATTTTCTATCACATATTTTTATCCAACTTTTTAAGGGTAGTTTTCATATACCACACTAACTTAAAGATTGCTGAATAACTACTTCAATTTTTACTAAAGAAAAATCCTACAAACATACTGTAAGTGCATGAAATTAATTCTATTTGAGGCTGCATTATAGCTTCTTGTAATACTTTATGATGTATAAGTTTTGCTCCAATTTTTTCAGATTCCATGTACTAACATTTAGAGTTCTTTAAATCATGCAAAAATGTTCTTTCAAACTTTTTAAAAATATGTCCAATAGTAACTATAGATGACATGCTCTGCATTACTGTAGAAGGTTATGGCTTATGTGAGGAGTGTTGTTTTCACCTTTGCATGCCATTACCACAATTGTGATATTGATTTATATTTTTATAATTACACTAGCAGTAAAAACTGCACTTATTGTCATTGTCAAATGTAATACATCGCATTGATTTTATGAACTGACAGTTTTAATCAATACCCTCCGCCTTTATGTGCTAACTTGTTTCTATTGCAACAGTTACAAAACCACAAAAATACTTTTAAAGTCATGTATTAAGCTGTATTGTTTTACCACTTGAAAGTTAGTACACAAAATGTAATGACTGCATGCATACAAGTCAGTTATACAACGTCTTTTGAAGGCCAAATGTGCTTTTTACTCTATTATACTTGAAAGAAATGCTTCAGTAAAGTATTGTGGAAATGACTTTCTTGCTTTTAAACTTGCAATGACTGATGACAGTGATCAAACAAATGAAGACATGATGAAACACTCAGCATCTTAACAACAATTACACAGAGCATCTTAATCCTGGTCAAAGCAAAACTTCTACAACAGTTTAAGACACAAGAGAAAAATTTGCATTGTTAGCGCAACACATCGGTTAACATCTTGTAAAAACAATATTAGCAAGATCAAGATGTACTAGCTTAGCTCAGCAATACACCAACATTATCATGTACAAAAACATTATTTGAAGTACGCACTTCTGTAGTTGAATAGCAAACAAGCAAAAAAGTAATAGGACATGAATCTCTTTTTACCACTACTGCCACAAGGAATGAATGAACCTCTTTATGCAATTGAATTTGTGTGATCCATAATTCTTACGACTCATCTTTCTTTTGTTCCGATACATCTTCAGTTTTTTGCTGGTCACCTGCTTCCTGAGGATTTTGTGTTTGAGACTCTTCCTTGCTTGCTACTTCATCACTGGTTTCTTGAGTTTGCTCTGGCTTGATTTCTTCAGCAGTCTGTTCAGTTTTCACTTCAGTTTGCTCAGACTTGGCCCCTTCTGCTTGATCGGTGTTTTTTTCTTGTCCTTCAGTTTCGCCTTTAACTAAAGGCTCAAGCTTTTTTTCTTTGTTTAATGCCTGAGTTTCATCACCACCACCTATGCATTTACCATGAACAAAAACTCTAGGCATTGTTCGCGCACCAGTCATTTTTTCAAACGCATCTTGAAGAACTTGCCGATCAGGCCTACCACTTAACAGAACTTCATGAAATTGAACGTTGATGCTTTTGAAAGCCGATTTAGCTTTGAAACAGTATGGTGAAAACCGAAATGTAAACATCACTACAGGATGGGCCTCAACAGTTTCCTTTATGAAAGCTTCAGCCTCTTCAGGTGTATTATACGTTTTGCCTTGAAAAGCACCCATACTGCAAGACCAAATTGAATGAATAGTCCAAGTCTAATGCAATATCACAGCACCTGCGGCAAACTGTACATGTGCACTTCCACGGTCGTTTCCAATGCTGCTGTTGAATAACCCACAAGTGACGCAACCTCGTTAACGCCCTGTATTTTGCATGGTACCCTGCCTGTTCCGTCATGGAAATCGTGTGATTGAAAAAGTCTTTCTATTGTGTCTATATGTCCATCACAATTGCACTTTCCACTGCAATAAATCAGACACTAACGTTTACCGAGTAGATATTTCGCCTATTGAGCAAGCGCCTTTAGCTTCTATTCAAATGTTCTTTCTGCAGTTGATAACAGAATTACAAAACAACTTAATAACAACACTGTTAGCAGCCATGTGATGANTCACGTTTGTCGCGTTACCAGCCAAGCAAAGCCCTTTCGAGTCCAAGTCGAACAAGAGTCATTTGAAATNTTTTCAAGTCAAGCCAGGTTCGGCTTGTCACTTTGTAGATCGAGCTAGAATGAAAACATACAATTTCTCACGTCACTGAATTGCAAGCTTCGGTCAATGTTGAGCCAAAAAAGCAGCAGAAACTGTTTATATAAATTCAAAATGTTGTGACATGAGTTGAACCTTTTTGCAAACATCATGAGTTTGTTTAATCTTTTTCATCATTTCACCTGTAAGCTTTTGCTTGCAATTTGCTGGGCTGAAGATTCGTAATTGACGCGAAATAAGTTACCTAGTAAAGCAATTTTGTGATCAGATTCGGCTGTGTCACCCTCGTGGTGTCTTAATGCTGAAATGTAGATATGTTCAGTCAGAATAATCCACAAGTTATGAACGTAATGCGTCACAAGTTGATTCCTTGTAGGCTTAGCATCCAAACCTGGAGGTTTTCATTCGAGTTGAATGCATCATTATTGTAGACTGTAGAGTATTGCTCGAGTTGAGTCAAGTCCAGGCATGTAACCAGCTTGGGACACTAGGGGGGGCGAATAGTTTTCTGAGAGGAGCCCCAAATTTTTCAACTATGTCCAATAGTTGTAAACTACGTCCAACACATTTTTACAGGGGGGAGAAACAATTTTTAAGGGAGTTTCGCCCCCCTGCGCACCCCCTGGTTACAGCCCTGGTCAAGTCACTAATAATCATGAATCGAATTATTGACTTGAATCAGGCAATCAGTCAATGTTGCAAAACGGTAGCATAAATACCAAGGTTTGTCCGTAATCAACACAAAGAATTTCGCACGAATTGAGCATTTGCAGAAACATGATTTGTGTTCAGTATAAAACCAAATACTTTGCCAAGCATAATTGCATTTTATGACAAGCTTTCTCTTTCAACGTTTTCGTCAGTGGGAATGCCAGGAAGCAAAATATCGAGTTTGACCCCCCTGGAAAAGATTCTGCGGACGCCTGTGCTTCTGACTTGATTTTTTTTCAAATTTCTGGCATTCTTCCGACATGTTTTGGTTGTTTCTTACCTGCAAATNCAACAAACAAAAATATTTGAATTATAGAAATTTTAATAAACCATTTCCTTGCAATATTCAAAGTCTCGAGACCTGAAAACTTCGAGATCGAGACCGAGACGTGATCTGAAATCTTCGAGACCGAGACTCGCAAAAATGGATCTCGAGACGAGTCTCGAGACCGAGACCAAGTCTCGAGACTCCATCACTGCTAGGAATCATATGTCACACCTGCTCTGTGTGCTCTGTGTGTAGATGACTTACTCAGCTTTATAGGTTCACAATCCTCCTGTCCCATTTAACTTTTATATTTTTATTTAAGTGTTTAACTCATATCGCAAGGCCCCCCAAAAAATACAAGGTTACAAAATTACTTGCGCACGACGCATCACAAGATTGGTTGGTTGGTAGGCCTACGGCTAATGAACAAATACTGAGCAGGAAGGTATTGTGTGGCTTAGCCTACTGCAGAAACAGGGTGCGAAACAATAAAAAACAAGCGCTGTATGTAAACACTTGAAAGCATTCCCAAGTTTGCAGTTGGGAGACCGAATAAACCCTTAGTTTATCTAGTCGATACTCCCAGAAGCTCGCAAGACAACAACAAACAAAAGAAAAACAAGAAAACCAAAAAATATACTTTAGAAACAATTTTTGCCATGAAAAGCTCCAAATCGTAAAACTAAATTGAAAGAATCTAGCAGATTGTTTCTGAAGATGATGTTTTTCTTGTCTTAATCAGAGTAAGAACTGGTCTAAATCTTATCACAATCCGGTAGCACAGTTTTCTAGCAGCAGCATACAGATATCGAAAATCTGCTTGTTTTAACTATCAGCGTTGGGTAAGGCTATGCCAATCAATCCTGGTTTGTATCACCATTAAATCAAATAAAAATCGCTTACCTAAATAAGAAATTTCACTTTATGTTGACATTTGCAATATATTAGTTTTTGTTTGCATTAATGGTTTTCTTTTGATTGTGGCGAGATCAAGTCATTGTCAATGTCAAATCTACGTCGAGTCACAACTTTCTGTGGCATCATTATCTGAAAAAATGGATTGACATCACCTGATGTTTCTTGAATTATTTCCAAAGTTTTTCGAAAATTTCATTTGAAAGTTTAATGAAGAACAAATGAAAGGTTTTCCATTTGAAACGTGCAAGGATGTAGTGCTAAGAAAAGAGGTGTTGGAACCCGCCCAAAAAATCTAGCCATTTTAAAATGGCTTCGAACTCATTTTAAAGCAAAACATGAAAAGGTGTGGGAAAGCCGTTCCCATGCGTTCCGGCCCCACTACCATCCCTGGAAACATAACTCGATTGATAATCACAAGTTGCTGGTGTTACTGGCATGAACCAAGTTGAGCCAATTGGAAGTAACGTGACTTGAGCCAATACAATCATTCAAGCTAACAAAAAACTTCAGTCATTTAGAGTTAATGGCTTGACATGGCTGTTACCGATGACGGAACCTATGTCAGAACTACGCTGAGCATCAAATTGTAGCAAGATTTGTTTATGGCAAAGATGAAAAGGGGTGCATTTGCACATGATAAGAATTTAATTAAAAAAGTTTTTGTACATGATGTAGATAACAAAGTTTTTGTACATGATGTAGATACATGATGTAGATAACAAATAAAAAAGTTTTTGTACATGATGTAGATAACAGTGATGTGTCCAAGACATTTTTGTCGAGCTAGGCTTAGTCGAGTCACAAGCCCTTCGAGTCAGAGTCTACTTTGAGTCGTCAAACTTTTTTTTGAGTTGAGTTATGTTTAGGTCGAGTTGAGTCAGACTCGAGTCACCAGAACCATCGTGTTACTGGTTAACAATCTAGAGTCAAATGAAATTTAAAATTTCCACTGTTTTTGTTTTTTTTCTGCAAAGTTGTGTTCAGCAAATACAAAAATGTTGCCCAACGAGCTAGAAAATGGCGCCGATTGAGCTAAAATGTAATGCCCAATGTTGTTTGAGCACTTTTGTTACTAGACGATTTAGATCTAAGTTTTTGGTGAATGCAGTTCTCTAGCTTTCATTTTATTTCTCTACTTCGTTTTCAGTCAATTTCATAAGTCTAGCCTAACCCTGCTGCAACAAATATAACCTCTTTGCCCTTCACATGCTTCATCAAAAGACCAGAGACAAATATCGGCTTGATATAAATCTTGTGGCTATATTGATACCCTGCTGAGAAACAACTTGTATCGATTTTTCATATTATGCGCATCTTCACCCAACTGTTTTATTCGTTTACTTCAATTGGCTGATGCTTTTTACAAATCTTCATTTTTCCTCAATTATTCAAAGCTCCGGTATGATGGAGACCAACTGCAGTAGTTGTTGGTGCATTGTTTCGGTGTTCGCGACTCATCAGTTTTGCTTTTGTGCAGCAAAAATAAAAAATGTGTGTGCAATGTATACAAACCAAACACACAAAAAGAGGTGCTGTAAAATGTTTGGCTCCTCTCAATGTTGGTTGGTCATGTGCAAACACCGATTCTGTAATGCGTTACTGTATGACTAACCATTTTTTGTGCTCTTGTGAATGACAATACAGTTGTGGTGATGATAAAGTGTTTTGCTCCTCTCCATGTTGGTCATGTACAAATTGCGCTACTGTGTGGCTAACCATTTTTTTGTGCTTGTGTCTGTGATCGCGTTGATATGAACCACGAGTCTGAAATATTACTAATATTGTTATTATTATTATTTCGATGGATTTCGATTTTACAATTTCATCTTAACGGAATTTGAATGGGATTGGATTTGATAATATCCTTTTGATCTTCTTCGCAACTTTCGGTTCAGTTACAGGACTGAAAGATACTTTATTGAATAGTTTGGTTCAGTGGTGTTTCTCGAATCCTTTGGGATTGTGCATTGTGTTTGTTTAAATGTGGAGCCTTGACTACGACCAGTAATGCAATTCTGCAGAGCTGAACCTGAATTTCAATTTGGATTTAAATCCGGCGGATTTTCAGCTTTATGGTGGATTTGTGTTGAATTTGGATTTTATAATATCTGCTTATCCGGTTTTGGGTTGGATTTGGATTTGATAATCTTGGTTTGACCTACTTCGCAACTTTCAGTTCTGTTTCAGGACTCCAGATTTCTGCACTTATTCTGTGAGTTTGTTTCAGTGGAGTTTCTCCTATCCGTCGAAATTGCACATTGTGCTTGCATAAATTTGGAGCATTGACATGCAATCCAACGATGCAAGGTATAAAGCTTGCACTCTTATGTATCACGTCATCACAGTTGCGGAATTGTCCAGGCCCGTTCCAGGATATAGCAGCAGGGGGGACAAAAACCAGAAGAGGGGGCCACATTTAAAAAATACTGTATTGGATGTATGCAGAAACCAGGGGGCCAAACGTGAATTGGGGAGGCACAGATTTCAAATGGGGGACCGGGCACCACTGCCCCCCCCCGCTGGCGACGGCCCTGTATTGGTGTGACTTTCATTGATCGAGTCCCTTTTCTTGACC
>JGI24022J15233_10005012_pt1 | contig 13872 bp, 7 predicted proteins | sample Ectturendosymbi2_FD_15233 | JGI IMG/M metagenome (IMG submission 15233) | reverse complement strand
TCAAACTTTTGGTGTTATGGAGCCCATGAAGAGATTGACCATAATTTACGGAGCCCCACAATAAATTTCTAAAAATAAAAAAAAAAAAAAAAAAAAAAAAAAACATTGTTACTTACCGATTGATGTTCCTGAGTAAATTGGAAGTGCTTTATTTAATTGTTCTTTGCCGTTACTACTCCTTTGGACAGTTGCAAAATTAGCCAAGTCAGTATTTTAATAAGTAAACCAATAGCTCGCGGAGCCCCGAGGTTTCTCTCGCGGAGCCCTGGGGCTCCGTACGGAGCACTGTGAGAACTTATGCACTAGGCCACGTGCCGGTGCCAATCGGTTGGGAGATGAACAATAACTAAAACTCACTACGATTCGAACAGACAGTGAAATTCACATTGCTGCGAGATGATGATCTGCCCAACAATTCTACACTCTGGCGGACTTACGTTTACACTCGTTTGGCCTTCCAGCTTCCGCAGGTCTCCATGGTTGATCGTGGTGAAAAGGCAGGCATTGCTCGCAGTTCAGCCCGACGGTGTTGTGCTGGCACTCGCATCTCCCGTGCACCTGTCAAGGTGAAAAACTGAAGTTAACATGCTGTTCATATGAACAAGAGAACGCTAGCCTCGAGACGTGCGTGAGTGCTGCAACCACAGGCGACGAGATTTAGCTCCTGCCCATAATCTTGAAGTAAGCCGAAATAGCGCTTGCGACTAAGATGAAAAGCAGAGTAAAATGGTAATGTGTAAGCCACGCAGAATCAAGTAAAAAACCTACTGTACGTTGTTTGATACAAAAAGGTTGACCCAATCACGCATTTTCAGAACAAGTTGGATTTTTAAAACAGGGCCGCACGTACAAATTATAAGTTTTGGGATGTGGGGAGTGAAACTTATATGTATGGTAAACGTTAACTCACAAACGTTGTCTTCGTGACGGTCATACCAAGCAAGCAGTCAAGCGGTTGAACTACGTCACGCAACAGCACACGCCAAGCGGTCACACCACACTGTGAAACGAACAGTCAAAGTGACCTCACACTCCCGCAACGCGACACACAGTTGACACTCCTTGTTGACAGCAAAACCATGCATGGCAGCTGCAAAATCTTGGCTGGTTGGCATGTACAGTACTAATTTTGCTTCGGTATACACTCTGAGCTAGTGGGTTGATTCTTGTTTGTTAATATTCTGTGCAGAGTAACTCGGAAACAGTTCATATCGTCAAAAAATAATTCTTGGTGTGGATGTTACTGACATTCTCAGAGAATATTCGCAACATCCCTGAAGAAGAACCTTTCAGTTGTGAGCACAATAGTGAGATAGAGCCTTTTTCGGAAAGATGAGAGTCAATGGACAGCTTAAACAATCGCTTCCAACAATATAAGTTAAAATATCATATTTTATTAGAAAAGAATCGAAAATGCCACAAGAGTTGAAAACTATTAGCAGTTGACTCGCTTGACGGAAAACCTACAGCAAACGCAATTTTTTCGCGTTAACAATCGCACACTACCAAGTACACCACTCTTGCAAGGCAGAAACCACTGCATGGTATGAAAATCTACACGGAAGTATGCAGTACGCACAACGAAGCCAACAAAACTAATATATACAGTAACTAAAACGACTACTACACGTAGAAGTAAAAACATCAGCACGATTCCATAAAAATCATCGAACCCGTTCAAACATGCATGATTCGTTTGTAGACTGTGTACAGAAGAACAAGCACAGTGCTCCTGGGTTAGCAAGCGATTAGCTTTGCCACGATAATTGGCAGCGAAAGCTCCCATTTACAATTATATCGTGGTTGAAGATTTCGACAAATAGCCATTGCAACCGCCACCTGATTAATAGTGTAGTTTGTCAAATGCGAACTGCAGCCGCGTTTGGTAGTTGCCTTACACGACAGCGGCGACTCAGGGTTTTGCGGGCCGGGCCGAGTAATGGGCCACTGTAGGTAGGGACCAATATCGAGTTCATGTGAAGATGAACAGGTAACTACGCGCAAATTACTAGCTAAGCAAAATACGCGGGTTCATTGTTCACGTAGTATACAGAGTTTTTTCACTTGACGCAAGTGTTTTTTCGAAAACCAAAAAATATGTTGGGCAATTTTGGTACATGCAGAGAGTGGCTTTAATGCAGGATCTGAAAAGACATCGCCCTCACGAACAAAAATGTCCGCACATTAGAAAGATTAATAATTCTGCTTAATACCGCCCACTAACGAAAACACTAGGTCCAGTTTATGCAAAACATTTTTATGAAAAGGTTTTGCAAAACAGAAATCAACCATTGAGATGGACGCAAGATACGAAATCATAAACCACGTTCTTTAGGAACTTGTTGAAAAGGCAAGACTTAATATATACGTAAAACTGAAGAAAAAAATTTTGCACGTACGGCATTGACCAAGCTGAAAGCATTAGATTTTACTGTCGTGGCCAACTGCTGCACAGAATTTGCAGTTTGATAGTCTGAAAAAACTGGCAATGAAAAAACAGAAGTAAATACCAGGTCTACGTGAATGCGCTGCAAAATTACGGGTATGGGTTTCGACTTTCGAATGTGCCAAAGGTGATTTATTTACATAATGTTTTCTCAATCTGCGACTCTCTATCTAAAAAAAGTTCGCCCCCAAGAATCGTTTCTTCTCCCTCTTTGCAAGACCCTGCCCACTGAACACAGCAATACACCTGCACCAATAATCACATGACCCTGAGTAGATGTTAGATTCGTCCAGCGACGTCATGCAGAAAAGGCAATGCATCATCAACATTGGTCAAGCTTCGATTTCGCGGGGATCACAATCAGAGCGAGCAAATGCAACAGATTTTGACTATCCACTGCTGAAATTGGTATCAAACCAATTTTGCGAAATATTTCCCAGCAAAGATGTTTCTACAAGCATTATCAGGTATCATCCGCATTTTTTAAATTATTTGCTCTTCAGAATTAACACACCAATCTGATTGCTCTCACGAGATGATGAAAATTGCATGTTTTGTGGTGTATATTGGGGTACATGCCAATCGTCCCACAAATGCCACATGATATGTTGGCATTCCAAGCTTAAAACGTGATCGTACTTACTCTATACTGTCCAGACCCAGTTGCGTACTGCAAAGGTTCGGGTGAAGAATAAGATTTAGGGGCGTTAGGCCAGCAAAGCAGGCGAGCCATACAAAGAAGAGGCAACGGCTACCAAAGCAGTACAAGCGGTTTTGAAGAAAACCATTAGGAAACATTCTTACGTTTGTTGAGCAGTGTTAAAACTGCCACATTCACGCCTAAAAACAACGATTACCTCCGTGCCGATCTCAGTTCCCTGCAGGAAGAAGGTGTTTAGTTATAACCTTGCGTGCAAAACGAGACAAATGACGAACCACGGAACAAATACCTGCTAAACTGCTGCTCAACGACATGATTTTTCACAAAAGAAAATTTATCACTTCCAACAGATTTGAACTTAAACAACAAACACTCAAGATACGCGTTCACTGTAGACTTGACGTAAATCTTTAATTACTCTAGTCTAGAAACATGTTCAAATTTCAGTCTATTTACTATATTTTGATTTATCATTACGTTTTCTTATATGTCTCACAAAATGAATCGTTGACGTTTCGCATCGATTAGCAAGATGAAAAACGCGGGTTTCTGTTATAGCAAAGTACGCTGCATCACGGAGTGCGTTGCTCGTGTCGTTTAGACTGCATGCAAACAGCAAGTAGAGGAAACGAAAGTTTTTACCATCAAGTTGCCGACGTCATTCCTGGTCAAGGTGCCGTTGATTGGCGTGCATTCGTCAGCGTGCCCGTAACAGAAACAGTTCCCGCGAACAACCAGTTCGTACAAAGCATAATAATATTTGTTTTTAATGTCCGCGCGGCTGTCCAGCAGATCGTCGCCGAGTGTGTGCAGCTCAGTGAAGTTTATTCTGGAAACGGAGAGGTCGCAAGGTTTTCGAGCAAGGAAACGTCTGGAAGTTCTTCACTGCGATCGACCTATGTCTCATGCAATACGTTGGGTGCACATGGATTAAAGCGATTTTATTGTCAAGAAACGCGGCGTAAGTGCGCGCAAAACAATCCCGGAGAATTGAACTTTCTAAAAAGTCTGATAAAAACACAAAAACTATATATTGTATTTGGTCAAAACGTTTGACCGGCAGTCGAATACAGTCAATGACGATGTTAACGTATGATGGAAAAGCACTTAAAATAGCTGCGCATGTCTGTCAGCAAAATCAAGTTTGTTTTAAATGTTTTTGGCTTTTGGAGACATACAATTTTTTCAGGAGAGCGGGTCCTGAACCTTTTACGCCCCGAACCAAAAAAATCTCTTTCAAAACTGCACCTACCAGCAGTGAAATCGAATTACACATAAAACTCGTTTTGTCAAATACCCTACTACGGCCGCAGTAACTGGTTCGTAAAACTTACAAACTAAATTGGCAGGAAACTTACTTAATTTTGTTAAGGCCAATCAAACTTCGGATACTTTCAGCCCATTTTGCCGCCCCATTTCCTCGACGGTTTGGTGATTTAGCAAACAGAGAGAAGCCATCCTATACAGCAAGGGTTGCAAGCACTCTAGGTTTGAATACCCTGTTCTGGTGGAACCAGTTCTTAATGTCCATCCCGACCTCAGGGACTCATAAAAAGATAAATTAAACCCACCCCAGTCGTTAGTCCAGGCCTTTTGCTAGTGTATCTACGCCGAGTGGGGAGCTCAACGCGTATTAAAGCTAATTAACCTCACAACAGTCTGATGAAACGGGGTCATAGCTTCAATTTCAGGAGCTAACCCCGTCAGAAACCAGTGGTAACAATTTGAACCAGGGAATACGAACCTGGTAACGTGCGTCAGTTTACCATTAAAACACTGGATAAGGGAAGTCCACGTATTTCTTTGGCCTGTAACTGCACACAAAACCCTAATACTGATTTCGATCAAATTCTATTCAAACCAGCAAGACTGCGGTGTGTTTAATGCCTCCTAAGCCTAAATAGCTTTTAAAAAAACGAATTTAATTGTCTTCTTTCGTGCAGCAACATCATGGGATAAAAACTCAATGATGTTAGAATCCTGTTGATACGATTATTTGATAAGAAGCAGCGAATTCATTACCGTTAGAAAAACCTTCGAAATTGAAAATTTAACACATAGGCAACTGAACGAAATTTAAATTGCAACCAGTTACTGTTTGTACCTAAATCAGATCCACTGTCCTTGACATGCACGTTGTCAAGGTTTTCAAAATGTTTCGTAGCAAAATCTAACAAACTTTCACAATCCGCCACAACTTACTACTTCACGAGAACTCTCTGTCAATTCTTTAACTTTGTTTGCAATCGGTTAAAGAAACTTTTCACGTACATGTTCTTTTAATGAAAAGGAATGTTTTAACTTTGGGAAAAAGTAATCTTAATTGTAGCCACAAACTTATGGGACTGACCTCAAATTCGTAATCTTCAACAAGTTTTGTATTCTTGGCGCATAAGGATCCTGTATGTCTATAAAAGGCGCCAACACCCTGTAGATCACTTCACCACCTTCGGAAGGTTCAATCTGTGAATANCTCGTGTCGCAGATGACGTCATCTATTTCCCGTGGTGGCCACTGCGATAATACAAGAACTGCATCAGTNACTGCCCGGGAAAGGGCGCCAGAAAGCCTCAACAGCTTGCCAAATGTCCAATGCAACGATGCAGTCTACTGCGTTGATTTCTCACCTGTGGCACGCCTGGAAAAGATCTGTCGCAATCGTATGCAAAGTATCGATAAGTTGCCCAGGTCTCTCCGAAATCCATCGATCTTTCTATGACCATGGCGGCTGGGCGGAAAGTTTTGAAGGTCATGATCATGTGGGTAAATTGGAATTCAGCCTCTAAATCAAATCTAACGGAAACCTTCAAAGAAGTATAAAATAAGTTCAAATATTTGAAACGCAATGTCAAATATTTTCAACATGTATTGCCAACATTTGTTTCTCTCGAATCGCAATTTCATCCACCTATGTTATCCAGTATAAACAACAGCACTTTTTCAGGAGCACATTTAGATTAGCCTGTGCACAACCAAAGCGGATCGTGCTATTCACGGCAAGTTTCATAGAGCAACGTCTTTGCCTGCTGTTTTCCATTTTCCGATTGCCACCACGTTTTCAACCTGTTGTTAAACGTTGTGATGACATTTTGAATTTCGTGAGATCGTCGAGGATCAGAAGCATCGCAGGTGAAGCACTTCTGTACATCCTTGAGATGACTGCAACAAACCGCATGTATTCAGTTATTCGCGAGTTAACGACGTTGTTTCCGTATCAAGCAGCGTTTAAACTTCGCTGTGGATATGAAAACCAAACATTTACTTTTCTAATCCTTAGACCACGACACTGCATCGAATGAATGCTAGAAGGGTATAACTTCAGCGTCGCTAGCTAGTAACTCTGCTTGCTTGAAGCAGCAGACAGTGGCAACGCCACAGAAGCACACTTGGGCAACTACTTATCTAATCAGACGAATTAGAGCGAAATGCCGGTAATTCTAATCAAATTTGTGAAAGGTTTTGTACTCTAATTTTACTTCTGATTTCCAGTTTTACCGAAAATGTTACTTTGTCCAACATCGTTTTTCAGGGTCTGATACAAGAATGCATATCGCGCTAGGAAAGGGATCGAAAAGATGTACAGTAAGTGGCATGTTACATTAAATCACTTAAAACAGCCATACAGTCATACATTGGCGTAGCCAGCCCAAAAATTTGGGGAGGTCCAAACAATTTTGGGGGGGAAAAATGTTTGATTTTAGGCAAATAACACTATTTTGTTTAGAAAAACGCCGCTCAAAGCACAAAATGACTATCTTTTCTAAAAATTTGGGGGGCCATGGCCCCTTTGGCCCCCCCTGGCAACGCCTATGCAGTCATAGTAGGCACTGCAACGAACAGTAGTTTGTGCGTACTACCACCGTATGATAGGGACACCGCCCCTGTCTGAACGAGTTTCAACCACCCACGCGAATTGTATGGTGGGAAACGCGTCAACCTTGACGTACTAATATTTGCCATTCTCATAATTTGCGTATCAATATTCATTTGATTTAAACTTGCGTTGGACTTTATTTGCTATACTTCTAGTTAGTACTTTAGTTTACCTTCTATTTTTCGCGAATTCGATAATTCTTATTTTATCTAATTTCGGAAGACTCAGTAACTCTAATTTTGTTTCCGATCTAATTTGGAAAAGCTAAGAACTTCTAGCTGTCCAACTTTTGGACAGAGGGACATGGGGAAGGTGGCAATAATTTTGCTTCACTGTTTAACATTTGGTCGGCCCTGAAACCACATATCACACAATAAAATAGTTCTTACTTTGATACGAAACATCTCTACAACAAAACTACAACTATACAAAAATTAGTAGTAGTATCTGCAAGAGAGTTGGAACAGAAATACTACAACTTTTTCCTGCTATATTTTAACCTTTGGTGTTTCTTTCAAATTTTTTAGACCTGCCAGGAACAAAACTACACACTACAGCACCAACATTTTTCTTCGAATTGTTTTTGGCTGTACCAAGAACGCAGGCCATTTTTCCCAGGCGAAAATTTCTAAGTAACATCAAGCAGGTTACTGACGACCACAGGCGATCGGGAGAGAATTCGGACTTACCTAACAATACAGAACGGCGTTTCACCGCGTTGACCGCAAGTAGAGGACGCATGCAGCATGTGGCCCCTGCCGACCAGCAGGTCACCTGTGCTTGGAAAGCAGCTGCCCCCTGCGCANNCCCCCTGGCCGTAAGCAACTGCTGCGCCTGTGGAGAAAAGCATCATAAACAGTTTGACTTGCGAAANCTAAAAAGTGCCACGCGCACGTTTGTTTCAGCCTTTCAAGAACAAGCATAGAAAACTAGCAGCATCCTACCAATTTTCTACTTCAAGCCAGTGATGCGTTGCTACAGCAGTCTTAGTACCGGTTTTGCTGCACCGAAAAATGTACAAGCGTCTGACACAATTTAGGTACAGCCTGCTAGTCGCGCTTGTCAGGCCGCCCGATCAACTGACATCAAGCCAGACGTTTCTGATACGTACCTGCCGAAAGCAGCACTGCAGCCAACAGCAACCTCATTGTCGGCCTTTGATATCTGCAAAAGTCGCACAGCTGCGTTTATAAAAGTCAGCAGTGACTACAGTCGCTTATTAAACCTGCCTAGATCGGGTTACTCACATTCTCGCGAAGTTGTTCGATGCGTCCTCAATTCGTCTTGCACTACTTCGCGTTGTCGCACTACGATCGTCGCAGCTAGTTTGACGAAAGCGTTTCGCTGCGCGCCGGGCGTCGCTGTCTGAGCTGCCTTTTTTCTTCTTTCGTTTGTTTCGTGTTTCTTGTCGCTTTCCAGCAAGACGCTTTTTTCTTTTCGCCGCGACTCGACTTCCGGAGTGTCTGGTCGCGGCAAAGGCGAACTTCGGGACGGGGGATGGCGCCGACGGCGACGAACGACAAAGCGAAGGGTGGCGACACTCGAATTTCCTTTGTTCGAGCAATAAAGGTGAAAGTGCCAAATAAATCGCACAAGCAAAGGTAAAAAATAGTTGAGCAAATGTTAGGTTAACTTTCAGAAAAAGAAACATCACGTTCCTGTACTGTTTACTGGTATATCAAAATGAATGTTTTGTTTTTGGCGTTGCTGACCAAAAAGATTATCCCCACTACTCGCTCCACAGGAATTGCTATGTAAGTGTCAGCCAAGTAAGCGAGGGTCAATTTTACGTTACCCGTATACCAAATATACCACTCTGTAGGCCAGGGGTGGGTAACCTGCGGGCCTGTGTGATCATTTGATATGACCTGCATCAGAATTTTCGTTACCAATTTAGAGTACAAAATCGAGTCAAAACGAAGCTCCATGACAAGCAGATATTTAGATAGGATGTCAAGAGAATCCCCTGACCCTTATGGTTAGACAAAGGTTGAATTTTTTGATTAAATCAATTGTTTTTGAGGCCCGCCAGCGATAATCCACAATTTATGCGGCCTGCGTTAGCGAATAGGTTCCCCAGCCTTGCTGTAGGCCAGGCCTGCCCAACCTTTTTACTGTAGCTGGTCGCTTTCACATAAGGAAATTTATTGCGGGCCACAAACATTTTGCGACGTAGCAATAAGCTATTGTGACGTAACAAATCCTTTAATTTTGATAAGGTTTATATCATATCATATAAATTATATGATAACACGAGGTGATAATGAGTCCTATAGTTGCACGCAGTGTTGCCAGCTTGCATGGATGTAAACCAAATCTGAAAAATTAACATATTTTCGAAGCGTTTCTTATACAAATTTTTGGGTGGTAGGTCCATAACAGAAACAACAGGTATAATTTTGATGTGTTTTGATGGTAAATATTACTTGAGCTTACAAAAAAATGCTAAAAATTTAAAGTCTGCTTACAAACTTATTACATCGCGGGCCGCTTGTTGGGCAGCCTTGCTGTAGGCAGTGATTGATTAACAGGAGCCAACTTTCGCGGAAAAGTTTTTTCGAATTCACACAAGTCGTTCAGGCACACAGTTCCAATCTGATATGAAAACACGCTGAGCAGTGTCTGCTGTGAACTCCAAATTAATCAAATTCATTGTCTTTGTGGCTCAAGTGCGTACTCTTTACAATGGAGGTAAGCAAGGAATCCATCGGCTAATTTTTTAATTCCTTGCTTACCTCCATTGTGAAGAGTACGTACTTGAATATGTATACGTGCAAGTTTGAATTATCGCAAACAGATTGAAGCAGAGCAGAGTCGACTGATTCCTCGCAAGCATATAGAAAACCTAGAGCTTCAACTGTCTTTATGGCTCGTACACAACAAAAATCCAAGCCGATAGTTAAGTGTCAGGAACGCGATGAACTAGGTCGCAAATGCAATTAGAATTTGAAAAAATCCATATTTTGCAAAGGTGTACTTTAACGAAGTAACCACACAACTCCCACACTTACTTGTTGTGCAAGTATATGCCATTGAATAATCTTACGAAGTAGGCACCCCTACCATCACACCACGCGATCTCACAATTCCAATGGTAATTTTTCATGCAGACAGCTTAATGCTTCTCATTTCATCGCTAGCACTTGACAGTTAAAATGAGCAAATATTCTTGTTTTCTTTTTAAATCAAATATTTAAAACAATTTTCTTACATAGGTTAGTTCGTGCACAGTTTCAAAAACTGTAACGTTCAACTCAAAAAGCGTCGGTGTAATTCATAATGGTAACGTACAGTAAACTTTTCTAAAATGTAGTGATTTGATTTCAGTTTAAATTTTTGCTTTAACTATTTTATATACTTTTCAATGAACAAATATCCCAGTGAAGTTACACTTCTCATAAGACTTTCATTAAAAGCTGCTATCCAAAAATCTTCAATAATGAACAATGCATTCGTGGACGTTTTCAAAAACTTCTGATTTTCTTGTCGCAAAGCCGATAAGGAGGGTTTTCCGAGTTATTATGAAATGACCAAAGTTGGGAATCAAACCATCAACCTTTTCTGCTGTACTGTAATCCCTTTGCGCTATGTAAAATTTTGCTACGTTTAAAATAATCAAAGTCAAAATTTTTTCACAAAAGCATTTTGCTAAATTATTTCAAAAGTTTTCTTTATCGAAAATTTTTTCATTAAAAAAATATTACATCAATTGACAAATTATTTCAAACTGAAAAAATATTTTTCTCAAAAGAAACGTTTCAAGAAAAATTTCTTGAAGAATCTTTTTCTTCGCTGAGCCCAACTCCAACGAAGTGTTTCCCATTGAAGTTTGCGAATGAAACATAATGTTAATAAATAAATAATAATAATTTATTTCAGACACATGGTCCATATCATTGGCTCAATCAAACAACGCAGGTGCACAAGAAATGGTTAGCCATAACTAGGGCCATTTTTGTGACCTAAAAAATTGATTATATGACTTTATTTTTCAGAAAATAAAACCTTATATGACCAAAAAAATTACTGAGCTAGAATATAAACTGCTGTACGAAGAAGCATAACCAGCGAAAATAGGCATAAGAGATGGTAGCCCCGTGGTTTGTTGAAGCCCCACTAAAATAAACAACTTAAAACATAAGCAAAACATATAGCATGTTTTGAAGCAAATTGAAGGCATGAACATTAGTTTATTTCTTTGGGTCAGCAATAACATGCAATTTTAGGCAGTGCATTATATTTCATCCAAAATAACTTGGTTCACCTACGTCTTTGCTAACATTCGCAAGGTGCCCAAGTGGGTTCTATTTGCAGATTCCAGCTTAGACCTAACGATTTACTAGTTTTGCTAGTTTTACCTGATATTTTGAGATTGTTTTAATGGTGTCCTTATTGAATTCTGGTTGAAAATATACAAAATATGACTTTATGACCTAACATGGAAAATGTGAATTTTTATGGCTTTGTAACGTTTGCTATAGACTTCGTAGAAGTGCGATTTTTGTTTTAAAATTCGTTTCATAGCTTCCTGAAGCACAGAAAAAATATAACTTTTATGATTTCAAATGGCCCTAGCCATAACACATTACAGAATAGGTGTTTGCACACGACCACTCTGATAGGAGCAAAAACATTTTAACAGCACCCCAACTGTAGCGTCATACACCCATCATAATACAGGGATCCAGTAGTGTGAGAGAAATGAAGGCATTCTAACATCAAAACTTTGAGGTAAACAGCTAACCGATAAAAAGACGAAAGTAAAAGATAAGTCAAATGGAGGTGCACATTGGCGCACAGAGACATGCAAACTGTTCCGATCAAGGTTTCAAATGCTTTGCAACGCATTTATCATGAAATCGACAGCCAAACAATTTTCCTTAATTTTGAAGCAGCCAATATTAATATCCCTGAATTGTAAAAACAGCGCACGGAACGTTTTTTTGGTTATGCAAAAACAATACTGATGAGACGCGTACGCTGGTGCAACGCATCAACAACTACATGGGCGCAATTTTGGTGTAAAATGTGGGGGGACAGCTTGGTGTGAAACCAATATAGTCATCGGGTTGATGCAAAAGTGACGTTTTATTTATACAGATTCCCAATCTTATTTCCAGAGGTGTTTTGAGAGCAACAGTAATCACGCTTTGTCCTTTCAGATGATTTACATATTAATATACTTAAATTTGTTGCTGGACATGGTGCTGTAGTTCAGCCTGTTTCCATGAATATCGTATTTGGATACAAACAAGCACAGCAATATAGTAGAAAACATCAATTGTGTTTTATCAGAGCTGTCAATTGGAGTGCACAATTTGGTGAATCGCATTGGTCGCACGTGCATATCACTCTTACAGTAGAACACTTCAACTTTCATGCATCTTATAAGTGTGGGTTACAGCGCGATTTGATGTCTTGTTCAAGCCGCCTAACGTTACAAAGACGATAAACATTTTTCTTGCACATTTCCGTTTTTTGAAAAAGCTACAAAACTTTTTAATGCTACTGGGCATCATGCATGCAGCCCCACCCCTAGCAAAATCCTCATTGATATCCTCTTACCAGCACCAAAAACATTTGGCCTAAAATTAGCTTAGCCTACTTCACAAAATGATATCAATCTATATTTACTGTTGGTGTGTGGAGGACGTGTCCTTTCAATCACCCCTTGTTGGCCCCTGCATACATACCCACACAGAGTTGTAAAAGGGCCTCATTTTGAAGCCCGAACCCGGCCGGAGCCCGAACCCGGCTCGAGCCCGACATTTATTTTTGAAGCCCGGTTTAGGCCTGAAAGCCAAATTTACCGACGGAGTTAAGATATGCGCAACTGCGGAGTAACAAAAAAACGTTGTGTTCGGGTATAGCTGCAGGTACACGGTTTATCACACCCAAAACAACAACCACCTTGACCAAAACATTGGCATAATCTGGCACAAATGTAGCATGTTAGTAAACGATAATACTGCGGAATATAATGTTTCTCAAGAAAAAAAAGAAACCATCACGAAACTATCCATGATGGCGCTATAGGCATGACAAGCTGGCTTGTAGGCTTCTTGAAACAAGCCAAGAATCGCGTGAGTGATTGATCTCTCGGAAGCAAAGTCATCGCGTGCTAATTTCTTCATCGCTGTCGCCTTCTCAAAAAGAGTGTGAGATTAATCCGAGCAGAGAAGAAAAGAACGCAGCTGTATTTGCAAACAGAATTAGCTGAAAAAAATCACAATCACTTCACTCACAGAAGTTACCGCGGTGAGTACTACAAACGTAGTCACGAAAGAAAAATTCGTTGCTACTAATGCTATAAAAAAGTTTTGAATGCCGGCCCGAAATATTTTAACAAACTTAAGCCCGAGCCCGGCCCAATCCGAAAAGCCCGGACTTACAACTCTGCACCATGTCAAAAGTTTCATTCTAGGAGTTCTACTATACTTGCATAACGACACGAAAATATATTTGAGATTAAATCAAAATACACAACGGTGAATTGGCAAAAAAGCACCAAGTTTCACCTTCAACACGAAAAGAATGTCCAACAAAACTAGGTGTGATGCACTTGTAAAGAAAATGTTTCGAACTTGGATGAAAACGTTGCTGCATTGTGGGTTTGGTTAAACTCAAGTAGATCAGATGACTTACGAACCAATGCACTAGGCACAAGCAAAAAGTTTGAGTCATGTGAAAAATATCTTTTTTATTTGTTGGTCACCATTGTCGCGACATTACAATAAGTGAGGTTAAATGTATATTTTATCCTTGTTTCCGAGTCAAGTCCCTACGTTTTGAGGTATAGGTCAATATACAGCCAGGTCAGGGGCGGAGCTAGGGGGGTGCCAGGGGGGGCCACTGCCACCCCAAAATTTTGCCTGACCCCCCAGTGGCCCC
>JGI24022J15233_10005010_pt1 | contig 13873 bp, 10 predicted proteins | sample Ectturendosymbi2_FD_15233 | JGI IMG/M metagenome (IMG submission 15233) | reverse complement strand
CCCCGTGGCTACGGGCCTGTGGTGCTGTACACAACCAGTAGTGCTTCGTACAACCACAGTGGCGCTTCACACCAACAGCCATCATGATTTGCAAAGTCAACCTGAGCAAGTCGCAACATCAAAACGGATCAAGATACGAACCGCGAAAGTCAGTTACTTAAAGATGTAGTAAAAATTGTAAGCAGCACAATAGAAATATCTTGAATGTAAAGACGATTCTCCATTTTGAAAGTGTACTATTCAGACTTTTGTGGAACATCACGTCCACCGAGTGCATTATGACGAATCTTTCGATCTGTCCAGGCTACTTTGACGTGGTGAAGGTTCGTTTATACAAAAACCTTCAACAGCAACAACACGAGATGAAGAAGATCATGTACAGACCTGTCCGAGTTCTTCGGATCGACGATAGAAGAAAAAAGGTCTGTGTTTTTTAGTATACCTGAAAGGCAACGAAAGTATTTAATGATTTCAGGAAATTTACAGTTACCACAAAGACAATCAAATTAGGATCGACTGAAGCCGAGACGTTGCCGATCAATCATCTATCGCAGTGTTCTCAAGGCTCACGAAAGATAACTACGCTGAAGCTTACTTACTAACAGCGGTCCGGTCGTCCTTTAATCCAGGAACGGAGTCAAGAAGCGACTGGAACTCTTCTTCTTCTTTCAGTATCTTCAGCACCTAATGGACGAACACGAATTAAACTTTGAAATTCAAACGTCAACTCTTATACATGACGATCATATTTCGACTTCGTAAATGGCACGATGCATTGAAACAACTAAGACGCCGTGAAGATTTATGGAAATGTTGGTGATCTCTAGGATTAATCGATATTGTCATTTTATTACGTGAGACAATCCTCTTCTGGTTCTCTTTAGCCGTTCTCGCTGCGGTATTCCCTTTGGCAATTTTTCAATAACTTTATGTACCTAACCACTAGAGATCTACAGTTAAGAAAAGAAAGTAAGAAATTCATAAGCTTAGAAAGTTGATCGGGTTAAGCCAGGTGCATTCTTTTGCACACAAGATCAGAAAATACGTTATTAGATTATTTGAACGAGTCTCTCATACGCAATCACACACAATAAACAAGTATGAAAACAAACTTACAAAGTCTAAAATGATCATGATTTTAATGGCTCTTGGTGCATAAATAATGTTAAATCGATCTCCTGGTAAAACACTTGGCGATCAGATTTGGCTTCGTCGTCCTTGTGGACACTTATCCTGAAATTTAGTGGTTTTTTTCTTCGTGTGAATTTACAGCAATTTGCTGGAAACGTGGGGTTAGTTGTTTCTCAATTGCTCTCCGTATTAAGAATTACCATCTAGTACAGTGGTTCTTCACCTTTTTTTATATACTTTACCCTTTTATCAAACACAATTGTAAACCAGAGTTACCCCCAAATACACTCAACGGTGCTCATTTATTAAGAATAAGAAATTAACAAACTTTTACCGTTTAAAATGATTTATAAAAATGTACATTTTCTGCAAGTCGTGATTCTATAAATTTAACCCCAGGGGTAAATTTACCCCAGGTTAAGAATCACTGATCTAGTACTTCGTTTTTTGACTTATAATAAATTGTTTTTGCTAAGTACAGAAACCTGTGACATGAAGTACTTTATGCCTCGGAATGCATATTTGTGAGCTAAACCGTCCTATGGTTTCGAAAATGCCTCATCCTGTTTGTTCGTTACTAAGTGGCTGCAGAACTCACGAGTTTCATTTCAGAGATACGTCGTTTTCTTTAGCAAAGTACTTTGCTAAATTATCACGACGTAAGTCAGAGTGGCCACAAATGAGGGTAGACAGTCTTTTCTACAGAAAAAGTACTTAACTTCCATCCTGACCCTGTCATTAACTGGCTTAGAACAGAAAAATCGCTGAAGTGTCTGCGTGAAGTGTTCTTTCATCTTCCTGTGACGACGTTCGTCTATTTGGTTCAAACAATCAAATTCGACGTCATGTGCACCAAGTTCACAAACCGAAATATGTCATGAAACTAGACGGTGTTTGGTCATATCTTGTTCAGTGTAAACGTCTCATAAGTTTAAAATTACGGGGAAAACGTTTCCTCGGGGCAACCATTGCACTTCTGATAAAAGTCATACTTGGTCGTGGAACCTGTTTTATCAAAGCTGTTTGTTTTGCACAGTTTCGAATTGAATCCACAACATCTACAACCTCGAGCACATCACCGGTTGATTTGTTTTCTTTTATCACTCGCATCAGTTAAATTCAGTTTATGCTTCTTTGAAACCAATGCCCAGCGGAGGCGAATGCAACGAATTCCTCCTTTACGCGCTCTGGGGACGGTCATTTCATTCCTTTGCATCACACTATTCTGAAGCTTTGCAAAGCAAAACGGACATATATGTATGTAAACCTTTGTCAAATCTAAATCTTACATACAAAACTCGATCACTTGAGCGGTTGCATTTTCCACAACTGGCTGACGCAAAAAAGTGCAACTCTTCTGTTTAGTTTCAACGTCCGAAAATCTACAGAACAGCATGAGCCACGACTTGCTTCTAATATCACAGCCTTCGTTCAGTTATACTCCGAAAGATGAGGCTTTTTAATGATCTATCAATGAGTTGCTCATTCAAACTTGACGATAAAACTTCACATGGTCATTCAACAGTAGCGTCGGAAAGAGGTAGCATCGTTTGTCCTGCCGTGAATCAAGGCCAACCCCGATTCCAACACAAACAACCTGTCGAGTTATGTGGGAGGAGTTTGACTTTCGTCATACACATGGCATTTTCAAAGATGAACAATAGCTTCTTCTTCCGGGTTCGGGAAACGATTGTTTATGAAATGGACTGCACAGCTGCTTGTTAGCAACTACAGTTGTGACTGGAAAGAACTGTTTGGATTTGTTCGGGAACTGCAATCGAATGACAATTGTATTGCACTAGTGTTCGAGCAGCAAGGACACGAGGTACGTGAGTGACCATTTAAGTCTTGGCATTTTAGTGAAAACAACGTAAATTACGAAGGCATCGATTTATTTTCTTTTCTTTCATTTTTTTCTTTGTTATTATCATCACATAAGTATTTGTACAAAAATATTGCCACCTGAAAAACTCAAAAAAGTATGCAATCAAAAGTATTTTCGCTACCAACACTTCCAAAACTAACACCCAAAACAACAATGATTCTCTTTCAAACGTAAAATCTTAACTGCATGTACAACCTCACCAATTGTGAAACCCTAGCAATGCATTGGAATCCACTAGAGACAGGTCATCGATGTCCAGACATCAACCGTCGATTGCATCAACAACAGCAGCATTGAATAAACTCACGCAGAGCCTAGCTAGGTTAGTAAATTCGATTCTTCCAGCATGCCACAAGATCAAATTGAAATGCTACGTGATAAAATGGCATCAAATTCTGTCTAAAAAATTCAGTTATCTTCAACGTGTCACATGCTAAGCACAAAAGCGTCTGCATGAGCTGAGTGGTAGTACAGACGAGCGGATCGGTCTTGTGTGAGTGAATGGAATGTTGCATGTATAAAAATGGTTTGCAATTTTAGAAAGCCAACACGCTTCTGGAAAAAGAATTCAAAAATTGAAATGATGCGCTCAACCACATGTAAAATCGTATAGCTTTCACTTACACCCTTGGCTAATGATTTCGCCGCTGTATACCTTAGTGCAGCGGGTCTACACTTTTTCTTCCTGTCGTAATCCACCGTCGTTCTGAACGATGGGGCGTGCGCCACGAACATTTTCCCGCAAAATACAACTGATCACGAAATGTAGAGATGATGTTCACCTCGTTTGGATTTGTGTATTTAAAGTTAAAAACTTCAATTATTAAAAAGAGAATATTCTATTTTAATAAAACGACGGAAGATGTGTTTAGGTAGGCGAAACTAGTTTCCCTGTGAAATAAAATGTGATGGATTCACTTCACTCACTCCTGTGGCTTACAATTATTGAAAGATAGTAAATATGTGCAAGTTCGAATCATCGCAAACAACGAACGAGTTCAGCCTCGCAGCAAGTTTCTGAGGTATCTGCCTGCAGAGCAGAAACAAGCAGGCAGATTCTTCACAAGCTTACCGCGTGGCCAGAGCTCGTTTTGTTGTGTTAAAGGTGAAGGTTATACCTTCCAAAAATGTTACTCTGCTTTGCTGAGTCGATTTCCTGTGACGCACAATAATTGCTTCAGTTACCCATAGGTTTAAGAGCCACTGCACCAGGTGAATGATACGGAATAAGCATTGCTGTGCCGTATGCGGACGGTTTAGTTGCACTGATCTTGAATGATATAATGCACAGCTCGGTACAAAAGTGAAAATCAAGACGTATGTTGCATTTCCTTGAATATCTGCCTTCAACGCTTTTCATATATACTTGTGCTGTTGCGAGACACTAAACTCACAAAATGATCCTGCACTTCATGAAAACAAGACTGTCATACCGCTTTGCGGATCTTCCACTTCTGGTGTCTGCTGTTGAGCATCAAATGCAAACCAGCCATGCACATTTTCAACTCTCCCGGGTCGACAGGCTCTACAAAAACAATGCGGCTTAAGATGCTTGAACAGAAAAACAAACTGAACTTGAAAGAGACGTCAAGTGCTGCCGATTTTTTGCCGGTGGGCAAAGTATTGGTTGCACAACAGCATATTGACACGGCTCTTACACACATGGAGGTAAAAATACTTCCGAAACACCCAATGCTTTCAAATCCGTACAATCATCCAGCCAGCAACACACTCGATCTAATTATTGCACGCCGGTTAGAATTGAAAAATTAAAAATAATTTGTTTAGAATCTCATCAACCTGATGTCGTGATGCAACACAACTAGTCATCGGCAGGACTGTGGAGCTGGAATTAACATTTCAGGCTCCGGCTCGAAAATCTAGAAGTTTTTGGCTCCGGCTCCAGGTCCATTAGAAACCACAAACCACTGTAATATTTGTACAACTCGCTTCCCCCACAATATGTCTTGTGGGATGGGAACCCTAATTTCTGGCTCCACCATCTAAAAGTTTTTGGTTCCGGCTTCAGCCATCCAAAAATGCTTGGGCTCCTGCTCCACAGCCCTGGTCATAGGTGTAGGAGCAGGTAACTTTTGGGGGTGCAAAGGACATTTGCCCGAATTTCCCCAAATTTGCAATGAAACCTTTTATGCGACAAACTTTCCCCCTACAAATTTTCTATAGCTGTTGGTAGATTATATTTTTCTCTGCCATGCGCATTTCACTTCAGATGGTAAAAATATTTTGCGTTAATACAACCATTACAAACATATATAATGAAGCAGGGGTTCCCAACCTGGGGCACATGTAGCCCTAGGGGTACATTTTCCTATCTGAAGGGGTACATTTATTGTGCGAAGCCTTAACAAAGTAACTTTGATACATAAAAACGGGGTCTACCTCCATAGTTCTAAAATCTAGAAGTTCTATTAAAAATTCAGTGGATTTTCGTTATTTTCCTCAGCCTTTTCGTCGTAAGATATTTAGGGGTACATGCTCATCTGTCAAAATGCTGAAAGGGTTCATGGTCAGGGAAAGGTTGCGAACCCCTGTAATAAAGTATGCGTGAAACATGCATAAACTTACAAAGCTAAACATACGTCGGATTCAAGTAAGTTCTAAGCATGTTACATATGCAGCACATGCCAAGCTTAGCGGTTCATCTAATCACCCACATGGGCGTCGGAAAAGGTGGGGCCAAAGCCCTCCATGTATTTTTGAAAAGTTCAGCAAAAAAAGGTTGTTTTCCAACTTTCGATTGGGAAAAAACAAATGCTATCACTTTTCGCCCACCCCTAGAAAAATCCCCAAGTGTCCCCCACCTGGAAAACATTCTTCCGACGCCCATGATCACCCAACATAACATTGACAAGATTACCCATGATCACCCAACATAATATTGACAAGGCTATACAGGTGGTCTGGGGTATGCACGATGAAGCATTTAATGTTGTTAACAAAAGTCGAAATTTCTGTGCCCAACTTTGATATTTTGGCCGAAGTTTCGACAAATTGAAACTTTTGGGGGTGAAAGTGCACCCCCAGCTCCTGGCTAACACCACTGCAATCAGTAAGGTTGTTTTTCGCAATTGGCACAGATGCTTCCTTCATGCGTGAGCAAAAATGTAGCATCAAAGGGCAAGCCGCACGCTTACCAAGACCTGTCTGTTTTGAGTTGAATCAGCGCGTCACCCACTGTGAGTTCGCTGACCCCACACTCCAACCACACCGAGGTTCATACCTTGTCGTAAAAAGGTTATTCGAGCTCAAATGGACCAATCGAACCTTGGTTATAAAAGTTCAACTCAGCAAAAATTCACGGATGACAAAACTTACTTGGAGTTTGCACAATCTTTTTCTGCGGCTTGTAAAGTATTTGAATGCAGCCGCCGCTTTTAAATCCTGTAGATTCGCACAGATTCGTGTTGTCCGATACTTCCAGCTTACGTCCGGCGTAGAACAAATCTTGATTGAAAAAGCACGGCTTTGTGAAGCTGCGCGGCTGTTGCAACGCACTGCTTCGTCAGCGCTGAAGTATTGGTGCAAATCACAACTTTTCAACAACATACGCCACCGGTGAAACAAACTAAAAATCCCGATGAAAACAACAAAATAACGAACACGAAGCCCGAAGACAGCTATGTCCAAACCAAATGGCTTACTGAGCCAAAAATCATGTCACTATCTCAACCAGGGCCGCACATTGAATGACTTAACTTTGATCTTAGCAAACTAAATTTAGCTTAAGCTAATGCACTGATAGCGTTCAAATCTTATCTAAAATGTTAACAGACGTGATAAAATGGCACTAAGGACCACCTGACCGACCTGCATCAAAAATGTCAAATTCAAGGTTATCAAAATAAGGACAGGTTGTCAGTATGTAGGATACTTTTACTGCAGCGAAAACCTAAACTGGGTCGCACAAAACCTTCGACTGGGCCACATGCGGGCCGTGGGTTGGACATCGCTGGCCTGAGAAGTACAAAAGTTGATCTGAGTAACGCTAGCACCAGATATTAGAACCTTTCCTACGATTACAAGCGACACTAAACGAATGAAAATCGAGTTTACCCAGGTCCACAGCCGGAGCGTTGATCAGTTCGGCGAGCTTTTCTAGCAGCTCCTTGTTAGTGATGTCTTCCTTTTCCAGTTCCAATTTCTTGGTTTCGTGAAAAACCTTCTTGCGGAAATCAAAAAATCGAAAACTAACGTTTAGAGACATGTTGACAGTCAATATGCAAATACTACCCTGGCAGTCAATATGCAAATATGTTGACAGTCAATATGCAAATGCTACCCTGGCAGCAAAACATGAAACGATGGAGGATGTTTCCAAAATGGAGGCTCAAGTCAGAAATGCGGGTAGGCATCTTGCCATGATCAGAGTTGCAATCGGACCCCACTTTGAAGCCCGAACCCGTCCGGACATTTATTTTTGAAGCCAGACCTAAGCCTGAATGCCACATTTACTGAGTGACTCATGATGTGCGCAGCTTCGTGATACTGGTGGCGTTGCAAAGCAAAAATGACCAAATAATTCAAAATGATCATTTTTATTGAAGATTGAATCAACTCGATTGCTTCAATAATAACTGGCGACAAAAGTGTCCGTCGTTGCGAAGAGATTTTGCATGCAGGTCCGACACATTTTGACAAACGTATGCACGAACCCGGACCGACCCGACCTACAACTCTGGCCATGATATCAGCAGCCCCATGCGTAATTCTTTCGAACCAAAGAGAACCACACATTTCTTAAAGTTCGTGAACTTAGGTGCATTTGTAGCATATGCACGATGTCAGGCATGTTGCTGCAAAAGAAAAGTTGTCCAAGAAGGTTCTGGAAAAGCAAGAACGGGTTCAATGCGTTCTTTTACGATATTAATGTTTGATTTAACGAAGTTTTGGCGCGCCTCCATTGGAAAACTTTCCGAGTTTTTTTCGGCGGTCTGGTTGCGAATGCATTCTAGCAGCGTTTGCTTCCGCGTTGCTGTACTGTATCTCAACAAATAAATGTACAACTTAAAGCTCATATTAGAAAAGGGGTTAAAATGTGTCTTGGGGTTCCTGTGAATCAGTGAAATCAACGTAGAACTACACTGTGTAAAAATGTTTGAAACAGCGTGTTTTCAGTGTCTGACGTAAAAAGTCTGATAACTGGATCGAAAACTCATCGGACAAAATTAGCAGAACCATCACAAATAATATATTGAAGTCGGTATTGAGGAACAGTCCGGGCCAGTGTTGCCCCGTCTGATGTTTTGAGATAAATTTCTAATGTCTGATGTTCGGCGACAAATCTGATGGTGATTGGGCTGTTTTTTTGTTTTCCACATTTCCTCTCCTTTTAGGATGAAAAGAGTTAGATGAATAATATTTCTTTCGTCAATCTCCCACACTAATGTGTGCTTGCTTATCGTTCCAAACTGAAGGAGCTTGCCTCGCTGCGTTGGGACTAACGTTTAACTTTTACTAATCGCAGCATTAAGCTTATATGAAAGGAAAACTCAGAATCTGATGTTGAAGAAGGCAACAATCTGATGTTAACGAGACTGACCCCTGTTTTGGGCAGGCCACAAGTTTTATCTCAAGCAGTGCAACAAAGAGGTTGGTCTTAAACAATAAAGCGATAACAGGGCGATGTCGATCAGAGGTGGTCACGGATCCGGAGTCGGTTGCGGCAGGATTCTGCGTTTCTTTCGGATCCGGGGCCATTATTTGTGAAAATCCGGACCCGGAGTCACTTTTTATTTTCGGCAGTAGCAAAAGTCTGCGTGGTATTTATAAATCTCATTGGATTGCTTAATTACAAAACGTTGCTGAATTTCGGTTGGATCGATGATATCCGGAGTTTGAACAGGAGTCGGATTCTCAAATTCGAGAAAATTTTAGAACCGGATTCAAAAATTTTTGGAACAGGAGTGCAATTGGAAAATGTGACTCCAGCCACCTGTGATGCTGATTCGCATACTTGGTGACGTCATAGAGCCGTTAAAGCCAATCACAATCATCACACGGTGACAGCAAAGATCCATCACGCAGTTTTACACCAAGAGGTCCTTGACTGATCGATTGCGTTTCGATACCAACCAGAAGAGCAATTATTATTGGTTAAAAAGCCTGAAACTTTGACCCTATTTTGACTAACACTTGCGTTTCCAACTCAAATAAGAAATATCAAATGTTATGAAACAAATCTTTAGGTAAATAAGCCATGTTTAGTAGCCTGCTATTCCAAAATGCATACTTCAACAATTTTCACGTTTATTCATTCTGAAACGTAGCGTTCTTTTGAAATTGCGCAAACTGGATAAATAACTCGTTCTCGTACCTGCTATTACAACGCACTGCCGCGATTTCAATGTACCACAAACTTGTCGCCACATCTTGCTATGCAATCACAGAGTTTTGCAAAATAATTCACCTTTGGGTTTTGAGGAAATCGCACAAGTATATTCAAACAATGTTCTACTAACTTAGCAGATTTTGGCTGTTTAACAAACTTGAGGCATGATAGCTAAAGACAAATCCGAGAAGGTCAGCAACTCAACACTGCATGCATAACGGTTGAGCATTTGCTTAACCAGAAAAAAGAGCCTAGATTACTTAATATTGAATCGTCCAGTATTGGGCCTCAGGTGATTTTTACGTCAAAATTGCAACAACAAATCCATACCTACCTATCCGATCACTTCAGTTTACTTACAATGAACGCTCTTGCATGACGGTGACCAATTGCAGATAGTTTGTAAGTACAAGCTTGATGTCACCTGTCTGGTTATATAACAATGCCAGCATTTACGTTAATAGGCTTTCATGTTTGCGATCTAAGAACTAACACCAATTTCTGTTATGTCCTAACTTTACATTTATCAATTTTTTAAGAATTCGTTTTTTTGTCTTATCTGAAAAGTTTCAGGTGCGTCCAAATCTTACCAAAATTATTAAAGAACGACTGTTAATGTTAAGTGAATACAGTTTTTAACTTATTAGGCCTGCACATTTCACTGCAACAGAAATGATTCCCTATTAGAGGCTTGCTGTACCTAATGTTAGGAGCAAACATATTTAAATTTTAGCTCCAAGAAAGCTTTCAGCAGTTTGAAAGGTAGCAACATAACACTGAAAATTCTCTAATCAAAACTCAATGCTTGCAGTCCGAAACAGCTACATGTATCTGATGATGTATGCAGACGTCACATCTATTAAAATACACATAAACTTGGAATTTTGTGAAAGTTTTGCTGGTATATAATTTAAAATTTTGCATCACAATGAATTGCTTTGCTCAACAGAACATTTATGAATATGGAATTTCACACAGCACTATGGACAATTATGCCATTTAAATCTCCAAAGACTAGTTATTTTGTTAAAAGTCAATGTGCTGATGCAAAGTTGAGAGAAAAAAACATCAGTTCAGGTTGAACCAGAGTTTTTGATTTATTACAAAGAATTGGTGTCTACAACAGGATTTGCATTACATGAAGTGATGTTCCTTGGAGCTCACTTGGATAAGTATTCAATGAGCGGTTCCAATTTAGGATTTTTGCTCCATGTTAAAAAAACACATGAGCATCACAAAAATGAAAAACTAGGGGTAGTAATCATACAAGCTTGAAATCTACTTAACACTTTTCAAATAATACACCACATCATGAACACATACCAACATACAGTTGAAACCTGAATCTGATACTTTTAAAGACAGATATATGAAATCATACCCCAACGACGATGCTAGCAGCCATAAAAATATGTTTATAGTGCGAAGTTGTAACCATGGTTTTCTCTACAGGAATTGTTTCACACAGTTTAATCCATCACTTCAAAAGCCTTAGCTTACAAACTCCTTTGAAAAGCAGAAAACAGTTTTAAAGACATACCTAGTTTTAATGTACATTCAAATTCACAAACAATCCAAAGTAAACATTTACAAAGGGAGATTTAGTCAATAAACATAAAGTGCGGATTTTAACTAAGAAACATTTCTGCTGGTATAGAATGACTGTTTAAGGCTTGGTATATTGCAAGAAAGGCAAATATGAAAAATTTTAATGCGTGATCACATCTGTATTTCGTTGTTTAATCAAAGTTCATGATATCAAAACCAAATTAACATGGGCAGTAATGCTGATCATCAACATCAAGATAATGAGCTATAACATTTCTAAACAATGACAAAAATAGAATTAAGTTTTGCCATCAGTGGTAGATCAACAAAATGCTTTTGCGAACAGCAATCAACACAATTTAAACCACTTAAAATGCTAATCAATGCAACATTTTTTAATATGTTTCACATTATCAACCTTTACTATCAAGCCACGTCTTTACCTCCAATTGGCTAAACACCTAATCAAACTAAGCTTAAGCGCAAGCCAAGCCTTTTTCACCACAAAACAAAAATCAATATGTACTGGATGTGTCAAAAAACTCTTAAGCTTCCACAGCAAGTATTCAAGCAACTAGTTACCATGTGTCTTACTCAACATGCACATCCATTATCAAATATTAGAGCTACTGTGAGCAAAACAGATGTGCACCAAAACAGAGACTTTCATGGGCAGATTGATTGCTCCGTAAATACCAAACAGTCAAGAAACAATTACATACATACATATATATTTTAAATTGCAGCAATGAACATCCACAAATTTCTACAAAACATAAAAATAATCATGTCTCATTTCAGCTTGTAGTTATAACAGCACTCTTTTCTTTAAAGAAAAACCATTCAGTTTGAAAAAGTACGCAATGAACATTGAAACACACACTGAGCATTCGGCAGTAAGTGCATACACAGCTGTATAGGAGGGTAGAAGTTTCATACCTAGAAAACTGCTAACTTAAAAGTCACAGAAATGGATAGATTATATGGCAGGTTTTATTCAACATCCATCTGCAAGTGGCAGTCATTAAATTTAAAAACATCTATATTCTAAAATCACAAAGATTTAACTACATTTTCACAACATGTTTATTTATTCATTCGAAGTTTCAGCAACTGAGGCGTCACAGAGACAGGATGTGCGCCAAAGTTCATAGTTTGTACTATTCAACCCCCAAAACAGGCTCTAATTGACGGTGGCAGAGCTGTGTTTTGAGCTTACGAAGCTCACCAAAATGAGAAATAAGAAAAAAGATTTAGGAGAAAAATAAACTGATTTTCTCTTCAACATGAACAATAACCTGATTGTTCTGTGGTGTCCAAACGAAGTTTTCTTCCACCACTTTGCTGTTCCCATAAACCAGGTGTCTGAATAATTTTTTCAACCAATTCTTCAAATGCATATTCCACACCATCCTTTGTCTTGGCGCTAGCTTCAATAAACAGCATACTTTGTTTTCTGGCAAATTTCAAACCTTCATCACGTGTCACAGCACGATCTTCTTTATCTATTTTGTTGCCAACAAGCATTTTTATAATGCCTGATTTAGTCGAATATGTATCGACTTCATTAAGCCAGTTGGACAAATGTGTAAATGAGTCTCTTCTGGTACAATCATACACAAAAATTACACCCTGAGCTCCACGATAATAACTTGGCGTCAAGGTACGGAACCTTTCTTGTCCAGCAGTGTCCCAGATGGCAAGCTTCACAGTATTTCCTTCAACAGTAAGAGACTTTACTTTAAAATCTACTCCAATTGTAGCAGATTGTTCTGGATCAAATTTATCATCAGTAAATCGTAGCAGCAGGCTTGATTTTCCAACTCCACTGTCCCCAATTATAAGTATTTTAAGTGTTGTCAATACATCATCAGACTCCATGACAAATGCAACACAGAATATGTGTAATTATACAAGTATCACTTTTTATTACCTAGAAACAAGCGTACCTTTTTGACAACAGACAGAAAGGTATCAGAAACAATAAAGCAAAATATTTTAAGAGTGGCAACCAACTTTTTTATATTTTGCTTGGTGCTGCTACTTTTGTCATGAAAACTACTGAGCAGAACTTTGCGTAAAATACACAGCAAGTCACTTCAAAGGATTTGTAACTGGTTTAAACCTGCTATAAGAGGGTGGACTTAGATTATCCTTCAACATAGCACAGTACAAACGAAAGATTACCCGCAAAGCTAGGGCTTAAGCCAGAAGATGAAGATGTCTGATATAATTCAAGTACATTAAAAATTAGTCACAGACTAGACTATAATCATTGTGAATTGATTTGAGCCATTTGCACCTTTTTGAATAAAAACAAAAAAACAAGGAACAAAAACAAGGAAATTTGAATAAATGTCACAAAACCACAGATAATAGCAATGCCAAACAAACTTCAAAAGTTCAAGTATTTTTCAACTGGTATTTTTGTTGGGTACTTGTCAAGCTAAAATCTAAATGTTGACATCAGTTTTATGGATTTTGGGTGCAAACTAGCCCTTTAATGAGCTTTTCTGAAGCTGATATATTGGCTGGGATTTTTCCAGCCGTAACTCGCTAGCCAAAAGAGCTAGAAAACTGTTCAAACCCTCTAAAAAAGCAGGAAGTATCCCAGCAACAGCATCAATTTGAAAAAATCCAGGCATTTTTAGGTTTGAACTTTATTGGGTATTGTCCTGAATGGAGGTTGAGGAATTTTCGGATGACGTCATCAGGGACTGAGAAAAAAATTCAAGAGCAATTTCCTTGTTTTTGTTTTAAAACTAAGCTAAAAATCTGCACCATTAGAGCCTTTGATTGCCCTTTGAGAGTTTGTGGTTGGTAGGTTATGGCCAAAAAACAACATATATTCAATCAATTTATCCCTTAACTCATTGATCGCCGGTGCCACGATATATTCGTGGCTGCTGTCAATGCTAGAACGCCGGTATGGTTTTCGTGCTAGCGCTCGAGTGGGCAAG
>JGI24022J15233_10005009_pt1 | contig 13873 bp, 8 predicted proteins | sample Ectturendosymbi2_FD_15233 | JGI IMG/M metagenome (IMG submission 15233) | reverse complement strand
CTTTTTGATGTTTATTTTCATGCCATATTTCTTTACTACTTTGTTTGTTTCATCCAAAATTTTTTGTAAACCTTTTTCCGTGTTAACAGTCATAGCTTGATCATCAGTCATAGCTTTGAGCATCCGCATCTAATAGCTAAGCCAAAGCAAATAGCGAGATTAGAACTACTGAACACTCGCAAAGCAGGCATTGACATTAAACACTACGTTCACCTTGCTACTAGTAATACGAACTCAACGTTATATGTGGACAAAGGTGGATACAGTTTGACTAGCAAATAGTCCCAACAGAGATTTGCCATTGGTGGCAAAATATACACTACTATTTAATGGACAGGCTTATAATAATAATCAATGATAATATTAGTTTATTTCAGACTTGTGGTCCATGCAGACGCGATCATAGACACAAGTGGAAAAAAATGGTTAGCCCACACAGTAGCACAATTTGTACTAGCACAATTTAACCAATATGGAGAGGAGCAAAACACTTTATCATCGCCGCAATTGTATTGTCATTCACAAGAGCACACAAAATGGTTAGTCAATTGGTAATGCATTACAGAATCGGTGTTTGCACAAGACCAACCAACATTGGGAGGAGTCAAACATTTTTACAGCACTTCTTACTTTTTGTTAGTTTGGTTGCTATACATTGCACACACATTTTTTCTCTTTACTACACAAAAGCAATACTGGTGAGACGCGAACACCGAAACAATGCACCAACTACTGCAGTTGGTCTCCATCATACAGGAGCTTTGAATAATTGAGGAAAAATGAAAATTTGTAACAAGCAATGGGATTACAACTAAAATTTTTGATATGGTTAGAAATAACGACATCAAAACAACAAAAATTTTCTCAGTCCGATCCAGTCCTGATTCGCCAATTTTCAAAAAAATTGCCGTCCGATCCAATCTTGATCCGGAAAAATTGGCTTCAGTCCAGGTTCAGTCCGGCTCCGTGCTCATCTCTGGTGGCTGTTTTGCATTGCTTCGTTCACGTCCGTAGTCCGGCAGACCGATGTCAGTGTTGCCAACGTTGCGTTTTTCCCGCGAATTTGGGTTTGTTTTTTTGTGGATTTGCGGGGTTTTTTGAAGACTTGCGGGATGCTTGTTTTGGGGCTTGTTTTGACTAAAATTTGCTTGTTTTTTGGGCTTGTTTTTTGTAGATTTCTGTATTGCGGATTGCTTTCTTTCAAATTTTATGGCTATTTTTTTCTTTCAACTGACTGCAAAACGAATTTTGGGCTTGTTTATGTGTAAATTTGCTCATTTTTGGCTTGTTTTTTTCAGATTGTCTCCCATTTTTGTATTTAACCAATCAGCTGATTTTGTGTTTTTTTAGTTTTTCGACCAAACGCACGTTGGGCTTGTATTTCCGTCAAATTACCTATTCTGGGCTTGTTTTTCAAATTTGCTTGCTTGTTTTTACAAAATAACCTGGCATCACTGACCGATGTCGGATGTTGTTGTTGCCTGTATGCCTTGTGAGTTTGTCAGGTCCACTGTGATGAACAAAGGTCGTTCAGTTTTTGTTGTAACTCAGCTTAAGCAAGGCGCTTATGTGTGCAATTTCAATGGGTGATTAAACAATATGGAACCAGAATTTGACGTGTGTGTGAATCGAACCGTGCACGAACTTACTTATCCCACGTGGAACTTGGACGTAACTAAAACTACTGTGAGTGAGAGTTACACTGACTGAGTGTAACACTCACTGTGTAACAGCATGCGATGCAAGGTACCTTACTTAGGCAACAAAATCTTATCTAATCTTCTGCTTCTTAAAATGTTGAGCACTGTATTGTATGAATGAGCTTAAGTAAAAAGAAGCCAAACTAACTTTTTTGCATTACTTGATGATGTAGCACCAATACACTTCTCTGTAGGGTAATGCCTTTTGACTTTAAATCAAATAATTAAAGTTTAATTATTAATTATCTGTACTGTATAATGTCAATTACAGTAAGTGAGTAAGTAGGGGAAGTGCGGGACCCATGGAACACGGGGACCGAAAATACATTTAAATTACTCCCCAGCTGATGACCATATTCTCTTGGTATGTGGTTGTGAATATTGTATTTATGGACAACAGTGTTTTTTGCCGTTAACAGGAAGAATCTGTGTCGATCTGAAAAAAATTTAAGCACTTTTGTTTTTGAGGCATCACAGTAAAATATTTTGCAATCGTTTAGCGATTTCTTTGTCTATCATAATTTTCAATGTAGAAAGTTCCAAAGGTTTCCCAGGATAGGTTGGGAGTTTAAAAAATATCTCAGAGAAAATAGGGGTGATAGGTTTAGGATGCAGTGTAAAATCGTGCACTTTTTCAAAAAGGCAGTGTCTATTTTGCCACCAGGATGGCAGCAGCAAAAGGCTTGGTAGAAAGGAAGTAAATATAACTATAAGATAAACCTACAACTTAACCTTAACCCAAACCGTAGCCCTAAACTAATCCTAACCTATCCTTAACAAAAGCTAAGTTAACTCTAACCTAACACTAAGGTAACACTAGCCTAGCCCTAATTCTAACCCTAATCCTAACTTAACAACACTAACCCGTAACGGTAACACCTAAGCGGAGCCTGAAAAAAAACAAAACAAAGTCGACAAGACAAGAGTCGAACCGGCAACCATTGGCATAGCAGCCATATTACCTAACCATTACACCATGGGCAGGACAGCGTGTTCCTGACAAAGTGACCTTTTTCTTTGAATTGCGTCATGCCACGAGACCGAATGTTCGACTGGCAGCACAATAGCTCCAGGCGATCTGTTGCCGCCAGCATCTTGGTAGTAAAGTAGGCACTACCTTTCAAAAATGGGTGTTGATGGGACCCATGGAACACGGGTGTTCCATCGGTCCCTCAATTTGTAATTCCTTGATTTTGCAAAAGTTCATTGCACAAAAGAAAGTCCAACAGAGGTTTACAGAGGTTTATTACCTTCTGCTTTAAGGTAAACTTAACATAAAGTATATTTTGTGCAAATGTCTGTGTTGCCAAAGAAGAGGAATGTGCTCCAAAGGTCTATTCTTATCCAAATTAATGTACTTACTGAACAAAAAGAAAGCGTGTCTATTTGCATTAAAATGTGCTAAAGTTGAGGATAACAACATTCAAAAATAATGGGAGTGGAGACAAATAGCAGTACAGGATTAGCTGAGAGAATTTCGAAAGCAACATCATGGGGTCTCAGCCTCAGAAAAGTAGAATCAAGAAGCTTAACACGAACTATGGCTTTTAATCCTCATACTTTTAAACTTTTTTTAACAATTTGAAAACCTTATACTGTACAATCACCCTGAAGTTTCATTGGAAATAATCTGGAATTTAGATGAAACTGGGTTAAACACTGCAGAGATTTTCTACGTGCATTGAATATAAATGTATTGTAATATAGCCTAAACATTAGTTCCGCAGGCAGACAACCTAAAAATATGCAAACTTTTGTTTCGTTTTTGTGGTGTTTTTACACAAGTTTTTATAGAAATTGTGAGTTTATCTTCTTGGTTTACACATAAAATATGACTTGCAACTAAAAGTATGATGAAGTTTTTGAATGATGCGAATAGAATTTTGTTTAAACATAGCGAAATAGCATTGGCAAAGCACTCAAATAATTCACATTTTTCACATTTGTACGTTAAACTTATATATATGTATATAGCAAAAAAAGTTTGGCTGATACGAACTGATTTTTGCTGATAAGTTATGTTTGACAACGAAAGAACATACCCAAAAAATTTGGCAAGCATCATCGAGATAATTGTTGTTTATCATTTACTATAAGGAATTGTTCTATCGGTCCCTATGGGGTGTTCCGAAGGTCCCACCGAGGTGGGACCCACGGAACAAAATTGAAAATTTTTCAAACTAAAAAAAAACATATAAAACATTCACTGATTTTTATAAAACTTGAAATGAACAAGTTTGGTCCATAAACCTTCAACTGAACAAAATTTCAGCAACTTTCGCTGGATAATCTAGGTTCTACGCCTGTTTGAAAAAATCTGTTCCATGGGTCCCATACCTCTCCTACAGTATGTAAGCCTATGATGCCCTATAGGCTATATACCAATTTTTACAGAAATTTTAGTGGTACCTACCAAAGCATTTTTTGGCGTTTCTCAACAAAAGTGACTACGGATACGCCTGTCCTGATGAAAGGGTCAGTTTACTGAGTTTGTCACTCAAACGGTATGGATCTCATGGTATAGTGGTTAGGCGTTACGGCCACTGTGCTAATGGTTTTATGTTCGACTCTCACCTTGCCGACTTTCGTTTTGTTTTTTTTTTCTTCACTTCTTTTTTAGGCTTGGGTGTTACGTTTAGGGATTACTGTTAGGTTAGGGATAAGATAGCATTAGGTTAGGGTTAGCTTAGCTTAAGGTTAGGATTAGGTTAGTGTTAGGCTAGGGTTAGGTTAGGATAGCGTTAGGTTAGCTTAGGTTAGGATAGGGTTAGGATTAGGGTTACATTAGGGCTACGGTTAGGTTTAAGGTTTATCTATTATGTTTAGTTCGTTTCTACCAAACCTACTGCACTCTTGTTGTATGTAACTGTTATGTCACAGGTGGTGTATTCATAAGTTTTCAGTTTTCAAGATCCACAGGCGTATCTATAGCCACTGCCTTTCTCAACAGGTTTAAAATGTTTATTGGAACCACAGTACTGAGTAGTAGATAAAACAAGAACCTCAACCTGTTGCTCAAACTGATTAAATGCAATCAATCATGTACTTTTTTTAATTGGCAGATCTATTTTGCCGCCAAGACGGTGGCGGCAACAGGCTTGGCATAAACGACATAAACAAAAGATAAACCCTAAACCTAACCCTTAGTAACCATAGCCCTAACACTAAGACTAACCCTAATTCTAACCCTAAACCTAACACCCAAGCGTACACTGGAAAGTTAAAGGGAAGTCGCCAAGGTTAGAGTCGAACCAAAAATCCATGGCAAACCAGACGTGAAGCATAGCCACTATGCTAGGAGCAACACGTCAATTGTATGACAAACTGACCTTTTTATTTGAATTAAGTCATGCCACGAGACCGAATGTTTGACTGGCGGCACAATAGCTCCAGTCGATCTGTTGCCGCCAGCATCTTGGCGGTAAACTAGACACTACATTTTTAATTTATATGCATGGTTAGGTAAGTAAAAAATGTTGGCAAATAAGCACGTAATCATATCAGATCTTGCAAGTAAATAAGCGACTGGACCATTGGTTTACTCCTGTCCTTATACCCCTTCACAACACAAATATGGTTCTGTAGCCACAGCCTTGTTACTTGGCTTTTTTGAGGTTACGTTATATTACAGGCCGGTCTGGGCCAGAAAACAATTTGTGGTTTAGCATAAACAGGCCGGGCAGTTTCTTGTTACCTCCAGGCAGGCCAGGCTGCAAAAGTGCTGGCCTGTGCCATCTCTAGTGTGGTGCACGCTTTTTCGCAAGAGCTACAAAGCCAGACTTGGCTCCAATCATGGCAGGAGCCCCATCGGTGTAAAGCGAGCCCACGTTATTCAATGAGAGATCATTTCGTTCAAAGAAATCCATTTGTTTCAGAATGTCAACAGCCTTTGTTGTTGCCTCCAAACTTTCGCACGTTAAGAACTCTTCATTCAATTTGCCAACATGCACATACCAACTGTAAACCCACAAATGTACACAGTTGGACACATCTGTTGACTCATCCACCTGAAAGCTGATTATTTTTGCAGGACTTGCACGAATTTTGCGTGCTACCTGATCTAAAATGTCATGTGAAATATCAATTATTCTAAATCTTTTTCTTGCTTCCTTTCCACAAAGAAGCTCAACGATATCTATAGTACAGTACAAGGCTTGATAAGTCGCTTACCAATTGTATGTGGCTTCCCTTCCTTTACTATTCTCAAAGCAACCTAATAGGATGCTTCTAAAGCTGATTTGTCTTCGTCCACAAATCCTGAAGTAGGTAGAGTTTCACCAGCATGAAATCGAGCTTGTTTGGCGAGCAAAGACTGATGGTCGTCAAGCATATGTGCAGAATGGCATGGAGTAAAATGTTGTATAGGTGGAGTTATTTTAGGCCTTTTTGGCCCACTTCATCTGGCCCTAAGCGTAAACTGCTAGGTGGTCATAATTCGGTCATGTTTATATTAGGAACTAGGCTACATTCTAGTCTGTTGATACTTCGATCGACTTGCTAAGGTTTTTGGTTCAAAATTTATTATCTAACTAAACAAATTAGTAATTAATCCACTAATTAGATAATTGTTTTGTTTATTTTAGGCCATGACTTTTGAACCAGAAATGTTAGAAAGTTGATCAAGGTCTCAAAAGACGCAGATTCTAGTCTAGTTTCCAATGAAAACTTCAGCAAAATACTTCCGTCTAGCGGTTGGGCCCAGGTCAGGTACCAGCAGCCAAAAAGGCCAAAAACTTACCTCACTTTTGACGTTACTCACAAAAAAAACGAAACCCAAAACCAAAATTTTTTTTTATTGCAGACTCAAAGACTTGCTGAGTCTTTTGAGCATTTGAACAGCTGCTAATGCAATCTGCTGAGGAGCTATGTGGTTGGTAAGACAACCAAAATATCGCTGATTTTTCCCCGATTTCCATGTCTGATATATTCGTACACTGGCAGCCAAGGTGCTGCGGGTAATTGTCTTGTTCATTAAAATAAAATTTGATGGTTTAAAGCTGTTCGCACTTTTATTGTAAAAGGTGTGAATGACTGTGGTTGAGTAACAGCAGGTAAAGAACTGTATTTAAGCGAGCTCAATGTAGGTTTGGCACATGATCGGATCCCAGGGTTGCCATGTTGGTGAATTTTATCGCCACATTCTGGAAATCTGGCAAATTTTGAAAACATTTGGCTACAAATATTTAGTTTGGCGGTTTGGCAAATTTCTGGTGATTTTTTGAAAGCATTTGGCTCATAATTGTTTGGTTTGGCGAAGTGTATGACCCGTATATTTGCACGTATTTTCTTACATATTTATATGTACATTACTATTTTTAAGCTTGCTGATGGTTTGGAAATTCATGAAATCAAACGAAAGTGTGAAGGTTTGAAGGTAGAAGCATGGTATTAAACACTTATTATCAATTATCAAATATATTTGCAAAATGTTGAAACTGATTATTTAGAAATATTTGCAAAACAATGAAAACATATTCGCTTTCTAGTAAAATACAAGGCAAAATATAAAAGAGCTATAAATGACTTATTTCCAGTGAAAAAATTAATGTTTTGTTAAAGAGATGCAACCAATTCCAGAAGTTTGGTAAATTTTTGCTGAGTTTGGCTATTTTTTGAAGTGATTTTGGCGACAGTTTTTTATTTCTATCTGGCAACGCTGTCGGATCCTGCAGTGCATGACCTTTCTCAATGTGTGCCGCTTGAATTTAATAGCATTGAGGCAAAGTGAGATCCTGTAGTGATTAGTGCTGTTGGTCAGGCGGTGTTTGGATGCTTTGGTGTAATGCAAGATAACAAATGAAAATAAATCCTGCACCATAAAATTTACATCCATGGTAAAAAAAACAAGGTGGCAGTATTGTAACTTCAGCATCATAAAATTTACCTCCAGAATAGGTAAAATTATCCCCGGTTGAGAACCCCTGACCTGGACACTTATAACTATCAAAAATGTTACCACTTCATTATCTTGTTTTATAGTACTTATTGATAATTATTTGCAAAAAATTTGCTGATTGATTCCCTTGTTTGCGACCTTCATGGAATGTGGAAAAGTTTTAGGATGCTTTTTTCTTGTGGGTGTTTCGTAACTTTGGAACTGAGCATACAGGGTGACGTTTGCTTAGTAGACCATACATTCAATTGGTTGCCTTCCTGCCATGACAGTTGTGGTTTACATTATTTTGGGAATTATTAAGTTTTATCATGGAAAATCTAAAAAAGTCTTTTCTTGTGCTATTTCATCCTTTCAAAATGAAAAGTTCCTTTTAGAACAGTGATTCTTAACCATTTTTCTATCAAGACTCCCTTAAGTAATTGTCCTTGGTTTCAAGCCTCCCTGACTTTATACAAAGCATAAAAAAAAATGTATTTATTGGCTAATTTAATGATCAAACTTTCTATGTTGTAGGGTGCACCCCCAGGTTAAGAACCAATGCTTCATAATTTACACTTTGGCATCTGGTAATGTTCGACAATTTTGCGCCAAAAAACATTGCACGTGGCTTTACAAGAGCGTAACTCTGGCACCAGAAGCGGTAGAGAGTTGTTCAAAGGCTCAAAAGATGCGGCAGGCCTTCTAGTCTGCACTCAAAAAAATGTTTTTGGTTCGGGGTTGTGGATTTTTTGTGAGTGACGTCATTAGTAGAGGACTTTTAGGCCACCTGGCCCTGGGTTCAAACTGTTAGATGGTAGTATTTCGCTGCTGTTTTTTTGGAAACTAGGCTACAATCTGAGTCTTTTGATACTTTGGATGACCTGCTAAGGTTTTGGGTTAAAAGTTATGATCTAAAGTAAACAAACTGTTGGATTAATTAGTTAATTAGATAATTAATTAATTTGTTTATTTTAGATCGTAACTTTTGAATAAAAAATGTTAGAAAGTCAATCAAAGGCTCAAAAGACTCGGACTTGAGCCTAGTTTCCGATGAGAACTTCAGGCTCAAAGGACTCAGATTCAAGCTTAGTTTCCAATGAAAACTTCAGCGAAATACTTTGGCTTAGTGGTTGGGCCCTAGGCCAGGTAACATGAGCCAAAATGGCCCAAAAACACCTTTACTTATAACGTCACTCACAAAAAATCTGCAACCCCCAACCAAAAAATTTTTTTTGAGTGCAGACTAGAAGACTTGCCAAATCCGCTTTTGAGGGTTTGAACAGCTCTCTAGCGTAATTGGCGGAGGAGCTATGGCGTTGGTAAGGCAACTGAAAACTGCTGGTTTTAGGCCGATTTCCAGGTACGATATATTCATAGGTCTACCGGCCATCAAGGTGTTAATGTTTAAATTAATGAAAATTGTCATTTGAGTTTATCAGATAATTGGGCTAGTTTTTCTGACATAGTGAATTGAACTTTTGTTTTTGCAAAAACAACTTTTGCACTCCTTTGTTTGCTAAGTTTTTCATTGAAGACTTCAACAATGTGGACTCCTTATCAGCTTGCAATTGCTGTGGGAATGGTGGTAACCGGTTCTATTAATACCCTGGCCACCAAGTAAGTATTAATGGTGTATGCAGCAGATGTTTCACATGTTTCAGTTAAAATAATTAAATTTTGTGTTTTTGTATTCCATAAAATTCAGTGCTTATCACGTCGGTAAGTGTTGGACGTTAGTGTTTGACACAATGGCTTTGATTTACCAATCACATCATCCTGCCACTAATGTTTTAAAGAGCATAAGTTAACTAGTGGGATAACTATTAGCATTTGGGTTCAATTTGCTAAAATCCACTTGTTATGAATTGGACTGGGTGGGCTGATTGTCATGTTGACACTTTCAGTGCTGGGTGTTTTTCCCTTCCCAAAAACGAGCTGGATACCAGGCTGTTTTTGGGAGTTTACTAATCGTATGCCAGTTTAATGAAACACCCTATAAGTGAAGCCCAAAGAAGCAAGTCAGTTGTTAAATTCCCTATGTCTCTTCATAGTTTTTACATGCAAATGTATGAAATTTCGAAAGTAAAAGCTTGTAGCTGATATCCAATAGATGCAAAACCCTTTTAATTCAAATTTATAGTGCCTAGCCCAGTATTGTTGCAACTTCTTGGTTGGTACATGAATGCAAAATTCACCACAAACAGGATGTGTATCAAGGGTTGTGGTTTGCATCCATATGTAAGTGGTGTGAACAAACCATAACAGAGTGAGCACAGCCTGTGATCTCTATTGTTGCCTGCTGCCACAGTGTGAAGCTTTGCATGGTAGCCCCCCCCTTGTGCTGTCTGATCGCAACACTATCTGTTGTAAATATTAAGTATGTGAAGATATATAGGCCAGTATACAAAGTGTTAGGAATGTCTAATGCTTTCAAAAAATAGTGTGGTTAGTTTGAATGATGGTAAAATACTGCTTTGTTTATCTGATTTTTGGCTTATGTATACTGTTATAATTCTAGGCAATGTTTATTATGTTCAGGTGGGCTGACACACAATCAGCACCTGGGCCCCATGGTGCTGAACATGCTTTTGATCATCCATTTTTGCAGGTAAAGATTTTCTCAACATACCAAATACTCTTGAGTTAGAGTAGAATACTAGGTGTTACATGGGATGAATTTTAATATATATAGTTGTTTTATGATACCCAAGATGATAAAAAAGTTTCTTTTTTTCAATATTTTGTTTGTTTTGCAGGCTGTCTGCATGTTCATTGGAGAATTTTCATGTTTGATTGTATTCAAATTATGGCAGATATATCAGAGGCAAAGATTACGTCGTGGCTCAATTGATGAAGTTAATTTGGGAAATCAAAAATTTAATCCAATAATATTTCTTGCTCCTGCCATGTGTGATATGACAGGAACATCACTCATGTATGGAATTGTCTTATTTATTGTGTATTTATAGTAAACAGAGTCCAATAGAATGCTGGGTCTAAGCTTGATTTAGATTTAGTTTTTTGTGCTTGTTTTTTATGAAGTCTGCTAAACTACAACTGGTGATGAGGCTACACTTTTGAGTGATCTGTAGTATATGGGATATTACAATATCCTTTGTATCATTACTTCTAGGTCTGGGCCACTGCGGTGACGTCCAGAGCGTTGTTGTTTTATAGTAGTACTATGCAACATTAGAAGGGAAATGCTGTTGCCTGTTTTAAACCACCTGCATTAGAGACCTGCAGTGACAGTGTTTTATATTTTATCAGCTTTAATGCTGAGTACCTGCAGTAGAAAGGGTCCTGTCATGACAGCCAAACAGACCCCTTGGATGTGCCCCTGTTTGGCAAGATCATCATCACTGATGGAGTGTAGATCCACAAGGAGATTGCCAATCCACATATCAAAATTCAGATCATCTGAGCAGTAATGCTTGAATGTGCAGGCTGGTTTGTGTCAACTTGTCCTTTGCGCCAAGGGAGTTTCGCCATGTGTATTCTCGTGCACAGATCAGGTGCGCTGACCTCATTGCACCAGTCGAGTTCTTGTATTGCTAAGACATGGACCACATTGGCTTTTCTGTTGCCATGCCATTATCAAAGTATTTTCTACTGCTGCTAATCAGAAGCCTTTTGATTAAAATAATGCTGCAGTCCATCTAAACTACCGCACATTTTTACACACAAAAATGGTGAAAGGGCTTTGTTATTGTTGAGTACATCCTCAAGCAATGAGAAATTAGCAAAGTTGTCTGTCTCCAGAGTCGCCTTTTCCACAAAGGAAACCTAGCTTAAGAAACGTTTTTTATTAATATCTTTTTTTTAGTTCTTTATTAATATCCGTAATAATTGCAGCTGGCCTTGAATTGACAGATTTACTTCAATTTATATCTAAAAATATCTGCGAAGAAAGGTAAGCCATATATAGACTCCCTACTGTCAAAGTGCACTGAAAGTGGACTTCGATAACACTTTCAGTCCTGCTGCACATAATCTACATTTTGAAAATCTTTGCACTGTTCATTCATGGTGGGTGTAAATGTACGTTTTTATCAAAAATTATGTTTTAAGGCAGTGGTTGTAATGTTTGTCACCTGGAAATGGCTTAACATTATGGTCCTAGACTGAATTCTAAAATAGATCTTGGAACAAGATTCAAAAATCTGTGATTCAGAGGTTGTTTGAAAGCATGGTTCTTTTGAGTTGGTTCACTTAGGTGGGAACAGGCTCCTGCGGCAGTGACTGTGATTTTGTTCTATGGAACTGCTTTCATATGCTGCCAAATGCTAGGCAAGGAAGAAAGATATTGCAAACAATTAGGCAAGTACATATAGGTATGTTGATAAAGTTTATTCGTGTAATGCCAGTGTTAGCTGCTTGTATAGTATCAAAAATGCTTCCAATGAAGTGAAACTTTCTTCAGAAAGATGGCGCTGATAGACCCAGACTTCTTGCAGTAGTATGTGACTTCAACTATTTTTGAAATGATTTGATATGTTGGCAATTGATCAGTGTAAAGACAACAAAACGTTTACCATGTTTTTTGCTTTAGCCTACAGATAGAGAAGGCCTAAACTGGGTCACACAAAACCTTTGAATGGGCTGCAGGTTGGACATAGCTACACTAAGACTTAAGCATACATCGCAGTAACAAAGGAACACACAAATAACTGAAAGAACACAAGGATACATGCGTGGCGGTAGTAGAAAAGCCTGTGATTGATGGCAATAGTACGTTTATCTTGATGAAACACAAGCATAAAGGGCATAAGTGTGAATGACATCATCATGATCATTACAATGTAGTGCTGCATGGATTTCCAAGTACACCGATTAATAAAAATATCACAAACTCAATCTAGGACCATAGTTTTAGACTGTTTCCAGGTGAAAAACATTACAACCAGTGCCCCAAAACACAATTTTTGGTAAAAATGTAAATTTACATCTGAGAACAGGTAAACAAATTCCTCGGACATAGATCTGTCTTCTGAGAGTAAAGTGTTAACATTATCACAGCCGGGTTAATTCAAACAGTTCGCGCAAAAATAGCTAGATCGCACGTGGCTTTGCACAGGAATTTCTCTGGTCCGGTCAGTGCTACAGACCCGGTTAAATGCTCAAAAGACTTGGCAAGTTTTCTAGTCTGCACTCAAAAATATTTTTGGTTAGGGGTAGTGGATTTTTTGTGAGTGGTTTCATAAGTAGAGGACTTTTAGGCCACATTGGCCCACTTCACCTGGCCCTGGGCCCAAACCAGTAGATGGTTGTATTTCGCAGAAGTTTTTATTGGAAACTAGGCTACAATCAGAGTCTTTTGATACTTTGGATGACCTGCTGGGGTTTCAGGTTCAAAAGTTATGATCCAAAGTAATGAACATATTTGACTAATTAGTTCAGGTTTTTTTTAAAGGAAAATGTTAGGTTCCCGGTTTGGACCTGTAATGACCCGATTTTTCTGATTCTAGGGACCTGATTTTCTGTAATTCTAAGGACCCGATGACAATTTTTGCTGATTCTAGGGACCCAATTTTCAATTCTAGGGATTCGGGTCCCTGAAATGCCTTAAAAAACCTGAATTAGTTCATTAGATAATTAATTAGTTTGTATATTTTAGATCATAACTTTTGAACCAGAAACGCTAGAAAGTTGATCAAAGGCCTGAAAGACTCAGACTCAAGCCTAGTTTCCAATGAAAATTTAGCGAAATACTTTGGCCTAACGGTTGGGTCCTACACCAGGTAACATGAGCCAAAATGGCCAAAAAACTACTTCACTTATGATGTCACTCACAAAAAATCTGTAACCCCCAACCAAAAATCTTTTTTCGAGTGCAGACTAGAAGACTTGCCGATCTGTTTGAGGGTTTGAACAGCTCTCTAGCACAATCGGCGGAGGAGCTATGGTAATGGTAAGGCAGGGGTGGGCAATTACTTTCCTGATTGGGCCAGTTGCAGATAATAGACTTGGTTACTGGGCCGGAGGATCAAAACTCAATATAAAACTATGAATGTTCAAACAATTTATTTAGAAATAACTAGCGTAACAGCTAATGTACAACAAACAGCTAGTGTAACAAGTGGCACTATGATTAATGGGACTGATGTAGCCTACTGCATGTGTCCACAAGTTTGTTTAAATCAGGCTTGAAGCTGCATGTGCTGATTCTTAACACTTTTAGAGCCGGCTGGTTTCGGCGATTTTCGCAAAAAAAAAACAGCAGTTTTCGGTTGCCTTACCAACGCCCTAGCTCCTCCGCCCATTGCGCTAGAGAGCTGTTCAACAGCTCAAACGGATC
>JGI24022J15233_10005007_pt1 | contig 13880 bp, 12 predicted proteins | sample Ectturendosymbi2_FD_15233 | JGI IMG/M metagenome (IMG submission 15233) | reverse complement strand
GTCCAACCTTAACAAAAATCTAAAACCTAAATCTAACTTCAGGTTCATTCGTGAAAGAACATTTCCTATTCCTTCTTTTCATCAAAAGTGCCGCCCCCCAAAAGTGCCGGCATTGCCCCCCCCGGCCCTGTATACACGGGCTCTCTAAGCTAACCGCTCAAACTGTGCTATTATAGAAGCAGAGCAACATACGCAGGATACATGCAAACAGGTAATGCACATGTAGAGGCAGTGCACAAATAGACTCATTAAAATCCGCAAAAATTGTGGAGTCTCGAACAAAACGTGGGTTTCCTTGGTAGGTAAAACTTGATTTGTCGAGGTTTACTCTAGCTCGATGCAATCGTTGTTTGCAGACAATGACGGTAAAATCTTCAGCTCCAGTAAATGACAATAACTGGCACGATATCCGGATTACAAGAACTCCAAAAAATTTGCACACGATGTTCGTGGATACTAATGTGTTCAGGAAAAGTGGTGAAAACGGCAAGAACCGGATGGACTTGGACGGCAAGTTATTGATTTTTCTTGGTGAAAAAGTCGCAACCTAAAATTTTAAAACTTGTTGTGGCTTAATCGGATTTTGATTTGAACATTCATTTCGTGTGGGCAAGTTAGATGTCCTTCAGCGTACTGGCAAGCCTACAGATGATTGAAAAAATATGCTTCAATTAGCATTCGACTTCCAAGTAAAAGATTTCCCCGCTGGATAATTTTTGCAATGAACGTTGCAACTCGCAAACTGAGGACGAGCCAAATTACAAATTCTGTGTCACTGTGGTCCGGCAGGGCTGGCGATTTTAGTATTTCAACTTTTCTTTATTTATCTGAGACTCATGGTCACTGCACTGCAGTCAGGCACGTCTATCTCTCGTACCTATTTGCAAAAATGTACTCGACATATGCTTTATAGTTGACACATTGAAATGTGTTGCGGACCCAGGCCCGTGGCCAAGTTTTTTAAGTTTTGGGGGGCAGTTTTTAGGAGGGCAAGACTTTTGTTCTGTTATATGTTTAATATAATAGGGGGGAGCCAAAAATCGATGCACTGAGCTTTGATGACTTGTGTAGCTGTTCCGAAGCATATGAGTGCGCAGTGAAACTTACACTATGTTGTTTTTTTACATGTGCAGGTTTCTTATACGTTGGTGGAGTAGAAAGAAACAAATATTTGTACGACCTTCCACAGCAAATTGCTTCTCGTCAAGGCTTTCAGGGATGCCTTGGTTCTCTCGAAATTAATGGGCGTTTGATCGACATTCTGGGTCCTTCGTGGACAATGGGGGCCGGGTTGATCACCAATGGATGCACAGGTATTGCAGCAGACCCTAAAGTCCCAGGCACTGGTGAATACTTCAGTTAGAGGTAGCACCATGACCGGACATTTTGGTTGCTGTTATTCAAAACAGTTGCTAACATTTCTTTTAGTATTTTTGAATATTTTTCAAAATTTTCAAAGCATTTTGCTCTTGATTAGAAGCTGAGTTTTGTTTGAAATGTCATTAATTGACTTCTTATGCGGTATGTTATACTCATTTTTTTGTAACCAATGCTTGTCAGCAGAGATCAACAATCAGTGTTAATTGAGGCTAAGATCCACCGCGTCTCAAGCTTGCGTAGACCCTGTTCCCTCCAGTGGTAATTGCCAATCGATTGCGCATTGGCCAACCTTGGCTATTGTTAAATGTTTGTGTTCATGGCCGTGCTTGAAACATTGTTATAAAGTTACAAACATGAACAAACCATCTATTAGGAAGGGGTTTGGAAAAGCGGGAAAGTATAGAGCTTTCAGGCTTTTTGAACTGGCGCCTAAGTTCGAGTGGTTGTTTTAGCAGGGTTTTTCATTTCATGTCTCATTGTTTGTGATGTTTAACTAACCATATACTTCGGACCTGCAGATTACAAAACAACTGTGATAAGATTACCTGGTGCGGTGCTTGAAATTCGATTTTGGACGAAAGATTTAGTTTCCCTAAGAAACAGTATTTTACGGTTATAAAACTATTAAAACACCGTTGGAATTTGTAAAGTATGAATCTGTTGTTTCATTTCAGTCTTTAGACTAGACGTGATTTTAAATATTGAAGGCCCAGCTTACGTTGCTTTTGCTATAAAAAGATGATCTTTGCAGCAAATGACCTTGCATCTCCGCGCAATTCCCTTCCTGGTTATTGGTTAAAGCAGGTTTTTTTAAGGAAACTGTTAGGTACCCGGTATGGACTTGCAGGGACCCGATTTGTCTGATTCTAGGGACCCGATTTTCTTTGATTCTAGGGGCCGGATGATAACTTTCTCTGATTCTAGGGACTCGATTTTCAATTCTAGGGACCCGAATCGGGTCCCTAAAACACTTTAAAAACCTGGTTAAAGTGTAATTGTAATAAAAGTGTCTCCCAATCAGTCATAACTTTTTTCACCACTATTATCAGCTTAAAAACTGAAAAGAAAATTGACTGCCTCTAGAATTTTTGTGTGACAACTTGCACACAACGTTGATGACAGTGACCAGTGGTGCGTTCCCTTTAAGGACCGCAAAGCCACAATAGTGGCTATGAGTTGCTTTGATTTTGCCCAGTCATAACTTACCGATTAATAGAGCTAGAGAGCTGTTCAAACCTTTTGAAGATGCGGGAGGTCTTCTAGTTTAGATAAAAAAGAAAGCTAGTCAAGCAGACAGGGTGTATTTACAGTAGTCCCCTTTTCACAATAAAGAAACGCTCGTAAACGTATACAGGCTTCGCAAATCAATACAGATAACAGTGAACAAAAGAGCAGGCTACTACTTTCACTTATGCTTCTAACAGAGAAAGAGTCGGTTGACGTGGTCTGCACGTCGCCAAAACCCATTGTGGCGCCTCTGCAACCATACAATGGTCTCAGCAAAACTCCAACGGTGAACAAAAAGCAGATGAAATGATGTGGGGTTTAGAAACAAGCGGCAAGTGTAAAGTAATATTAGAAAACACTCCAATGAAAATTTTCACAATTCTGTGAATCACGCGCTGTACCTCATGGTTCTGAGAACTCGGTTGCCAAAGTGTACAGATTATAGATGTATACTTCTTGCCTTTACCGTTTCATACCGAAATTGCAGCAATACAGTAGGTATTGGAAGCAACGACGCTAAAATGGCAGCAATCGAAATTATACTGTTCCCAAAACAACTGTGTCGGCAAATTTTAACTGAAAATAAACAAAAAAGATTTCAATAAAAATCATTTTAAGGAAACTTTTGCTAAAAAAATTACTACAATGAAACAAATTTTTGCTGACAGTGAAAATATTTGCTTTCGAAACATCCAACAACATTCCGTTAATTATGAAATTTCTGCGTTATTGCCGCTAAAACACCTTTGCTAGAATTACAAGTTTAACTCTGCAGCAATAGATTTTTTTACAAAACAAGTTGTTTCCAGGTCCAAAGAAATCCTGCACGCCGGATTCTTGCAAAAATGGCGGCGTGTGCCAGCAGCAGTGGGAAAGCTTTACTTGTGATTGCAGCTTGACGTCTTATGTCGGGGCGACTTGCGAGCAACGTAAGTTATCAGAGACTTGTTTTTTCCGTTGTCAATCGGAACTGCGCTTGCTTTTTCGGGCTCGCGTAACGCCGCTGTATGTGGCGTCAGTGAAAGACTGCATGCGCTCTTCAGACGTGTGGGATGGAACACTTGATGTGGCTGATCCAGCAAACAGGGTGCAATCTTCGTCGAGATTTTAAATGTTACAAAACGTATTGCTCAGGCATTCAATAGCGACACCACGCGACGTGCAATTAAAATGAATANTTGTGTTTAAATTAAGTTTTTTTTTCTCCAAGCTGGCAACGAATGATTTATTCGTTGTTCAAACTGCCGAAACACAGTAAGTTCTAAATATGATTTAAAAGGGTGACAATGCTTGGTTCGACTAAGCCAGCCAGAATGAAATTCAACAATAAAAAGACCGAGGTTTTATGTTTCTCCTGGAACTCAAGGCAGTGTGTGCTGCAAGTGAGCGGCAATACACTGTAGCAGGTGGCGAAGGGATGTTGCTCACGAGTGACGAAAGGCGGAACAAGGAGATTGATACACGGATTGGTAAAGTAGACGCAGTTTTGCGTGAGCTTTATCGCTCTGTGGTGACAAAACGGGAGCTTTCCAACACTGCAAAGCTGCCCGTTTTTAAATCGGTCTTTGTTCCGATCCTCACCTATGGTCATGAATCATGGGTAATGACTGAAAGAATACTATCCCAAGTAGAAGCGGCAGAGGTGGGATTTTTGCGAAGAGTTCACGGTGTGACACATCGCGGAGAAATGCCCAGCTGTGAAATTTCGTAAAATCCTGTATTGAGCCACTTCTCCGAATCGAGAAATCCCAGCTACATTGGTTCGGTCATTTGACCGTCCAGAATGTCCCAGGAAAGATTGCTGAGGCACGTCCTGCTGGCTACACCAATGGGAAACCGGCCTAGAGGTTGTGCAAGAACCAGGGTGGTGTAATTACATCTCCGATCTTGCTTGGTCCCGTCTTGGTGTGTAGCCAGCCGAGCTATCAGATGTTGCAGGAAACCTTGAGGTATTTCGAGTCCTCATAGGGCTGCCGCCCCCGCGACCCTCCCCTGAAAAAAACAGGCATGGAAATGAATGAATGAAGACAACCATGGGCGTCGGAAGGATTTTTTCCAGTGGGGGCCAACAATGGAATTTTCCAAGTGGTAAAGAAAAGCATTTTTCATGGGGTGGCAACCATGGTGAAATTTAATTTTGCCAACTCAAAACTAAGAGAAAACATTGTTCTGCAAAAAAATGAATAGGAAAATATCAAATTGCAAAGTCTAGGGAGGGAAAGGCTCCCGTGCACCCCCTTCCGGCGCCCATGGTAACAAGTAATACTTAACTTAGTTACGCTCACACTAAATTCTTTTTGTCTTTCCACTTAACCCTGATTGAAAGTGAAAACATATTGTTTGGGGGCGAGTTCCATTTTAATTACTCTTCATGCTCACCACGATCAAGTTATCAAACTTTACAGCTTCTCACATCGACGGTTTCTTGAAATCTGAACGCATGATAAATAAGCGCTTGTCGTTGTCGTTTAAAAAACTTTCGCCAATATTTAAAATTGAAGTAATAAGTTATTGCATTGCAAATGAAGTAGCCCGTGAAGCCCCGTCAAAACCACGATGCCTTGAAATGCGTTTGTTTTATTGCATAACTAACACAAGTAGTACAGCTATTCCATCCCTCGCGTTTGGCTGCAAAGCTGATTGTTTATTTTGCTCCTGCAAACAAGAATGTTGTGATAATTTTGCATTTGGCTTAAACGGCTTTATAGGCATACCTATATAGTTGTTGCCTGAGGGTGCTAGTCTTTTGTGTCGTTTTCGAGATCAGAAAAGATGAATCGCACGATATATCTTAATGACCTATCTCGAAAGTTTTCTCTTCGAACTTTTGATTCAATGCTAATCGTTTCTTTCGAAAGTTATAGTTTTGATTTTTCATTTGCCGATTTGTGAAACTTGGTGCATTCTGCAAATTGCTTTGTTTTTTGTTCTTTGTAGATGTCAGTTCCCTGCCCGGTAAGAAACGCGTGCCAACCTTTAACTTGAATTGAGCTGAAGCGCCGCGAAAGCTAGCCGCGGTGCTCGCGACTAATAGCATGCCGATTGCCTCTTAAACTTGTTTTAGTGTTACACTGCTGGTCAACAACAATAGCATCCATGGTCGAACCACATTAATGACAGTAGCAAAGCAGATTTAGCTTCTCTTTCTGAAAAAACGCATTAAACTCGATATAGAGATGAAGATCAAAGGGTTTTCGAGTAGACATGAGGACAGCGTCATGTGGTCTATATTTTTCTACCTATGCATGAATTTTACACCTTTGGGCGGGCATTCACAATCCTTCACCTGCGTTTTTAACCTGCTTAACAACTAGTATTCGATTTCTGTTTTTGTCTATGGTTGAACGATGTAGAATGCTCCTCTAGTTCATGGAACTGATGCAAAATAAGTTGTTTGAAAACTGCACCGCAGTAAAACAAGCATGAAACGCATGATGCAATATTTCTTTTCGTGTGGCACTTCATTTGCATGCTATCTAACCTCGTTTTTTTTAGCTTTAGAAATCTACCCTATGCTGTTTATCTCAGTAATTTGTTGACTAGTGCACCTGATGTCATTTCATGTGTATACTTCGACCGTCCAAAATTTCTTTTTATGCATTTGGGTTACTCAGCATTTTAAAACGGCCGGTCCCACCTAGATATCACAGTCAGTTGTGACGCTTTCATGAGCATCGGTTTGTTCACTCTCGCCTTTAAAGGAAGAAAAGGAAGAAAAGTAACTCTCTCAGCTCGTGTATTCGAATCCGAGAGTGAGCCTCCATGTATTGCTTCATTATTTCAACATACAATGGATGCGAGCTTCAGAGACTAGACTCAAAAAGCTTTGCTGTTTACAGAGGGGCACACGTACAGGTTCGGCGACGGTGGTGGACTAATTCGTTACAGTTGGCTCAATTTCTTGCCAAGTACCAGAGAGGACAAATTGGGCTTTGGTTTTTCTACAACTTTGCGTAATTGCATCTTAACTCGTATTACCGGTAATACTAGCGCACCTTCCCAAGACTTCATCCTGCTATCCATAGTGAGTTTTTGACTGCTTGCGACCATCATAGCTCATCCCGAAATCCAAATTTTAGCATCACCTGTTTCAATATTTCAGTAAACGCATCCGAAAAGCAAAAATAATGAATTTCTTATACTCACGTTTACTTTTCGGGCTGAGTGGTTGTGCTACTTTGCTTTCGGGATAAGCTAAGAGGGTTCTATTTCGTTTGCAAAGCTGTTGTGCTAAAGAAAGTCTTTTTATTGTTTATTTGTGGTTGATCGAAACTGCAGAGAACATGCTCTCTCTCGGCGGCTACGTTTTCAAGAACGGCGTGATACTCTACCGGTTCCCTCAAGTTCGCGGCGTCCGTAGAGATGATCTTTCTGTTAAATTCTCGACCACGCGCAAGGACGCAGTGCTGGTATCCGTTGACTCGAAAATGACAACAACGCCCGACTTCTTGCGTCTTTACCTTGTGAGAGAAAGTACCTTTGCTGTCCTTGCGAGTAATGTACGAGGAACGTGCATGGTTTGCTGCGGTTGGCATTTGACGCTTGTGTTTCTGGCTGATCGGTGTTTGGCCAATTGAAACATGTGTTGTGTGATTGCATCTGCTTGCCACCTCCGATGAATTTCTTTTTCTGGGGTCAGTTTGGCATCATGAATGTCGTCAGGGCTTGTAATAAGACGTTGGTCTGTGTGCCTGCTCATCATGCACATGAAGTTGTGAGCATTTGTTAAGGGATCATGCTTAAGTTTGTGTAGGTCCATGTCAACTTGAGTGTTCCGGCTAGTGTGTCTGCCGGCCGCGTTAGTTACCACAAGCTTCAACGCAAAACTGTACAAGCTGTACGATATAAACGACCAGTTGAAAAATAAGGGAAGATTACTGCTATTATAAAATTCGCCAAGGCTTGGATAAATTGTTGACACAATCAGTGATCCATGTACTTTGTGCTAGCGTTGATGTTAAAACGTGATGATGAAAAATTGCTTCTGCGACATGTTTTCGGTTTACTTTAAGGTGATTTCAAAAATGCACTGCTGTGCGCAACGCGGCTCTTGCAACAAAAAGGAATTTGGTGCTTGTGAATGCAGTCACACTGTATTTCACAAGTAGTGAGTGAAATTACTGAGAAGTCATAATTTAGCCGTTGCCGTTAACGCGGCAGTGATTGTTTGCTTCGTGGCACGCGGTCGGGGATTGAATCCATATTTTCTATGGAATTTTCCGAACATTTACAGCACGCTTTGTTGTGCATGTCATCTAGCAGATTTACGGGATGGTCGGATCAGCAAATCAACACAACTAGGGTACAACACGTCTAAAACACGTTTTGGCGAACAGATTTTAAAATGCCGGATTCTCAACGGCAAGGCCATAAATGTGGCAGGGTAGAATTCACCAGCAACGCAATGCGAAAATACTGCTTCGAAAATTGACCGTTGAAACTTGCTAGGCTTCAAACCGGCGACGTCTTACACTAAGATGTCAAAGTACTGCTGGCTTACCATGCTTTGGACCTTTCAGTCTTGCAATGTTATTCTGCTGTGGTAGAATGAATGCAGATTATGACATCTCTTGGTTCAAAACTTGTAGAATGTACCTATGCTATTAGAGGTTGACAGAGTTTTAAAATGAAATATGCAGCAAACTATAGCTTTTCTCTTCAACCTACTTTCAGTTTAAAAAGTTCAATAAGTTACTCATTCACAATCGTTTGCGCTTCTTTCGCTTCAGGCATGCATCGTGTTCAAATTTAGTGTCTACCTCGTTTTGGAGCGAAAATCAATAGGAAAAACCAATAGGCAGCAGTACTATCTATTGTGAGAAATTTCGTAAATGCTCATTAACGGATAGAGGTATTGCCAGTAACTAACGTTTCATCATGTGAAAGTACAGTTTGAGCGCAACTGGGAAATTGAATTTATTCCAGCTCCTCAAGTTTCTTAAGCAGTCTTGAACGTGGTGCAACACTTGTTGGTTGTGTACAAGTTGGGTGCGATTGTCTGGGATTGCAGTGCCGTCCACACTATCACGCTGCCGTGGTTGCAAGAGAGAGCGCATGTGCTTTGCCAGTTTCATCTTCTTTTCTTGCTTGATTAAACACGTAAATATGTACCAAAGCTACTATTTTTATGATATTTTTCTGATTTCTCGTTTAGATCATGTGTGTGAGCAAACAGTGCTTTAGTGTGGGGCAGTAACGGGACAATAACTATGGAAAATTGTTGGAAACATTTCAGCTCAAAGTTTGTTGCGATGTTAATTTTTATCAAAAGAGGCAAATATTTTTCGCTTGATAATGACTGAAAACTGTTGGTTGTTTATTGAAAATTCACACTTCACCCATGGCAAAAGAGATCACAGCAAATAGGCATCGGTGAATTTTAGGGTTTTATACAAAATGAATACCTAAAAGATCGCCTTAAAATAGAGCTCTCCCGACATGGATAGTTCTGCAATGTTACTGAGCAACAACGAAGACCATTTTTTAGGAAAACGGTCGAGTTACTCTTCGTTACAACGTTGGATTCGGGGACGTAGTCGTTGTGGAACCGATGGATGTCGCTGACGGTGCTTACCACATCGTGCAAGTGAAGAGAAGAAGAATGAATGCAACATTACGTGTTGACAACTTTCCAGAGAGGATTTTTGTCCCGCAAGGTAATTACGGTGGACGCTGCCTGCATTGCTTACACCATAGGTGTCAAACTCTGGCCCTCGGGCTGAATTTGGCCCGCAGTGTAATTGCATTTGGTCCGCGAAGCAATGCAAAATGTTTACTAGAGCAGACCAGTCGGTATGATATGGCGCAAGTACCACTAAAACTTCAAAACCCAGAATGCTCTACTGATTTTTAAGGGCGTCTTTCAAGATAGTGACCGCCAATGTGCTGTGACGTCACACCGGTCACACTGACCTCATGTTATGGAGATTTTTTCAATAAATAGCAATGTTGATCCGCGGCTTTGTTCAAGTTTTAAATTCTGACCCACTGATTGTTTGAGTTTGACACCCCTGGCTTATACCTTTATACTTGTGCGCTGGCCTTCAACGGTTGCAGCTGTCAAGTAGAAAACGCATGAGCTAACATTCGCTCATTGGAAATTTCGCTTGTCGATGCTCTGAAGTGATAATGCAGCCTTGATGCTAAACTATCTATTTTTGAACTTCGTGCAGATTGCGCATGATTTGACCTGGCGTGCAAACAGCGACTGTAGACAGCGTGTTGGGCTTGTGCGTGTTTACGTGGTGTGTTAGCGTGTGTGCAGTGACAGCAGAGNTTTGAAATGCTCGACTGGTGCATGTGCATCCTTATCTTTAATGTTATTTGATTGGATATATAAATTCATTACCTGCGTTTCTAAGAGCTTGCTCTCTGATTAACGCACAAACCACCAATCTCACTAACTATTCGAAGAGATTTTCGAGACAATATTGGAAGCATTTTCTTATCGGCAAACAGACTATGTATAGAAAAACAGTGAGCATCACATGACTGAGATTTCAAGTTCCTAGCCTCGTAGAATTGGTGTCTCGTTTCTAGAACCCCCCTGCAAAAAGACAAATACATACGAAACCACAGGTCTGCATTTCATTTGCATTTTGATGAATTCTTCGTAGATGCGTCACGTGAATTTAAAAAGCTTTTCAAGCCGAGCGTATTCGCACGGAGCGGTTTTATTCAACACCAGCTGATATGAAATATACTGTACTGATTTTACAATTTTTCCAGAAAGCATTTACCTTACATCAATTGTAAGAAACAAACCTCAAATGTATGTAGGTAGTGCTTGTCATGGGTCAGTCAATTTATGGGTCTTCTTGCAGAAACTTGCGATGTTTTCAAACATATTCAAATAATAAATTATTAGACTTATTCAAAAGTCGCAAGCATGATACAGTAGCAACTTTTCAATCGGTGTGTAGTTTCCTCTTCCCTGGTCATCAGTGGAGTTGCTCCATTGATTAATCCTTGCATTCGAGTTGTTAGCGGTTCAAAGTTGGCCGCCACACTCTGGGCCACGTCGAACTTTAGTTTCGCAGTTATTTCATTAGTAGTTGTGCAAAGGGCATCTGGTTAGTTGGTTGCCCTTGTGCATCACAAGCACTAAAAAGCCTAATTTAGTAGTTGCATGAAAACTCCTGAAGCAGGGGCGTACCGAGGGGGCACAATGCCTCAGGCACCGAATCACTGGGGCGCCGGAAAGTCCCAACAACGTCGCAAGTACTTTCTACAATACAGTACAAACTTGTGTCTTGCCCCGGGCGCCATCTAACCTCGGCACGCCCCTGTCTTGAAGATAGGAAACTGATTGAAAAACTTTTGAAATAAGTTGAAAATGAGAATTTGTCTCCTCGTGAAACTGCAGCTCATCAGCAACTTGCACGGTAAAAGTATGCCACCATTTTGATCTGGTGCTGAAGTTATATTGTCCCAAAGCGGCATCCCCGCGACACACTTGAATGAAGGACTCGTCTTCTCATAATTCACTTGCTTCAGGAAATCGCAAATCGCTTACTCGCTATGCCCATATATGCTATAACGTCGAGATCTCACTCCCTATTTTATTGTAGGGGATGCACGCACTCGTTTTGCTCTTGCAATGCCCGCGATACCACCCTCTGTTCTCCCCGCTGTTGATAAGTGGTTGACAAGCAAAGGTACTAACATGTTTTGATTTTGTACTTTTTATTTTACTAACATATTGCATGCTGTTTGCTTGCGTTTTGCGCTTGAAAGTAGACATCGCCTATTTCTTCAAAGATAACAACCACCTGTTTTACTAACTCCTGTGTTTGTCGATCCAGTTAATATGTTCATTGCTCGCTGATCAAATCAGCTGCTAGCATGTTGATATTTGCCTATCGTAATAAGCTTTGGCAGTGAGAATATTGATATAACGTGATAACTTTCTGTTGTTTCCTGAAGTCACAGACCACAGTACAGATACAAAGATGCAACAAACCACAGGGTCATGCAAATGATTCTGTACCAACCAGATTATTAAAAAATACATTTTAGATGATCAAATACTTTTGATGTTGATAGGCATCGATGTGCTAATTTCAAATGCGGAACAGTTTGATTAATTATCTCTATTTGTGAATCCTTCAAGGGCTCTGAGTAATAATCCGATCATTAACGTTAATGCAAAGTTGTAAATTGCTTTCTAGAGTTTTTACATCCAAAACAACTTTGACTGGAAGATGCATGATAGAAATTTGGATGTGCAACTATATCTTCTAGAATGTAGATGAAAACTTGCTTACTGTTGGAGGAAATGCTTTAGGCAGAATCAGTGGTTAACCTTGCTTTCTGAATGTACTCAGTGTATGGTCTCCGAATGGAGGCGTGGGTTCGAATCCCACTTCTGACACCATGTATTGTTACGGCGCAAACAGTAAAAGTCAAAACCCGAGTACACTCAAAACCCGGAACTCGTTCAACGCGACAGCCCCGGCACCAACTAACTCCGCAAATATGATGCGTGCAACGAAGGTTGATCGCGAGCCGCCTCAGGCTAGAAACGCTGCACATATTGCGAAGCGAGCGCGGCGCGTTCCACTACACTCTGTGTTGTTTTTTTCATGCAGCTCAACAAAGAACGGTCTTCAATTCCCAGGCTACTATTCAAGTTGGTGGTTTGCTTTCTGACCTCACTTTCTCATCTTCCTCATTACCACGTAAAAAGAGATCACCAAGAATTATAAAACCGTTTCGCGGACAGATAACAGGCTTTTTTTTCAATGATGTGCGAGTTTTGGAGTTGGCTGCTAAAGGTAAAATGATTCGAGAAACCCTGACCTGGTTTCTTTTTACTACTGTCACCATCAAAAATGTATACAATTTTACTGAAGTACACTTATCAAAGTTAGCATAATCGTCTGGTGTCGCCATTCGACTAAAATTCGTTTTCTGCTCAGTGTATAACTTTATGAAAGAATGAACAAAAAAATATTTACAAGAGATGTGTCCATGCAGGGTTTCCAACGCTACACAAAATATGGAAAAATTTTGAAATAAATTATTTTTGTTTCAATGAAAAGAGCAATGTTGCGAATTAAATGAAACCATATTCCATTCCGCATGGTTGTTTCTTATAGCACTTCACTACTTCCAAGTCGCAATGTAATGATTCCTACTTTTTACAATTTACTTGTTTTCTTAATCCACCGTCTATTGTGAAAAAAAACGCTTTCGTGAGATTCATACCATTCCGCTGATACTTTTTACAAAGCAAAAACAACCATTTTTGGAGAAGAGCAACCGATTTCAGGTCTCCTGATTGGTAAATTGGTTTGCGGATCATTTGTAATTTAACTTTCCGAACTTTCTTAAATGTTTTCTGATGGGAAGAACGGCTAATTGTTATTGTTCTAAATGTCAGTGATATGTGATGCTTCTATTTGGTCTGATGCTTGGGAGCAAACCCCCGTCCGAGAAATTGTATTCTTCGCAATCATTTATATCTTCAGTATGTTTGGTGAAACACAGGGTGTTTTTCTCAAATCGAAACTTTAAAATAAAATTGTTGATACAAGCTTTTAACACCATCCCAGGCATTGAAAAGTATCTGAAGCACTCAAACCGTTACTGTTTTTTTGTGAAAAACCTATTTATTTCGTACTACATTCTTAGTTGTAGGAAGCAGGTAAAGCTTTGGGGTTTGGCCCTTATGATTTTTTTCAGCCGTATCACTTGCAGACTCTACTTGTTTTTCTCTTGCAAACTGATTGTTTTGTCGAATAACAAAACCTTGTGCATCGTACTGCGTAAATCATATCTTCAGCTTCCGACGTATCCGTTATTTTCGCTTCAGAAACTTTAATACACCTCTTACAATACACACGTTGTGAATTCTCGCTAAGTAGGAAAAGCGAAAATCAACCAAAACCGAATCGATGTCGGTCACAAACACCTCTCGTATCCAATCCTGTAGTTTCATTGCGAAGAATCTTACACTGAAATAAAAACGTCGTCATTGAGGGCAAAACGTTGCGAAAGCTGTACCAGTGTCTCTTTTCACTGCAAGAGTTTCACAGCGAATTTTCTTAAAACAGGTGACAGGAACGTTGACGTATACGGTGATGTCATCAGAATCGGTGGCCCTGACGTTTCTCCGACTTTGTCTACATTGCAAAATCCAACAACTACGATGGCAACTTTGACGTTTTTTACCACAACAGGTTCTTCTGGAAATGTGAGAAAAACATTTGCCTTGTGCTTTACACATCACAAAATTTTAAAACAAAGTTCGCTACCATACCGTCACCCAG
>JGI24022J15233_10005006_pt1 | contig 13880 bp, 8 predicted proteins | sample Ectturendosymbi2_FD_15233 | JGI IMG/M metagenome (IMG submission 15233) | reverse complement strand
ATTTGTCTTTCAGAAACCCTTCGCGGGCCACAAGAATTAATAATCTCAATAAAAATTCTCTAAAAAATTCTCTTAAATGATTAAAGTGTTAAGTTTTTTTTTCCAATGAAAATTGCTTCGCGGGCCACGGTTTGAGCACCACTGCTTTAAAGCATGCGCTGTAGCATACTACATGCATTGTGAAACCTGGATGCCCGTCCCATTGTGACGCAACTATTGAATGAGAGCGATCTGAATGTTCGCAACCCCGACTATGTGAAATAAATAAACCATTATGGCGTGACCGTGAGTCAAACCGCATGCGGGCGCTGATTGCTGGAGTGGAGATAGAAGCCCCTCGTTTAAAACGTCACTAAGTTCGTTACCGCCCACCTCTAACTACAGCGATTAAAGTGAAGCAGTTGCCAATTATAACATACTTCATGGTTTTTACGTTTGCAGTTGTTTAATAAATTTGCGCCTACAAACCAAAGAAATACTAAAGTTGCTTTTGAAGGAAGTGCGGAAGGAAGTGAGAAACCCATGAAGTTCGGGCGGATCACACCCAAAAAACATCAAAATGTAGGAAAACAGCTTATAGTAAACCTTTGTCGAGAGCTGACATAAAACGTCGAACATTACGTTTTTTGCACATAATATTTTAGAGTGGAGAATTATCCACTTTGATCCCCCTTTGTTGCGGAATGGGCCCAATTAAGCCGTGACTGCTAGTTTTTATCGCCGACGACAGCACCTAACCAAAAAATTCCTGTCAGACCAAGCGCCCAATCTCTGCTTGAAATGGATCATCATGGAGTCATGATCATGAATAGGCATGGCTGCAGTTATCCATATTCAAGACCAGGGCTTCCAATGCTGTTTTTTCTAGCCAGATCTGTTTTTTTCGAGTCTGCTTGGGTTAAGGTTGCCAGACGTCCTTGAGCGCCAAGGACTTTCCTTGAAGATGCTATCAAAACTGGTTACTATATGTCCTTGATCCTTGAAAAACATTTTGTTTTCCTTGAATATTTTCCAGCATCCTTGAAAGTTCTTGAACAATTGTTAAATCCGAAGCAGAAAGATGTTCAGCTGTTAAATTGTTCATTTTTAAATATTTATTACATGTAACATTCAAGAATCAAAATTAAACAAAGTAATTCAACAAAATAATGTGTAGATTTGATCATTTGTTCCATACAGTTTTGTAATAAAAAGTACTCATTCCATCATTGTTATTCAGGAATGTTTGTTTGAAAAATTGTGCTACATCTACACCACTATATCTAAAAAGTATTCAAAATAGGTAGGTGTGAGAAATTTCAATGGTCACAATTCACAAAATGACGTAATATCCTTGAAAAAATTTCTAGTGATCTGGCAACCCTAACTTGAGTGTCTAAGTTTAATTATAAAAAATACTGTAAAATCTGCTTTTTAAGATATGAATTTGGCAAATAGCCACAGTAAATCTAATAATATGAAATAAACATATCTCCCTTCTAGTCATTACATCCACCCACAGTGTTCTCATGCGATGATGAGGTGAAAAAAATGCTATACTCATAATCTCATATCGATGAAACAAATGTGTTCAGTCAGTTTCACACCCTCACACCTGTGTATCAATCAAATACTGCAGGCAGAGATGTCACTTTTGTTGATGTTTTTTTACATCAGATTGAACATCAGGTTTTATGTTTTCAGAAAATTTTTTGATGTTGATTTTCCACGCTACAAATTAAAAAATTTGATGTTGAACATGCTTTTCATATAAGCAATATTTTTCTTTTTCAATATTTTTTCTTTTGCAACATTGTTGTTTGCAAGTTTGCCTTCCCTGTTGGTAAATTCAGATGGTTATTTAATTCATTTTTGCCATAGGCTAACGTAATGTTTTCTGTGTGTAATGAGAAAGTATACTAATGGTGATTCTATTAGTTGCATGTGTATACTATAGATTGGTGGTGATGTCATGTAATAGCCCAGCGCTTTTCAAACTTTTTTTGTTATGGCACATACTACATTCTGAATTTGTCTGTGGCACACATACTTTATGAAATGGAAAACCTGCTTTTCACCAACCTTGCAACTTTAGCTGCTTATAAATTTTTTTCAAAACATAGAACTTTCACGCCACACTTCAGCCTCTTCAGCAGCACACAGTTTGGGAAACACTGTACTAGCCTACTGTACAGAACAGAGGTTAAAACAGTATAGCCTGTGCATTAAAACTTCAGGATTTTAGATTCCGTTGTAGCTCAATATCTATAAAAGATCCAATGCAATAGCAAATGTGGACTTACATTTTCCCCATCTTGTGCCTGAAGATCTGTTGGAGATTGTGATGTTTAAACCTGTCTCATTGTCCAATGAAATAATCCCTGATTTCTGGTTTTATCTGTGTAACATCAAACATGGCTGTTAACAAGCGTAGAGTTTATAATACTTTCTGATTTAATGACCAAATTTATGGTTTTACAATACTCTTCTTTAATCAGTAAAAAGAAGATTCTCATCTAGAAACATACTAATGTATTTAAGAAGGAAAGGTTATTTTGGTAAAACAAGCATTGTCAAGAAGCCAGGATAACGGCCCTACATCAGATCATATGGACTCCTAAACTTGATGAATTAGTGATAGATGTCATGGGATGGAGTATGTCACCAGCATTATATGAAAGGCAGTGAGTACAACTGCCTGTGGATCTTTAATTTTGAAACCTTATTCGACCACCTGTAATGTGACAGTAGTGCATGAGGAGAATGCGGTAGGGTTGGTAGAAACATAGTAAACACAAAAGGTAAACCTAAGCCTAGCCTTAACGCTAACCCTAAACCTAACCACTAAACCGAAAGTTTTAAAAAAAGTAAAGAAAAACTGGTCCCATGAATTGAAATGTACAACCCGTCACCACTACGAAAACGTAAGTCACCAAGGTGAGAGGCAAAACGATAAGCATTGGCACAGCAGACCTGGAACGTATCCATTACACCACCAGGACAACGCTGTTTGAGTGACAAACTGAACACTTTATTTGAACCGCGTCATGCGAGGCAGTACAGTCAAATAAGTTTTGAAAAAAGAAGATCCATGGGTGGTTCCATAGCTAGTTCCTATATGTCTTGAGCAGTGGAAAAGTGATCCAAATGTTAATGTTCATGCTGCAGTTGAAAATTGAAAGAGGAACTACATGCAAATCAGATGCNATGGTCTTGAATAACTTTTTTTGCACCAAGGAGAACAGTGAGTGCCATCCAGCCTGCCTGTGTAGCCGAAATAGCAAAAATCAACAAACATGAAAAACATATCCTCAAGTACAATTTTTTACAACCAGTGGCCATTGCAACCTGTGGTGCTTGTGTGAAAATTGCCTCCTTCCTTAGCGCCCTCACCAAGTAACTTGCTGATCACACTTGTAACCCCCACAAGAATGCCACTGACTGCACCAACTCTTGTCCTTGGCTGTTGCTAGCATCGAGTAAGGGTCAGCGGCATCAGTAACACCAGCGTAGGGTTGTACCTCTAGCGTAGGGATGTACCACCAGCGTAGGGATTGATTTCGAAAGCAACTGTTTGTACCACCAGCATAGGGTTGTACCTCGAACATAGGGATGTGCCACCAGCATAGGGAAATGATTTAGAAAGCAACTGTTCAACTGTTTGTACCTCCAGTGTAGGGGGTTAATTTAGAAGGCAACTGTTTGTACTTCCAGCGTAGGGATGTCTTTAGAAAGCAACTGTTTCAGTGTTTGTACCTCCAGCATAAGGGTTGATTTAGAAAGCAATTCTTTGTACATTGTTTGTACCTCCAGCATAGGGATGGCACAAACAGTTGCTTTTTAAAGCCAATCCTACACTGGAGGAACAAACAGTTGCTTTCTAAATCAACTCCCTACGCTGGAGGTACAAACAGTTGCTTTCTAAATCAACCCCTACGCTGGTGGTACTGACGCCGCCGACCGATCCTCCTAGCATCCTGATCCTGAACTGTGTAATGTCCTAGGTGTCCATGCGTTCTAGCTTCAGTGCCCTATTTGCTTGCCACCTCTTCTTGCATTATCGTCTTTCTTTGCTCTCTTGTTTTTCATTTTTTTGTGCTATGTGTTATGTTTTTATTTATTTTATAATACAATACTTTTTTCACTAAATGATTTCAAACAAAACTCCAAAGTTTCTTATTGATTCAACTGTGTAACTTTTGCTAAGACTAATTTTTGCTTCAGTTATCAGTATTTTAATCACTGTTTCACCTCATATTTTTGCATTCATATGTCTTTTGCAAATTATGATTTCTGGGTATTTTATGGATAAATAGGCCTTTTTCATGTAAAATCTGGGTTTATTAAATACAACTGAATGGGAGCTTTAACCAAGACCCTCCAGTGTAGTGTGCAATGAATTGTTGCCGCGATAATCATTCATACACAGTATGAGTATACCTTGAGGTTAGTGTTAACTTTTTTTGGACCTCGTTAAATCTGGTTCATCTGTCCTTGTCTTCAATTATTAATATATGTTACAAACATATTTGAACTTAAAAGAATTGAGATTTATTGTAGCATTATCAACATTGTAGATGCTGATTTTCCATGTGGCCTTGTTGGTTATATTACTATTAAAACAAGGTGTACTGCAGAAGATTTCATGTCAATGAAAATCATTGGTTTTTAAAATCTTATATTGATTACAAGTGTCTTCATCCAATAGTGCAGCATATTTTTGTAAGGACAAAGAACCTAAACTTTTCAACAAAATACTTGCAACAAGCGACTTTAGGCTAGTATTCAAAAAGAGGTCATTGATGATAATGATCCAATACAAAAATGAAAAAGCAAAAAATATTATAAAAGTTGATTTTAAATGTTATAATAGGCCTATGGCTTTAAAAAGTTTGCCTATCTCATTACACAAGGCCTACTTGATAAAAGTTGCATGTAAAAAAGGAAAAAGTTGCAATATAAAATTCCTGCAAACAGTTTAAAACATCGTACTACATAAATTCTGAGTATTTGAGAAGCTGTTGGAAGTGGTAAAAAAGTTGAAAAACTTGCCCTACTCATAACGCCTGAAGACAAGTCTATCAAGCAGCAAAATCAAGCCGCTCATTCTTTTCATTGGGAACCAAACCAAAACCTTTCCACAGTTCTGATCTTTCGCATTCAACAGATTTGAGGTGATAAAAAACACGTTTCAGTCCTGTTAAGCGTTGTCTTATCCATCTAGAAGTGCTGCTACACTGAATTATTCCCCACCAAGCACGACGGTAGCATTGGAAAATGGTCACTTGCCCACCACATGGCAAGAGTCTGAGCTAAGGTTGCGCAACATTTGTTACATCATGATGTAATAATTGCTGCAGGCCTACTGTCCTAAGCGCAATGCTGGCAAACAACTTCAGTATATCCACGTGTTGCCACTGCAATTTTTGAGTTGATTAAGTTCATGTTCTTTGGCTCAACACTCAGTTACTCGCAAAAAGAATTTCTCAACCCGCTCCGCACCAAGTACGACCTGCCCCACCCCACAGCAAGTTTAACCAGGACCCACCCTGCACCTGCATGCAAAGCAATGCGGGTTTCCATATCTGTCCCGCAAATGCAGGTACCCGCAATCCACGTGGGTTAACCCGCCCCGCACAGGACTCTAATGAGAAATCAATTTTTAACTAACATAAAGGAAGTTGATGATGAAGAAGATTTTAGAAAAGAGCTTATAGATTTGCACGTCGATAATTGAGCCAAGATAAAATTCTCTTCACTTTTGCTCTCTTTTTTCTAGGCTTCTCAGCTGCAAACTCAGTACTGTGGCTATGATGGCATTGAAAGAAGTCCTTCCTTTCACTACCATTTGTCAGTGCAAAGTTCGCTTGATAAGTTTGGTAAAAATCAAATACAGAATGGATGTGAGTTATGCAGTATTAAAAACAAAGTATTGTTCAAAAATAACATAAAAGACACTAATCTGTTCACAACATAGCACTGTATTTTGATGCACCATGTCACAATTAACAAGTTAGTGAATTGTATCAAATAATGATACATGATTTTTTATGCATCAGATCATTTGATTATGCATGGAAGTAGTGTGTCATGAGTTCATATATACATGTTAGGAACCAGTGTATTGGGTTGGGGATCATCACGAATCAGTTACTCCACATGTTGTGCTATGATTGTGAGCAGAAAAAAATATTTGTGTTACATTATTAAACATTTGGGACTTTTCAGATTTCAAACCTTTCAAGTAATTTCAAGTCGGTAACATTTCAAGCAATTGAAATCAACATTGGTTATGCATGTAATAACTAAAGACAATGTTTTCCCAATTATTTTCCTAAATAGCAGCGTTTTTATATACACTCCTACCCCTTATCCTGGCTGAACATACTGTATTTGTATAGTGTTGGGCGGGTAAGTAATGGGTGAATCATTGCCCACAAAATTAAAAGCAATTGCTTGCAAAAGTTTGCTAGTGAATGGCCCAAATATGTTAAAAAATGTCCTACAAAGACAACTTTAGGTAATACCCAATGCAACAAAGACCTTACACTGTTGAAAAAAAACAGCACAGGACAGAAACAATAACATTAGCCACAATGTGGTTAAAGCAATGGGAAGAGTGAATGACTGCATTAACCATGGAAAGGACAGACAAAGAGTTTGTATGATTGGTAAATTTATTGTAAAGTTAACTGAGAACTACTTTTATAGCTGTTTGTTCTTAGCAGTGAGAGAAGGTTACAAGAAAAAAATGTTTTTGGCCCATAATGTATACTGAGGTTGAAGAGTAACAGTGACCCACTGAAGTATGTGGCCATGAAAATGCTGGCTAAGACAGCTTGTTTGTCATTGACTTCAATTGACTATGAACAATACATTCAGAACAAAACTACTCTTTTGAAAGGAAGCATGCATTAGTATGTCCAAGTGAGCATAAATAACTCAGTATTGATTGAATTTAGTGCACAAAATATATCATATCACAAATATTTAAGTAAATATTGTAAATATATCAGTTCTAAGTTTGTTTGATGCAGTCATTTTTGTGGTATTTCTCATACCTCATGCTTCTGATGCATTTCTCATGTCTATCTGAGTTTTTGGTTGGCCTCCATTCCTCATGTCATGTCTAGCTTAGCTATGATTAAATGAGTCACAATTGTCTCAATTCAGAAATTAATAAGGTGGTAAAAAGCCAATTTTTTTGCATTCAAGACCACTTGCTTAGAGTGCCTTATTCAGTCCTGCTTTCATAAGCATTGTGCTATGAAAGCGTTGTTTTATTTAGGACCCTCAGTGATGAGCTAATGCACTCTGTTCATTTTGCCATTTTAATTAAGGTTGTATCTCAGATCATCCCATGCTATGCATATGAAACTCATTTTCATATGCATGCCTATAATAGCAAACTCATCCTTGGTATTGGAAGAACAACTTGCAGTCATCTACAAATAGGGCATTTGAAAAACAAAAGCTTAGTTGGCTTTATCTGTTAGCTTAGTCTATCATGATGTGGATCAGACTAATACCCAGGGTTGCGGAGTCGGAGGTAAAATCTCTGACTCCAGCTTCAACATTTCCAAAATTTCTGACTCCTTAAAATAAAGGGAATGAAATTTGGCTGTTAAAAGCAATGAAAATCGTGGTGCACAACAAGAAATCTGTTTCAACATGTACCATTTCAACAGGAAGTCCCAACTTAGGAGTGTGATGTAAGAAATGATCCAATTGAACATCCGGAGTCGGACAAAAAGATCTGACTCCTCGTGTTGTTAGGAATCCAACTCCACTCAAAAACCTCTGACTCCTTACAATTCCAGCTCCGACTCCACAACCCTACTAATACCTGACCATTACGAAGATGAAGTTTTTTATAAGAGTGTCAACCTTAAATTGTAGCTCTACAATTGTCACTGGTCAATGAGTTGTTCCAATCATATAACTTCTGTCTAATACCAGATTGCTTTTTCTCTGACTTTGATGAAGTCGTATTTTTCAAGCGTTGTGCTACATGAAATGAACATCCACCTGTTCTTTCAAAAGAAGCCTGTGGAATTTGTCTAATGACTTGTCGTTACCTACTTCATCTTATTAGATCATAGAGCAACTTTTAATGTGTGAATGTTACAGAATTCTCTTTCTTGAGTTTTGTGAAAATTTGGAGAAATAATTCCTTGGAATATGCTAGACCTAAATCTTGATGCAGCCATATAGTTTTATAGCTGACACTTGTGTTATGCGCCAGATTGATTATTTAGCTTCTTTCCTTTACTTGCTTGGCTTTAACCTTTTAACGGCCGCGATTGGCCGGCCCTTTTTTGGCCAAAAATCACCAGCCGTTAAAGCTAAAGAGCTGTTCAAACCCTCTACGGATTCAGCAAGTCTTCTAGTTGGCGTTTTCTGGAGATGACGTCACAATGAGGGCATGTTTTCAAATTTTTGGCCACCTTCACCTGGGCCCTAACCCACTGACCCATTCTTTTGAATCAAAGTTTTCTTGAAAACTAAGCCAAAATCCACGTCTATAGAGCCCTTGATTGACCTGCTAGCATATATGTAGCCAAAATTATGGGTTAAAAACCCAGTTTTTGGCAAATTTCAAAAGGTTTCAAAAAAGGCATATTTTTCCCTTTCAGGGAAAACTTTAGCCAGCTATAACTCAGCAGCAGATTGAGCTAGAGAGCTGTTCAAACCCTGTAATGACTAGTGGTGTCGTGCAGTTTAGAAAAAATTTTTTTTTTAAATTTGGGTGGGGGGTTTTGGACCACTGGGATCATGACAGGGGCATGTTTTTTGGTTAATTTTATGATGTCATCATCCGTGCCAATATTTTGGCTCGCAATATTTTTGGTTTCTAAGCGAGAATACGCATTTTTAGAGCCCTTGATTGAGTTTCTGGCGTTTCTGGTTCAAAAGTTATGCCAAAAATATTCCAAATATGACAGGAAACTCCCAGGGGATTAGTGGGGATTTCCCCAATTAATATTCTTCCATTTTTGCCACAACTTATCAACTAGAAACGCTAGAATGTCCATCAAACCCTCTAAAAGCTCGTACTATAGCCTAAAATGCATTTAAATCTCACGCGGTTTCGTGCCAGTGATTTGGCTTGATTTTTGAACTCCCACGGAACGTTGACGTCATGGATTGTTTTGACAGACCTGTCAAAACATGTGAAAACATCCTGTGGTTTTGTAAACATGGCCAGAATAGCTGAAATCGCACTGTGAAAATTGTTTTTTTCAGTCTAAACTACAAGTCTTTCCCGATTCAAAGCGGATTTGAACAGCTCTCTAGCTCAATCCGCTGGCGAGTGTTGTCGATATAGAGAAGGGGTGTGTCCCACCCAAATTGGAGTTTGTGGGTACAGAAATTTTTACCAATTTTTGTTTTTTTATCCATAATTTTGGCTACAGATATGAGCCCTAAAGACATGGATTTTGGCTTAGTTTCCGAAAAAAACTTGGGCCAAAAGAATAGGCCAATTTGGTGGGGCCAGGTAAAGGTGGCCAAAAAAATGCAAAAACACCCCCACTTATGACGTTCCCCCCAGCAAATGCCAAACCAAAAACAAAAATTTTTTTTTCGATGTCAACTAGAAGACTTGCTGAATCTGTAGAGGGTTTGAACAGCTCTCTAGCTCTAGCGGCTGGCAATTTATGGCCAAAAAACGGCGAGCCAATTTATTGGCTCATGCGGTCGTTAAAGGATTAAGCATTACACTTTCCAATATATCCACCTTCTCTGCCTCATGAGAGTCACATCTTATATAGTTTTTCACCTTTTTGGAACACAGAGCAAAACTTGATAAAGATGAACCCGGTTAGTCGCATAGCCAATTTGCCAAGCTTTCTCCTGCATTTACTCAGAATATGTGATTATCTGTATCAGACAAATGTCTGCAAGTTAACCACCTGACTCTACTCCTGCCCACATGCTTGTTACCTGATACGGATGATATCTGGTAGTTTGATGTTGAACATGGAAATTCTAGAACTGGGATATAAAAGTGCTTCTAAAAGTTCTAGAAATCCCTAACTATACTTCTATTCACGTGGTTGTTGCTGAACACAGGTTGATCTACACCACAAACCTTTGTGAGTAAAGGAGATACTTTGTTTAAAAACAGAAAAAGATTACAGCTAGAATCCAATAGAAGCCTGATCTGTATCTGTACACAGTCCGGTATGTGGTCTAGAAAAACCTATTCCATACAGATATTGGCAGCAAAAATGTTAAAAGCAGACCAGTGTAGGTTTATTCAAAATGTATCTGACTATGAGCTATGTCTTTGTTGCACGTCCAAAAAAAGTAAGATATTGTGACCCATATAGCCCTACAAACATTTGCTGTTGGTATTGGGATTAAGCCCATGTTATAAGTGAGTTGCTGTCTTTTTTTGAAAAGTTGTCTACAAAAGAATAAATAGTGCTGAAGCGTGTCAACTTAGTGCTCGTAAGGATACTGCAGCCATGATTTGAGAATACTGCAAATGATTACAATGCATATGCAGAAGTAAACAACCAAGAAGCTTAATAAACCTTTTTTTGATCTTAAAAAATTTGATCTATGACCGAAAAGATAAACCCAGGTTCTAAGCATGGCATTAATGGTGTTAGTTACTAGTACTGTTTCCTTGATGCAGGTCTCACTCTATTGCCAACACCAATTTGTGGTGACTGCGCCACATTTTGGCCTTGCCAGCTTCATACGATTGTACATGTTGCATCAGGCCATGGAAAAAGTTCTCCGTGCCAGGGGTTGGTTGTTTACTCTGGGGTCCTTTGTAAATCATAATGAAAACCATAAAAAATGAAAAAGTTGTTACCATTTTTGTTTAGTTTAGCTAACTGTGTTTTTTGTTGAATGTTAGAATATACATCATATTGCTGTGTTCAAGTTACTAGTCCCCACATAGGTGAAGACTTGAATCAATTTGGCCAAATCTTTCTCCTACCACCACCTGCCTATTTTATATTTGTCGAAGTGACCTTACAGGGTTACAAGTATCTGCAATTTTTGCAAAATTGTCATGTGTTGTGCAGAGCCTGTAGTGCTGGTTTATAAGAGCTGTTTTTCATATCAAAAGACCTGGCTGATGAGAGCTGTTTTTCATATCAAAAGACCTTCTTGGATACAGCAGTGTATTTTGCTTGCAAAATCTGATTTCAGCTGCTTAACTGTACCTTTCCTGTGTATTTGCAGAATAAAAGCAATAAGTTTTGATCTTATCTCATTTAACAACACTGTGCATACTGCCTTATTTAAGTTTGAATAAAGATATGTTGTAACACTGGTTGGTCATAAGCAAGTTGGAAGATTGATTTTTCTGTATACCTGCCACTGACAACCAACAAGTGGTAAGTCATTGTTATATCATTGTGCAGGATTTGTTCATAGTGTACCATCATCTGTCTCAACATGACTTTTCATCGGTTTGAATTAGGAATGACTTCGAACTTCAATTTGAATGGGAAAGGTTGCCAAATGAAAGTCATAAAAGACCATGACTTACCATCTAGTTGATCTGCAATTTCAAACTTTGCCAACTGGTAGTTGATATATCTGTATAAATATACACTAACTGTATGAATAGAGACTTCATTAGTAAGGTACCCTGCATCTTGCTTATGCCATCAAGCTTTATGTTGCTTCTGCCATACCCAGCAGGAAGGCTGTTGCATTAGTAGAAGATGACTCATTGGTTTAATAGCTTTTTTCTTTCCTGTCTCATCAGGTGCAGACCTTGCTACAGTAGCTGGCTTGTTTTCTAGTCCAGCTTTAGGTGAAGTAGGTTTACATAAAGATCATTATGTTTAATGAGCTACACGTTTCAGTTTTTCCTTAATAGGTTGTTGCCTTCAGATTGTGAGTTACTAGTAGCTTTGGTGAAAACTGTCTTGTCCTGTATTTCATGTGATATTGGTGTTATATTTTGGAATAAAGTGGAATAGTCATTCATATTTCATGTCAAAGTGGAAGTTTTGTTGTGCAGTAGTGTGTTAGTACTGATTTGTATCTTTGGACATACTGGAAAGCAAAGAACAGCAAAAATGGCGGTGTGTAAATTTTTGCAGTTTCTTTTGGTGCACGATGCATGCAATATTGCTGAAGTGAATTATATCGTACAGAGCAAATTTGGTTTTACAGTCTGTCAAGTTTTGGTTTGTCATATTTGACCAGGGTCAGCAAAAACTATTGGGAGTTTTAATTTTTAGCATATTGGAAGTTCCATCAAACAAAGAAAATTGTGTGTAAGAGCTAAAAACTTCAAAATATCTTTGTTGGACAAGCTTTCTGATACTTTGACAGATGGTACCTTTATGTTTAATATTGTTTGTCACATTATAATTTTACATTTGTTCAGTATTTTGAAGAAGTTTCATATATATTAATGAAACTTTCCTTTCATGGTGAAAAGACTTCTCAGATACAATATACATTCTTCTATAAACTACATTAGGTGCGTGGGAAATTCATATGAATTTGTTCATCCAAAGTATTTGCTGCAGTAAAGTGCCATATTTCCCAAAAATACAAAACATAAAATGTTCCCAACAATTATTGAAGTGAAATAATACAGCATTAGAAAAAATTAGGATTTCTTTTTTCTTACACCTGTTTTTGGAAAAACATAGTTCATGTAAACATTTTCTTTGGCTGTGTAAGAACATATTTAACCAAAACAATTCCAGCTTGCCATTTCTATGTTTAACTCATGCTATCAGAAACAATTTAACTTTTTGTTTTATTCATAGGTGGGTATGTTGGGAAATGTCAGTTTCCTAACATACCTGCTGTGTTTGTTCATGTATCATGTTTTTAGTAAATGCATTTAACACATTGGCTGCTGGAGTGCAATACATTCATACTTTGAAATAAGCCTAAAATCAAGCAGTTTTGCCTCTCTCAGCAACAGCCTAGCTCCTTGGCTTATGGTGCTAGAGAGCTGTTCAAATCCTCAAAAGACTCAGCAAGTACACGATAAACCAAAAATTTTTGGTTTGGGTTTTCGTTCTTTTTGTGAGTGACGTCATAAATGAGGTAAATTTTTGGCTATTTTTGCTGATATTACCTGGCCTAAGGCCCAACCATTAGATGAAAGTATTTCACTGAAGTTTTCATTGGAAACTAGGCTAGAATGCGAGTCTTTTGAGCCTTTGATCAACTTTCAGGGTTTCTGGTTCAACAGTTATGATCTTAAATAAACAAGTTAATTAATAATCTAAATATGGGATTAATCAATTATTTTGTTTATTTTAGATCATAACTTTTGAATCCGAAACCCTAGCAAGTCAACCAAAGTATCAAAAGATTCGATTTTTAGCCTAGTTTCCAATTAAAACTTGAGCGAAATACTACAATCTAGTGTTTTGGGCCCAGAGCCAGATGAAGTGGGCCAAAGAGGCTTAAAAGTACTCCAATTCTGACGTCACTCACAAAAAGTCGAAAAGCAAAACCAAAACAGTTTTTTTTTTCATTAGACTCAAAGACTTGCTGAGTCTTTTGAGGATTTGAACAGCTCTCTAGTGCTTTCTGTACCAGAGTTATGCCTGCGAAAAGCACATGCAAACAGTTTGATTTTCGCGTGACTTGCTTGAATTAACCCAGCAGCGAAGGTATTAACACGTTGAGAGCCGGCCTACGTGATATTCGTACTTGGATTTCGGCCTAAAAACCAGCAGTTTTTGGTTGCCTTACCAACGCCCTAGCTCCTCCGCCGATTGCACTAGAGAGCTGTTCAAGAGCTCAAATGAATTGGCCAGTCTAGTAGATTGCACTCGAAAAAAATTTTTTTGGTTGGGGGGTGCGGATTTTTTGTGACTGACGTCATAAGTGAAGTAGTTTTAAGGTCATTTTGGCTCATGTTACCTGGCCTAGGGCCCAACCGCTAGGCCAAA
>JGI24022J15233_10005002_pt1 | contig 13883 bp, 11 predicted proteins | sample Ectturendosymbi2_FD_15233 | JGI IMG/M metagenome (IMG submission 15233) | reverse complement strand
TTGGTCAAAAAATTGTACACGTACACCATTTAGAAAAACATTTGATGGAGCAGGTTGTTTATACTTTTTTGGGCAAAAAAGAACATCAATTGTTTTGTTGCAATTAAAAGTGATTTTGTGTTCAGCAGCATAGTCACCACAAATATTCAGATATAACGCAAACCAAAGTTTGACGTTTTACAAGAACGTTTGTAGCGCCAGACCATAGCAGCAACTAACATTCTAAATATAAAGGCAAAACATTGAAATTATGCTTAGTTTCCGACCAGCCAAAATCAGTTTCGTCACATCGTGACGTTGGCTGAATGTTGAGCATTCTTCCTGGCATCGCTATTGCGCAATTCAACTACCTCATCGCTGATCAGACCTTAGCTAATTTCTTGTTGATGCACGTATTGCCTCGGAATTATTCGGAAGATGATGAAATGGATGCCGATTTTGCACATTTGACCTAAGGTAACCTCGCGCAATGAAAACGCTGGAAACACAGCTCGTTTCTGCGTCAAGGTAGTGACTACGGATTCGCCTGGCATGACGCGGCTCGGATAAAACGCAGAGTTATCAGTCAGACGTCAGCGACCTCGTAGCCTAACAGGTAGGTTTAAGGGCTCGTATGCCAATGCTTTTCGGTTCGGCTATCAGCTTTACTTTCATTTTTTTCCGTTTTGCTTTACGTTTGGGCTTTAGGTTTAAAGTTTATAACGAAATCAGTCGAGTACAGCACGAAATTCCCTCCGACCCTGCCTTGTCGCAGAAACGAGCAGTGTTTCCAGCGTTTTCATTGCGCGGGGTTACCTTAGGTCAAATGTGCAAAATCGGCATCCATTTCATCATCTACCGTATTATTCTGCCTTCGTCATTCAAGCGGCTCGTTGCGCTGATGTTCACGTTTTCATGACGTCAGCAGGCGCGGACACAGGGGGGGATGCAGGGGATGCATCCCCCCCACCAGACGTAAAGAGGTGTTGACATGACACTTGGTTTCTTTGAAAATCATCGCCAAAAATATTTTTGTACTGTACATTACTTAATCGCTAAAGATGCTAAAAATTAACTTATGCCAACAATTAGTCAAAAACGCTTCTTCGCTTCATTCGATGAGCTGGTCTTGTTTATGGAACCTGATACAAAATAGTCAATGATCGCATAGGCGTCTGCAGGGAAGGGGAGGCAAAACGGGCGTTTGCCCCCCATTGGAAATTGGGATTAAGAACCAAATACTTCTGGAAAACCCTGAAGTCGGCATCTTAATTCCGATTAACACAATTTAGCAAGTCATTGGCTGGCTGACAACACTTTAAGCTAGACTGCAGAATAGACGTTCAGCCTGACCCTAAAACCAAAATTAAGGCGACCAAATACTAATAGAGTCATCTTGGTGAGCAGCCTCCAATGCTACCTGTCTTACAATCCCTTTCAATTCAACGAGGACAATAGAGCAAAACAACACAAGGTTACCTTTAAGCTGCGACAATTAAACATCCAACTTTCAGGGCAAACATCCAACTTTGTTCAGTATGGCTCCAAAATGGGAGCAGAGGTTGGCCTATGCAAGCGGTAGCTAAACTAGAATTCTGCACGATACAGGTAAACTCTGTTGACACCCCACGTTACTTCTAACATGTCAAATCCTATCACTATAGGTCATTTTGACACACTGTTACATCCTTGTAGTTTGTTTTGTTGACCATTGTTTTTGTCATGTGTCTTGTGCTTTTGCCCACATCACTAACCCAACATTCTCATGGTTGCTGCATGGATTCCTAAATTCCCGAACTGCATGGTCGCGTACAAACTATATTTCGCATAGGCACTAACTTCTAAATTCATCATTAGTCGTGAAATGCTCGGTGCTCCCATCCAATTTCACACTATAGTGATGTATAGCCAGAAAACATGTTTCAATCAATTTCATTATATTTGAGAACAAGCATCATTGCAGACATTTGATCAACAGCAACTCCTTCATAAGTTTTGATTTGCTCCTGGGCAGACCTTACCGTTGACTCCCGGCTCCTGCTCCGGCCTAAAATTCAAACTTCGGCCTGAGTCGACTCAGGTGCTCCTGCTCTGCCCGGTATTTCTGCCTTCGTCGTTCACGTCGTTTGCTTCGCTGGTGTTCATGTTTTCATGACATCAACTGAATATATCGGTGGTAGTCTTGTTTTTGTGCAACGGTAGTGGTCCTGTTTTTTGTGCGATTGTCAAGATACAAGGTCGTTTTGTGCCAAGTGCGATAGAAGTCTGCGTTGCATAACTTTTCAGTGTAACGGTCTCCCATTTTGGTGAGGCGAACTCAGGATGCAAGGTCCGTGATGCTACAGCAGCACAACCAATGAGAGATTCCCGGTGGACGTGGATTCACGCTTTATTGCCATTGCTACACTGCGCGTTCTATAACTTGCCACTGGCACTGTTTTGACGTGATGTCACAGTAGCCAATCACAAATACACATAAAACAGGGCTGGCCAAACATGCTCTATGTATGAGCCGCATATCGTAAAATCGAAGTTACCTAGAGCCGCAACAAAAATCTAAAAACACGAATTTGTTTGGAATCTACGCGTCTGTGACGCCATAATTCTTAATTATTTTTGGAACGACTTGCAAAAGTAATACTGTACGGTACCCTAGCTACCGCAGTACCATTTTACAATATTTCTGCAATTTGCAATATGAATAAAAAATAAGGAACAAAAATGATTTTTCGGAAAGCTCAAAGAGCCACATGCAAATGTTCGAAGAGCCGCAGTTTGGCCACGCCTGACATAGAATATTTGCTCGTATATTGTAATACGGTTTCACGACTATAGTTTTCAAAGCGACAACTGTCTAACATATTTTGACGCTTCGTTTAGAGCAGGGATTCCCACCCTGGGGTACATGTACCCTCAGGAGTACATTTCCCTATCTGAAGGGGTACATTTAAGGTTTGCAGTAGAAGAGAAAAGTGTATTTGTGTGTTATTTATTTTCAAATGTTTATACATATATCAACGAGTATTATTTTCAAAAATCATTATGTGTTCATTGTTAAATGTATCCGTGAATAATGATGACCAAATATTTCGTCAAAAGAAAATTTTAGGGATACTGTTAATATGTCGGAATGCTGAAGGGGTACATGCTTATCTGGTGAAATGCTGAAGGGGTACATATCCATCTGCCGGAATGCTGAAGGGCTACATGGCATGAAAAAGGTTGGGAACCCCTGGTTTAGAGGTTTAGACAACCGTTCCATTGCTCACCTTGAAGACAACGTGCAGCATGTACCAGCAGCGCAGTGTGGGAACCTGCTTAGCCCAATATCACTTCTTTAGTTGTAAGCTTATCAACTTGCAGCCTGCTGCGAGAAGCATACAAATTAAGATACTCTTTGAAGGAAAAGTGATACTAGTTTTTTTGCGGCAAACTTTCGTGGTAACCTCTATTTTGCACTGATTGTTTTTTCAATAATTTCCTTTCTTTTCTTGATACTATACCAGTAACCGTTTGAGTTATTTGAGCGTTTTGCCGAATAGAAAATTCCTCACAAAAATCACCGGTACCAGTTGATGCAGGCCTAGATTTTACAAAAGAAACATTGCGTTGGTCAGTTTTCAATGCATTTTTTATTATTTTTCTGATATTCTAGAATCTAGATTATGATTCATTGCCGGGATCAATCGTCAGTTTCCCTTGATAGGCATCGGCAAAGAACTTAGATCCGGATTCATTGCATTCCTTGTAAAAACTCAACTCTTTCATCCTCTTCAGCCAATCCACGAGTCGAGGGTAATCCCCGTAATCGTTGTAGTCAGCAATATCCAAGGTGGTGACTCCGGTTACAGCAAAAAAGTCTAAAGAAAGACAAGAAAGACTTTTTGCAGCTGTTGTAAATCGCACCAACTCTTTGTGGTTGCTTATAATAACGGATAGAAAAATCACTGAATTTTAACAAAACTGTGTTTTAAGATAATTTTTAAATGCAATGAAATACTCGCGCAGTCTCATTTCTTTTAAATCAACAAAAACTTTAACAGAAAGGGCCTCAGATTTAAAAGAAATCAAACCGAGTGATAATATTATTTTGCGCTTGTCTGCGCTTCACGTGAATTTTACATTAATATTGATTTGATAGTAAAAACACAAACGTTTCTGCCAAGTCTACTGAAGGTGCACAGACCACTGATCATATCGTCGTTCCGGAAAAAACTCCTAAAGAAGGAAAAACTGTTCTTCATGTTTTACAAACAACAGAACGTTTGTTACCGGCAATGGTCACGTGATCAGCAGCAACGTAGTTATGCTTCTGAAGTGAATCTTCCAAAAAACGCAAAGCTTCTTTTGCTTGCGGAAGATGTTTGTCATCTGCCGTTTCACCACGAAACATGACTCCTTCGACATTCTTCACAAAGCAAACTGAATGTTAAAATATTTCTGGTGGATTTGAACACATCAAGCACAAAGTTGAAGCTTCGCATTTGAATGTGTGTACGTCTTATAGAATAGTCCAGGTGTGGGCAAACTACGGCCGCAGACCGCATGCCCCCGCGAGGGCATTTTGTGCGGCCCGCAGGGCAGCCACACGTACACAGGTAGTACAAATTTCGAGTGTATGTCAAAATACTTTTATCGATACCGCATTTTTACTCAACCGAAAGTCACTATTGTCCAATATATGCTGCCCCTGGTAGTAATGTGTAATATGCGTCCCCCAGTAACACATATAATGAAATATATGCGGCCCCGGTAGCAACAACATTTTCAGTTCTCTCCACCTATGCAACCTTTTAAGTCTCGCGTGCGCCACTTTTTTTGCAAAGCTTTGCAACGCCATAACTCGCCGGTCGATTGAGCTAGAGAGCTGTTCAAACCATCTACGGATTCAGCAAGTCTCCTAGTTGAGATTGAAAAAAATGTTTTTGTTTTGGGTGTGTGGTTTTCTGCGCTTGACGTCACAATGACGGTATATTTTCGCGACCTTTTGGCAAACTTCACCTGGCCCTGGGCGCCAAACCAATGAGCCATTTTTTGGGTCAAGCTTCTTTGAAAACTAGGCTGAAATCTGCGTCTTTAGAGGCTTTGAATGGCTTTCTAGCATGTCTGGAGCCAAAATCATGGGCCAAAAACGAAAAATTGGTAAAAATGTCTACACCCACAAACGCTAACTTGGGGTGTATTACACCCGTATTCTATTTGGCCGCAACTTGCTAGCAGCTTGAGTTAGAGATATGTTCAAACCCTCTATAAATGGGGAAAGTCTTGTGGTTTAGAATTAAAAAAAACTTATCAGAGTGGGTTGTCGGCTTTTTTGGCGATGTTTACATAGCCATAGGATGCTTGACAAGTCTGTCAATACATCTGATGACGTCAAACAACCGAGCCGATTTCGTGGCTCAAAGCTTTATTGAATTTAAGTGGATTGTAGGCTCTAATACGAGTCTTTAGAGGGTTTGATTGACATTCTAACGTTTCTGGTTGAAAGGCAAATATAATAATCGAATATTAATTAGAGAAATCCCCTAAATCCCTTAGGAACGTCCTGAAATACTTGGAATTTTTTGGCATAACTTTTGAACCAGAAACGTTGGAAACTCGATCAAGAGCTCTAAAGACTCTATTCTAGCCTAGAATTCAAAAACGCTTTGAGCCACAATATCGGCTCGTTAGATCGGATGATGACGTCATCAAAATAATCACAAAACATATCCCGATCATAATCCCATGGACCCAAAACCCCAAACCCAAAACTTAAACTTTTTTATTCCAAACTGCAAAACGTCACGAGTCTTTAGAGGATTTGAACAGTTCTCTAGCTCAATCTGCTGCCTAGGTATGGCTGGCGAAAATTTGCCCTGAGAAGGCAAAGTATACCTTTTGTGAAATTTGTCAAAAACTGGATTTTTGAGCCATAATTTCGGATCCAGATATGCTAGGAAGTCAATCAAGGGCTCTAAAGATGCGGATCACAGCCTAGTTTCCAAAAAAACTTGAGAAAAAAAATGACTGATTGGGTTGGCGCCCAGGGCCTGGTAAAGTTGGCCAAAAACGCGAAAACATCCCCCATTGTGACGTTACCCCCAGATAGAACCAAATTCAAAAGGAAAAAATTTTGTCTTCAATTTTGTCTAGAAGACTTGCTAAATCCGTAGAAGGTTTGAACAGCTCTCTAGCTCAATCGGCTGGCGAGTCATAGCGTTGCAAAGCTTTGCAAAAAAGTGGCGCGCGCGGGACTTAAGGGGAAGTTTTTTGTGATGAAATTGCAGTGAAGGTATCTCGAGCAGTTGATACCAAAAAAGGCAAATCACATTTGCAGTTTTAGCATTGGATTCGGACTCTCTCGAAACGTTTGATGCACTGCCCTGAAGAAAACTTTTTTGAAAAAGAATCTAGAACTTTCGAAACGACAAATTCCACATGAAACCGGCTGGACTACAGCTTTTAGCAAAAGTAAAAGGTAGTCACCAGCGTTCCCACTTGTGGGGAATTTTCCCTAGATTGGGAATTTCAACATCTTTTGGCGAAAATCTGGGGATTTGAGGAATCTAAGAATTTTTTAGGAATTTGTATTTTTTAGGATAAAACTGGGAAAAGCTGTGGCCACGCTTTTCCATCTGATGTGAAAATCTGGTTATGATTTGCTGCCGCACAGCAAAAAGAAGTAGTGCACAATTGCATCAAAGTTATATATTTTCCTTACTGGAAAAAAAGCGTGAGGCCTACCTGGAATTACCACCATTAATTAGTGCATCCTCGTTTTGCAGGTGTAAATTGCAGTAGTGCGTCCTCGTTTTGCAGTTGTAAATTGCTCTGGCGCTTTGATGATGGTGTTTTACTCCCCTGTTTTAACGCACAGCCTGATATTGTTGCAGTTATGAACTGCTGTGTCTTAGGGTTGAGTTTATTTTCCTCAGATAGCCTAGCTTGGAGCGCTGATATATTCAGTGCAATGACACATAAAATAAGGGAAGTTGATGTAGAAAAATATGCATATCATGTCAACAAACTTCGCCAGAACGTTGGTTTGGAAAAATGGCTATGACGTCAAATTGTAACGTCACAAACAGCGCATACCAAATACAAATGACTACCGCATGCCACTGAATGAAACACCCCCACGAAAATTTCCGGCGTACGCCACTGAAAGAGACCCTATCATGCTTCAACGAAATATAGAGCTTAAATGGTACGTCAGTTTTGGGGAAATCATGTCATACTGTGGTGTGAAATGTAGTTAGTCTACAGATATGTATTGGTTTTACATAATCAAAACATATCTGGTTTGAAATGATTATTGCTTCCGAGAAATTTAATAGCAAATTTATCTCATAATCTACAGACAGTAAGGCAGGTGTGATTTACCGATGCTTGTGTGATGATTTCGTTCTATTTTTCACGTGTCCCTAACTCATTATGCAGTAAATGTGCAAAAGAGCACTCTGTGCTGCTTGTTGAAAGGTCATTTAAGGTTTTTAAAGGTAGATGAAAGTAATATATTGATTTGTACCAAATCTAGGGAATTTTTGTTAAATTTTTGGAATTTTAAGCTCAAATTGGAATTTTGTAGTATATAATTGTGGGAACCCTGGTAGTCACTGACGTTGCAATGTTTCCGTCTGAATAAACTGTGAGTTCGATTGTAGTGGTTTTTGTCTTTCGCACTTCGCAGTGTTTCTAGTTCAGTATCTTGACTTACATTCATGTGATCTTTACTGACAAACATTTGGTTTAAAACATGTATACACGATTTGATGTTTTTTGATGTTGACACAATAATTATTAATTCAAGAGTCTGAAAAATATCTTGTAGATGATCAACAAACGAATTCAGTGAAATAAACAGCGGGTTGCCACCTACCAAGTAATCTTCGATGACTTGGGTCACCCACTCACTGACGTAGAGCATCTTGTCAACTTGAAACCGTTGCTCGGGGTCACTCGGGTACAACGATTGCTTCTCGTTTCTAGCGTATTTGTTGCAGAGATATGCTGCCATTGCTCGGCTGTGAAGACAAGAACGAAGTTTCAACAGGAATCATTTCATCGTCAATATAAACGTTTCTTGATTGTTCTGTTGCACAGGAAAACAAGTCCACTTGGTGCTTGCAGACATCTAATCATCTCACCTTCCGCAGTGGCTCGGGTCAAATTTGATGCACACTGTGATTGGTTTGCGTCGCTTCATTGCCTGTGAACTTCAACGCCCAACCAGCAATTTGTTTTTTTACCTGGGTTCCAAACATGACGCCTCAAAAAACTAACAAAATGTCAGCGCTTACATATTGTAAGTCAGCGCTTACGCTCGTATTTCAAAGCTCCTCTTGCTGAAACCAACTTGAATATTGTGCTGTCTATTGAGCGAAACACTATGACCTGCTGCTTGGTCGTGCAATCGTGCTATGAGATAATTGTTTCCACAAACATTTGTCACTAACTTATGTAACTGGAATATTTCATAATGCTGACGGTTATTGTCATATTTTTGTGTTGTTGCTAAACAGCAGAAGCCCGGTGTCAATTTGTTTGTGTGTTAAGTTATGATCACTGCACGAACACAAATGAAGGTCTATTTTAGGAATGTAAGTATCGCACTCATGTCTATTTTGTGTTACTCTAGCTTTCATGAAAAACTAATGTTACTTTGAAATGCAGAGAACTGATGAAAACTAGAAATTGGCATCAGCGAAACTCGTGTGGCGGGATTTGGTAGTTTTCGTGAGAAGTTGTGGGATTGGTTGGACGTGAAATGTGACGTATAGTCAAGCTTGGATGAATCTCTGTTTCTCCGCAATTTCAAAATTAAAGGCAAAATTTTCTTATCGTGTAAACCAAGGCCGGAGAACCTGCGGCCCGCGGGACAAATGTGGCCAGCGTGAACATTTTATATGGCCTGCATCCGAATTTTCGTTACACAGAGTACAACATCGCGTGAAAACGAAGCTTCATCATAGGCAGGTACTTAGATAGTAAGGCAAGAGAAGTCACTTTTCCTCATGTTTATACAAAGGTGAATTTTATGATGAAATTAAGTGTCTTTGCGGATCGCCAGAGATAATACATAATTCATGCGGCCCGTGATCGTTAACAGGTTACCCAACCCTGGTGTAAGCAGTGGCGGTTGTAAGGGGGTCTGGGTGGGCCATACGCCCCCCGATTTTTGGCTGGCCCTCATTTCGCCCCCCAGTTTTGCTTTTAATTTCACGTTCAAGTTCGTTTGACTGACATATAAACCAGATAACTTTCAGCCAGCAATATTTTAAACGACAATTTAGAAGCCCTCGATAGCCTGCATTCAATACTTCCTAAATGCATGATAAGCTAGGTTGTTGTTTTTTGACAGTCGGTAACTAGAGTTGTTTATGACGACACACACCAGTAGTTGCTCGGATCCTGCTTGAAATTTAGTGAGGCATTTTTGTTATTCAGTTCATACCAATACTGATTTTTCTAAATCAAAAAGACACGTTCGCTTGGTTGTTTCGCTGATTGAAACTTTAACAAAGGACTTCTTCCAGCCTCAAACGCAACGCTGTGTTACTGAAGAAAAGGCAGTTGGTGTAGTCAAGGCATGCCCGCAAGGTTAGAGGGGCGATTTCAGTAACATTCAGTAGTCAAGTCTCACTACGGGTTCACTACTGTAAGAGAGATGAAGTATACTTCACAACACTTCTGTGACATAACAGTGGACGACAGAATGGCCTTATATCGCGAATGCTGTTTTTCGAATTGTAAAAAATCACGCTGAAGAAAGTTACTTTCGTAGGTTTCAGGGGGGCGATAGCCCCAATCTCCCCCCTGGATCCGCCCCTGTGACCGCAACCAAGGGACGGGCAACCGAGAAATTGCCCCTCACGACATTTCCAAAAGCATTTTGAAAAGCGCCAGAAAGTTTTTAGTTGTTACGTAAAACAGAAAGCTGCAATCATTTGGCCCACCCCCTCCGAAAATATCAGCAGGTTGCGGCCTTGCGTGCAATGCTGCTAGCCGCGCAATGGTGCGAAAATAGATTAGCTTTCGATGCTGACCACAAGCTCAAACAGCATATTTGCGAAAAGCGCGAAAAACGATTAATAAAAATTAATATTACATATCTTGGAATAAGTAACGTTTATACAAACTGCAATGATGGTTACTTTTTTTCGTTTGAAAACATTTTTGATATTTATCTTTCGATATATTTACTAACATCTTTGAAACAATAGCAGTTCCATGGGTTTCCTGATGATGAATTTTAAAACAAAGTAGAAGTGTTAGAAGCGTCCTTCATCAGGGAAGACTTCTTCAAAAATCGCTTGTGATAAAAAATCCGATAAATTCATAACAAAAGCTTATGCCGACCGTGTTTCTAGACCATGAGTATAGGAATGATGGAATGCCGTATTACGGTAAAAAAAGCAAACCTTCATGCATTCGTACTGTGAAACATTGCAAGGATTCGGTTGATAAGGTGACATCTGGTTCTGCATAGGTAGCAGACATTTTTGCGTATATCTTTATGCAGGAGTTTGACACAAACTGAGACGCTGCCACACACAGGAAGATTTTTGCTTTCTCCGAATCAAATTTGACATTTTGATCGAATCCGTAATCCGCGCAAACGAACCTTAATACCCAGGTTTTGATCCGTACCTCTCATGCAAGGCCAAGTTTCCATCCGTCATTGCAGGAACTTTTCCACGAGGGTTCACATTCAAATATTCCGGTGATTTCTGTTCACCTTTGAGCAAATTAACATTCTTTTCTTCGAAATCCAGTTCCAGTGCCTTCAGTGTCATCAGAACAGCCCGACTAGGTTGGCTGGCATTGAAGTAGTAGAACTTGAGCGGCATGTTTCCAAATCAAGTTTCAACAGAAAATGTCACCTGGAAGAAAAGGTTTAGTTTTGCACAACTTCATACAGAATTTAAGCAAAAACATGCTCCGAGCGCACAACGGATTATAAAAACAGAAGCTCTTTCATAGACGCAGGGGTCCAAAGCATGTAAGGGCTGCTGCGTTTTGAACAAAATAGTAAGTTCATATCCAAAACTTAGATTTAAAAAATTTTTGAAATTTAACTTATGTAGGTAATAAAAACATACATTACATGCGTTTTTCACCCGTTTAATACTAGAAGAGTAAAATTGACAAAAACTTTTATAAAGATTACACTTTTGGCAAACCGCCATTTACAAATCCATCGATTTACTGATATTTTCATTTTTTAAATAATCTTCCCTGAAAGAAAATTCTTTGGGGGAGCTACAGACCCCTTGTATCCAACCTCTTACGGTTAAGACTGCTTTGCACTTAATGACCTTGGCTGTCTCAAGTGATCATCTTGAAAAAGTTTGCCTATAAATCGATCTGTGCAGCGCCATCCAAAAATAAACAAAAGCGATATACAGTATCATTAAAACGTTGTGACAGCTAATTTACATCCACAGGTAAGATCAAGACGTCTGCGAGAGAAAATTTCAAACTGCCTCCGCGCTGGTTTAACAACGAACTTGAAACTTTCACAATCAAGGTTCATTAAAACGAAAGGGCCTGCTATGTTTCTGGTCTGAGGAACAATAATAATAATAATATCTTCAGAAAGTTTTCATGGAGCACAGAAACTTGAACATGGGCAACGAAAGTTTCTAGACGGATTAAAATATCGGTTCTCACTTCAACCCTTCTGGGAAAAGCATTTGCCGCAGGTGCTTAGAAACACTGATGGGTTCGTGTCACAGTCACAGAAATATTCTTAACCAAGTCAAGAAAGGCAGCAACATTCTCAACACAAGTCAAGCGTGTTTCCCGGTTGTCACGCTCGGCCACCAACCTTTACTCAATCATTTGAACAAACCCACCCAAACGAACGTCACACCTCCGCCTTCCTCGAAACAAGCTCGAGTGGCTGTAAATAGGTTTATCACTTTGAAATAAAGCTGAAGTCCTAAGCAGGACTGGTAAGTTCATGGTGAGATCTCTGCCAAACTTTGTGGTTTGATTTTGTAGCAAAGCAAATTTCTACTGTAGAGCTTTGTCTTAAATTTAAACCTTGCCATGTCAGCGGCATTGACATTTTGTGGTTGATTGACACATTTTCATTTGGGGTTTTTGAACTTGATCTCTCATTAAAACGCTTATTACAACTTTTCTCACCGTAAATAGAGATCAAAACACAACAGAGAAAATTGTTGTCTCCACTGCACTGCTTGGTCTGCACAGGAATTGAAATAAACGTACAGTAGAACAGTTGAAATTCGAATATATATCTCGTTATAAAACTTTATATATTTTTTCAAAAGATTTCATTCGAAGAGCCAAACTGATGCATCAGAAATGTATCAAGAATTTTTCTCCACCATTTTCGGAAAGATCGAAATCTTTTCAATAAAACACAGAAAAACAACATTCAGTGTTAGTCGATCATAGGCTAATCTACTCTGTCTCACTGAGCGTGAGTAGCTCTTGGCATGATGGGGGTTTTGTTCATGTATTAACTTAGGGCAGGCGTTCCCAACCTTTTCACTATCTCATACCACTTGGGCACCTCGTATTGTCAACACGTACCACTTATTCCAGAACAACTAGTTTGATCGAATCTTAGTTTATTCAGAAGAATGATATACATTGAAATAGCAATAAAAGACCACAACTAAATTAATGAAATTCTTGTTTTTCTTTACCTTCCGCCAATTGGTCGATGCCGAGCGTAAATTTGCTAAAAGCACATCGAAAGTCACAATACTGTGATTAGGGCAAGGTTTTGCAACTTTTTTTCACAGCTTCCAATAGCTTCCTAAATACTCAAAATATATGTAGTTCAACGTTTTGAGCTGTTTCCAGGAATTTTATATTGCAGCTTTTTGCAACTTTTTCGATTTTTGCGTGCAACTTTTTACTGCAATTTTTATCAAGCATTGCGCAAAATGCAAGTGTAATTAAAAAAATGCTACAAGACTATTTCAGTTTAGTTCTATTCGCTTTGATTGCATGAAAAAGACCTATATGACGGATTAGCTGCGTCTCAATGTTATCTATGACGAAACAGTTGGTTTCCAAGCTAGAAGTTTTACAACCCCAGCCAAGTACGACATTGCCCGAAGTGGAAGAGCGGAAAATCTTGGCTTTTGTCCAAGTCCGCGCAAACGAGAATAGGTTGGGTCAAGTCTTTCGCAGTCAAATGTACCGATAAATGCTACTTACTGCGCATAAATGCAACTGTCTGAAAATAAATACAACTTTCTCACTTTTTTACTGCAACAAAAACTTGCCCTAGTTATGAAACAATAGGAATAGCAGTCTACAGGGAAAATTTTTTATTTAGAAACCAAGCTCGATACGTAAAGTCGTCAGTATATTATGTATTTATAATGCTGTTTAAGGAAAGACCTATTTTTGATAATGCGTCTTCGAACATCGTAACGTACAAAAACTACCGTATTTTTCGGACCAAAAGGCGGATTATAAGGCGCAGTGTCAAAAATCGAATGCTAGCTGTTTTTTTTTCATACATAAGCACACTGGATTATAACGCGCGTTAAAATGAAGCAGAACTTTAAAAAGCCAAACTGTATTCAACTCATTCACATCAACTCTCGTGTGCTGGAGTCGCTGAGTGCCAGATTCGCCACTGGGAGTTTAATCTGTCATTACATACGAGGGAGTTTAATATGGCACACATGTCTAATCCACTGGACACGAAAGAATAAAATAAAAGTTGTGCGTGTGCGGTCCGAGGTGGCCAGGAGCCTCGTGGAGTAATACTATCTGTGGTATGTGCTTGCTGCTCCAAATCAAAATTGTTCTCAACAAACGTTTTAAAAGCACTCCTAAAAACAAGCAAGAAAAGACGACTGACATTCGAAGAATTCTTCTTTACCTGCCCTACCTTGGCGAAACATCTCTACAACTAGAAAAAGAATTGC
>JGI24022J15233_10005001_pt1 | contig 13884 bp, 4 predicted proteins | sample Ectturendosymbi2_FD_15233 | JGI IMG/M metagenome (IMG submission 15233) | reverse complement strand
TGTAGAATCATTTGAAAATCTCTTGAAAAGACTGGCTGACATGAATCATGCTGAATTTGTGGCTGAGAATTTTGGGGTGGGTGATAATGCTTGAAAGCAGAGTACGTTTTATAGTCTTTAATGCTATAAACATATTTTGACGAAAGTGCTTTTGTCACAAATGAACATCACACCTTGAATGTTTGTTCTTTTCAAAAACATCCAGGGTGATGAACTGAACATTACTGGACAAAGCAAGGTCATGCGACTCAATACGGCTGAAACATGCACAGACAGCAATGGAGCGAGCGAAGCAAGCACATTTGAAGCAATTGAGCATTTTTGTAAACGTTCACACAACTACACAATAACAAATCTCTACACACATCTATCAAAATTGTGTAATTAACAACAAATTATTTCCACTCTTTAGCAATGTTTTCATCCTGCAACATGTGTTGAATAAATGACGTCTTTCCAAAAGAGAGACCCAGCTGCTTAACTTTTTTACTGCCAATATTTTACACTGAGCTGAAAACATAATTTTAAACGCTGAAGCACATTTTCATGAAATAAAAGAGGATCAACTTGCAGTTTCTCTTGTTTTTTCAACCATTTTTCCCCACAACACCCTATTGTGGAATCAATTTAAGTCAACAATATCAACCAAATCAACTGAAAAAAATTGCAATGAGACAAAATAACCTTTCAACACTGAATTGCCCCTATCCCAAATTGATTTCAGCACAAATTTAACATAGCCACTAGCTCTCTAATTTGGTTAAGCACAAATATACCTCAACAGTATCTTAACCATTGTGAACAAGCTTTTTTGCGATAACCACCATAATCCTAACCTAATGAACTTTCACCAGAAGAAACACAGCTTTTTTAATAAATTTTGATCAGTTTGCGGGCTGCCGAGCTGTTGAAGTTTGGAGCACACTGCTTGAGCCGGACGTTCTATCAAAATCCCTGCTTGATTTAATGTGTTTGCAACCCTATGGTTCTGTCTTCAACGCAGTTGCAAAAAGTGTCTGTAACGCCGTGATTCCGCCGGCTTCAATGCCTTGAACTTCGTTCTGTTTTGTCTGTTTTTATCAAACTGCATTCCGCAGAGTGTGTGTGTTCATACTATGGACTTCATGTCTGCTCATAAACAAATAAGTTAAATAACTTAAATTAAAAGTCTCATTGTCTGAAGCTACCATCTTTTTCAAGCACACTCTGTGGCCTACGTTCAGAACTGCTTGCGTGGCAAAACATTCCTTGCTTTGGAAGTTTCTACCACGTCACAAAACAGCACAAAAAAAATTCTATTCAGATTAACAAACAAGTGAGTCAAACGTGAAGCAAGCCAAAGCTGAAACGAGGTGTGCCCCTTAAAATTAATTCAGGCGTGACCGATGGCGTGTCACGACCACAAGTCAAAGCTTAAACGCAGGTGTGCGCTACACAAATGCAGTTATATGTGACGCGCACCTGCTGTTGAATTCTGAACGCTTCAAATAGCCCTCTCAAGTTCTGGCGAAAAGAGAATAATTCAACCTGACAAAATAAAAACCCTAGCTCATGGTTTTCGGGGATGAGACGCCTTGGGGATCAGGGGAGGCCTGGCAAAGGGGGACACTAGGGGGCGAAGGAAACTGGCAAAGGTCAAGGAGCCCCCGGGGAAAGGCAAGGGCCGAATGGAAAAATACAGATTGTGTCTATTTTAAGAAACATACAACTGAGGCCTCTGCGACCGTTGCCGCGGCTCATCAATAATGACCACTCGACACGCTTGACTGATAAAATGAGACACTTTTCACCAATGCTTATAATAAACAAACAAAGAAATAGAAATAGTCCAAGCAGTCCTAGAAAATACAGTTCCCCTCTACTAAAACAAATTGCAATTTTTATTTTTATAGTCTATTACAAGATTTTCTGTGGCATCTTTCAAGCAGTGCGCAACAAATCGTGATGGCTAAATGGTTTAGATTTCAACACAATGTGACCAGACGAGCTCTAGCTTTGCAGCAAGCTGTTTAAGGAATCTAAAACATGAAATAGTCAATACTTTCTGGAAAAACTGTGATGAATTTTATTCAAAGCAAACAGTTTCAAGATCTTATGTTATAGCTTTCACAACTCTTACTGTTTTGGTGATTTTAATTTGAGGCATGAACTATTCTAAACCAGAAAGTGCTTGTTACCAACGAAATTAGTCCACACGATGTTAATCCATGTACGCCACCAACTTAAGCCATAGAGTGTTGTCCACTGAGATTCTCTTTCAGATCTACGAGCGCTCTGCGTCGATTACTTGGTTCGCAACGTTTCGCCTGAGAACTGTTTTGCTTGTTTCAACTGCGCCCGACAATATGATTTACCAAACTTGCTGGACGAAAGCGAGGTGGTGATTGCCAACAACTTGCACAATCATCGTGAATCAAGATATCTGGTAGAAATGGAGTTTGAGTGCTTGTGTCGGTTGATAAAACGCAGAAACAAAACGGTAAGCTCGTTATATTTAATGTAGCAACCTGACTCTCCTTTCCAGTTTTAACGAAACATTTTCTTCATGACGGGTGAAAGTCATTTCGAAATAGTTCTCTTCTGATTCAGCAGAAGCAGTATATCATCGATTATATTTAAGGATTCCCTCCTTTACAACTGTTTGGTTTTCGGTTTTGAAAGAGATGGCAAAGTGCTAAAACAGTTGTTGTCAACTTGTCATCACACCCTCAAGGGTTTTTTTATTTGCTTGTTTGTTTTTTTACAAAGGAAGATTTTGTTGAACTTGTTGAACGTTACGTTTAAACTTAACGGCGTCATACAAAATCTAGATGGCAATCACGTATGAAAGGAATGCACTTGTGTAACCAGTGGAGTAAAGGGGGCAAAGGGAAGCATCTCTCCACAGACGCAGCATTTTAGGGGCTCATAATGGATGTCGGAATATTACAGAATAATAATAATAAAATGTCAAATCTCAGCGGATGCTAATGTCGAACACCAGCGGCTGCTACCAAGTTACGAAATCTCATCTCATCAAGACAACCAAGGTTCGCAAACCGAACAGTTACTAAGTTTAGCGTCGTTAGACGGAGCTTCTTTCTCCAGCAAACAGCGCCCGTAATTTTGATTGACGGCTGCGTCACAATGCTTTCAGAGAACTAAGGTTGCGAACTTTCCAATTCGTTCCATTTTATAATTGCGTCACAATGGGTGGGATTCTAACGTTCACAGTGCATGCGCAGTGTGCTGCTGCGCATGTTTTCAGAGCAGCGATGAAACTTAAACAGCACAACAGATCTGATGTTTAAGAAATATTTTGAGCTTTGATGGTTTGAAAAACGTCTGTTGCAATGGGTTTAGTGCGGTTCTGGAGGTAGCTCTGATGATTTTCTATTTGTGGGATATTTTAAAGAAATGTTACCTACTTTTGGCAAGATTCACATTGCAAAAGGGCAGCAGCGTTGAGTCTTTTAGTTATGATTGTGAACGTTTCAGTTACTGGTTACTGCTACATGCGTTTCATATTAATTCGATCTGTAAAATAAGCATCTCTAGAGAGCTGTTCAAACCCTCTAAAGATGCAAAAAAGCTTGTAGTTTCGATAAAAAAGTTGGATAATTTTGGATTTGACGTTTTTTGTGGGTGACGTCATAATTTGGATAGGTTTGGGGGGGTTTTGACGTCACTGTTCCCTGGGCCCCAACAGCAAGAGGCAATTTTTGTTTCTTTCTTTGAAAAGAAACTAGGCGAAAATCCGCGTCTTTAGAGCCCTTGATTGGCCTTCTAGCATTTGTTAATTTAATTCTTGGATGGTGCAAACCTGCGCAAACTCAAAATGTGGAGCATGCGGGACTTGAAAGGAAATTAGACAAGTAAAGCATTAAATTGCAGTATTTCTTTTTTGTGACCTTCTCAGGGTATTGCATCCAGAGAAATGCTTTAGGATTTTGCAAATTTGTATTTGTTTGGAGTAGTTTTGTATAAAATCATTTGCTTTCAGTTTTTCATATGCATTCTTCTTTTTGTCCTTATGTATTTTTGAGTCTTCCCTCATCCACTCCTTTTTAGCATTCTGAAACTCAAACCTCTGAGAGTGAATGCTCCAGAACCTCCTAACAGCTCGCACCAGCGGTGATTTTGGCCAGACCTGACGAGGGAGGGTCACAATCCATTAAGCTGCATTCAGCATCATCAAAAGGCTTTGGAAAACCCGTGCTTCGAAAACAACCTGCGACTCTGGCCAATATTATTCAGTGTCCTCAGAAGATTTTCGTGCCCATAAATTTCTGTCATTAAAATTTATGCAGATGATCAGGGAACTTTTGCCTAGTTTTAGCATTTGACTGCACTAGTTGCTACAATTCGAATTTATTACCGCAATTGTAATGTCACAATAATTTAAATGTTCAATCGTGACCGAAATTTACAAGTGTGGTAGCTTCATGCGAAACGATAAGATTCTTAAGTCTGCGATACTTAATAATTTCCGAAAACAAATCCTGACGTCAATCCCGCGACGTCACAGTCATATGAAGTTTTCAGTCGGATCTAGAAACAACTACATGCATGGCCCGAGTCAGTTTTCGACGCCCTTTTCTCCCAACTCACTCTTCGGATCTATACTACCACGAATAGGCTGTGTGTGGGCGCCCAATTGACTTCGACGGCGGGCGCGGGAAACTCCAGGTACGCCACTGCTTGTAACTAGAAGTTTGTTCGGTTTCGTGAGTTACTCCTATTGCGTAGAAACGCGAAGAATCTTTTCGGCATGATTTTGTCTTTGTTTTAGTTCTAACTCCTTGACCTCTTGCTCTCGATCACATACCCGGTAAGCTCATATGGGGAAAACAAGATTTTTTGCAGACAATTGACAAATACATATGACAAACAAAACTTAGCATGGTTTCGTTGGTGCTGAAACGTATTTTTTTGAAACGAGGCCTTCATCTATGTTGAAATCCACCCTTTACAAATCTTATAGAAAAGTATATCGAGATGTCAACGTACTGCATTTGTAGCTTAAACAAGGAACTAATATATAACTGTATCCGGCTAGCCAATGAACTTAACTGCATATCCCCGGTACATTCTGTCAGTCGCTGCATGATATGCTACAGTATACTGTTACAATTATATTTATCGCTATAACAATGTGTTAAACGTTAAGGCCTTACTGTACATTGAACTTTTCCGCTTCGTTTCATTCCGCAGACTGCATCAGAAGAAGCCTTATTCAAGGTGATAGTGGACTGGGTTTTGTACAACAAGGATAGCAGAGAAAAACAATTTCAACAACTATTCCATCAACTTGACCTGGGACTTATCAGAAAAAAACATTTGAGAACCGCTGTCTTGGAAGAGGTCAGTGATTGATGCTATTCGTTGTGCTGAGGGTTTACATTCATTTTCTTTGTCTGCAAGGTAATAATTTCTGTTGATTTTTGTATTGAACCTATGCTTTGCGCTCGCACGTTGATCGCGTTCACAGACTTGGTAAAAAACCTAGATATACCTAGATATTTAGTATGGTTATGTAAAAATAGATCATATGCAGAATACAAGGGTTCAAGATTGCAAAGAACGAAAAAATCTTTTCAATGCGGTTTAGAATTTTCAATAGCAATCTTAAAATCCAAAAAAAAGTGCAGAAAGCATTTTATCGGAAAATTACCGCGTGAAAGTTTTTTGCTCCCCAAATACGTCCGAGCCAGTACTGTCTATAAAACTTGATATCCTGTCCAAAAGTTCTATGAGTCGAAGTCCTGGAATTTATATAGCCCCCAAAATCATATGTGCATACCAAAAAACAAATTGTCAAATAAAAGTATTTCTTTCGCGAAAGAAGATACTTAAATTTGAAAAACAGTTTTTCATCACATAAAAACTAAAAATAGAGCTGTGGATCCTGTACTCAAAGTTCAGGCTCAGGCTCCAGCTCCCGGTTTCAAGCGAAATTTCTGACCTCTGCGAAATTTCTGACCTGTTATTGATTCTCAGTTATTTTACTTATCAGAATAAAGAAATAGTTTGGCAATTACTTTTTGATGTGTGTTATGTAACTCAAAACATTTTGGTTAGATGTGAGGTACCCACAACAAGCTATAGTACGGGAATCACTTCAACCATTGAAAATTTTTGGACTTAGTCTTTTACCTCAATTATTTTTATTTTCTCATCCTAACCCAAAACCTAACCCGACACAATTACCTAAAAACGAAATCCCTAAGCCTTAATCAGCTTTCTCATATTTGATATGAAGAATATTACTTTGCGCATGCGTACATGGCGTGAAGTCAGATATTTCGCTTGACACCGGGTATCTGATTATTTTCGCTCCGGCTCCAGAAAAGTTCGGTGCAAAAAACAAAAAACATTGTATTTTTTGTTTAACTGGCTTGAACCGGAACGAAAATATCAGGCTCCGGCTCCACCATCAAAAATATTTTTGACTCCACCTCCAGCAATCGAAATTGCTTGGACTTGGGATCCGGCTCCACAGCTCTGACTAAAACTACATGAAGCCAACAAGAAGACGCCTCCGCCACCAATTCATGCTCAAAACATCCATGTTATATTCGGGAAATAATTTTATATTTTAATTTGCAGCATTTTTGCAGCGGAAAACTTAATAACAACCAGTCAAATTGACGCAAATATAATGAATTGATGTGTATCAGTGACAATTATTTCATCCCGTCGACTTTCATTGTGTACCTTTTGGAAAATCTTGATTTGTTTCGAAGCAGAAAAAGATCTCTCTCCACTGCAGTCGTGGCGCTTCAGATTTGTAGGATTCCAAACAACCTTTTTAAGAATACGTGCTTAAAGCATTTTTTTATATTTATGAAAAGTCGCAAACTTTGACCTGGATACATTTACCACAAACATTTTTTCACATAAAAATGGCAAACGGTTACAATGCTATGTTAACTCATACTTAATATAAAGGGGCTTATTGAAAAAGTTCACAGTATCTTAACCCTCTTGAGTCCCGTGCTGGCAACTTTTTGGCCAAATTTGCAACTCCATAAATCACCAGCCGATTGAGCTAGCGAGGTGTTCAAACCCTTTACAGATCGGCAAATCTTCTAGTTCAGACTAAAAAAGTTTTATTCGTTTTGGGTTTATGGTTCTCTGTGGGTGACGTTACAAGTGGGGGTGTTCTCGCATTTTTGGCCGAGTTTACCCGGCCCTAGGCACCAACCCAACTGGCCATTTTTTGGCTCAAGCTTTTTTTGGAAACTAGGCTAAAATCCGCGTTTTTATAGACCTTGATTGGCTTTCTAGAATACGTGGAGCCAATATTATGGCTCAACAACCCAATACAAGTTACACAAAAACTATGATTTGCCCTCTCAGGGCAAGAGAGCTGTCCAAACCCTCTAAAGATGGGGAAAGTCTAGTAGTTTGCAATAACAATAATTGTTTTGGATGTCGTTTTTTTTATATGCTTACATGATGGGAATATGTTTATGCATATCCGGTTGACATTCCGATATCGTCATCATCCCCTGGGAGCGGACCAAACGAGCCGATATGTGGCTCAATGTTATGGGATTCTAGGCTAAACTACGAGTCTTTAGAGCTCTTGATTTTATAGCATTTCTGGTTCCAAAGTCATGCCAAAAAAATTCCAAATATTTCAGGAATTTCCTCGGGAATTTTCGGTATTTCACCAATTAATTTCCGAAAGTTGCGCCATAGTTTTGGCATGTCTGTTAAAAGGCCAAGTGGTATATACAACATAGGCCCATTTAATTCGAAAAGTTTAACCCACCACTGGATAAATGATAGTGGGTTGCAAAGAGCGTTCAAAGTGATCAAATGAACCTGGGAACTTTTCTTGAATTACGTTAACTTCGCTAAAGCTTCTCGGATTTTCCAACAGAGTTATATGCCCCAGAAATACTTGGTCGAGAGGTTGGTTTCATTCTAGCAAGTTTTTTTCCGCACTTTAGTGTTTTTTCCTGTGACAGTTGAATACCGGCTTCTAGTTGGATGTCTATTTACACAGGTAATCATCATATTTAAACCGGACTTTTCAAGAAAAGAGGGAAATAGGTTATACATACACTGCACTTATAGATTTAATAGTTGCGCGCAGTTGTGTATCGTCAACAAAGAAGTATGACAATATTCTTCCACAGGAAAAAATGCCGTGTTACATCAAGAACACTTTAAAACTACTTCTTGTAAAAGATGGCCAAAAAGTATAAATATAATTTAATGCTCAAACGTAAGTGGAACGCCTTTCCCATTTAAAAAAGACAAGACGGTGATTCCCATCTTGTCCCCAAGACCCTAACTACTCCACCGGATGAGAATGCATTGCTGAAATCCTACAGGCTTTACAGAAGTCCATTATCTTAAACAGTTATGGGACAAATAGGCATGGTTGTCTATTGGCATATGGCCCATCGATTTCTTATAGTCACCCTGAAACCAATTAGTCACACAAGAATGAATGAACAAGTATCATGCCATCATTTTAAAATTTTAAACAAAATGGGAGTCCAGTGAAGAGTTTTGNCTCTGGGCGCACGAGGTGGCAAACCCAACTTTGATTTAACTTTCCTCTCTCCTGCACAGAAAACTGTATGTATTTCAAGCATGGGCGCAAGCAATTTGTGGTATTAGTTTTTTTTAAGTTACTAATGTTGGATGTATGCTATGTAGGCATTAGTGAGGCATTCACTTCCGTGTCTAAACGCTGTGATTGACAATCTGGCTACGGTGGAGAGTACTGAAAAACAAGAGGAAGAACAAGAAGCTCGTCTGGAAAACCCAATAGATTATGGAGGTGAGAAAACCTGTTTAATTATCTTATTACAGCATAAGTGCGATTTCACTTCCTTTAACGAAGTGGTGAGAGCAAGCAAAATTTTTGATTTTCTAAATCAAAACTAAAAGATTGGAATCCCTATGAAAGGAATCACATTTTACTGTTAAGTTTTACGTAATCAATGTCTGCAAGAATGTGAAGTTTAGAAAACGAAAAATAGAGCGTCCATGCGTCCACATTGGCCAATTGTCTGTCATATTCTGTTCTTTTCAAGCTGAATTTTAATGCCTCGTTCCTTACGCACTGTAGCTACGAGTTTCAAACAGAAAACGCAGTTCCTTCTCAGGCTGGCAACACAAGTTTGTTTTTCAATTCCGAAAAATCCGTATTGGCTTAGCTGGAAAGGACTTTGTAAACAGAATTTAGAGAATTTAGAGTTTTGTTTGAACAAAGTACAGTATTGGAGATTACTCGTTACGCATCAGTTTATCTTTTCGTAAGCTAATCAAACTTTGGATTGATTAGGACAAGGGTATTTAACTGTTAAACACGCGCGCGTAGAACTACGCTTTTTAAATAGCATTAAACAGCGCGTTGATCTTCCTCTTGACATTCATCCACAATGTATAACTATCCATCTTATGCTTGACTTACACTTTAATTGATCCAATCACAAAAGTAAAATTATAGCGTGCGTCTTCACCGAAATGCTATCCCTTGTAATGTTGCACTACAGATCCACAGACTTCAAGTAAACCTACAGAGCAATTTGTTTTTGACAAACCTGGTAACAAACTCTACTTACTGCGTCTGCCATGTGGTGTTGACCATTTGATGCATGATGTGCGTGGGAAAAGCATTTGCATTTGTTGTCAACATTCATTAATTCGTTCTTGCAAAAGACCTGTAATGTCCACGTTTTGGACATAACATCCTTCGCAACGCTGTCTTGTTGGCTGTGTTCTGCTTGTGTACAACAATTCGTAAACTTCAAAGGCTTCATCAGCCATCATAAGACATTGATTAATGAAAAGTAATTCCCTTGCTGTCCACAGCATCAGCTTTGTAGCAACTCAATCTAGACTAATTGCTCGGTTCAACGCAGAATACTAATTTTGTAGGAAATCATACCGTGAACGAGTTCGATATGCCTTTTAGCTTTTTCGAATTCCAAATCAAATTTTACGCTTTTAATTTAAGATATCCTTAACCTCATACGTTGCAGGTTTTTATACAATTGGCATAATGGTGACCAATTTTGTACTAATTTTTGTTGGAAGTAGTAAAAAGGTTATGGGAAACTACAACGAAGGATAAAAGCTATGATTCCAGAAAAATGTCAAAATCGCAAGAAATGTTTTTGTTTTGACTATTAACATCAATTTTCCTGAAATACAATCAAAGTTCATGGCGACGGGCGTAAAGCTAATGTTCAAGAAATCAAACTAATTTTTTTGCTATTTCTGTTGCGTCTCAGTCGTTAATTTTACAGGTCATCAATAGTTTTCTACTCTCAACTGTCATAGCGCCATCTACTAATCAGCTTTGCAAGTCATCCCAATGGTTTCATCTGGAGTTTGAGTAGGCAATTGTGAACCATGGCAATGAAGAAACCGTTGAATTTTGCTATTGCAATTTGAAGTCCTCTTTTTCTACTCATCCCCGAACGGCAAGTGTGGATCGCCGAGTGAGCAGAGCAAAATTATGCCAAATAAGTAAAAAGTTAGCATATCCTGGGTCTCAAGGAGCATCAATTTATGTTTGTCAACTAAGCAAGCTTGCGATAGCAAATAACAAATCAGTTTTTACGCGTGGCATTTTTAGGAAGAATTATCTTTTTATGGACTTACGACAAAGTTGAACATTTTTATCCTGTTGGTTGTTGGCAATCGTTTCATTGTTTTATTTATTTTTATCGGCTAATGGCAGCCTGGGGCCAGAAATTTCCGAATTGCTGCACAATGACTGATTTCTACTCAATTCACTAACTTTCTGTGAGGCTTGTTATGTAAAGGCCTGACAATGCGTTTTAACTAAATGTGGGAATGGGGCTTAAATTTTATTTTTCAAAACTATTTGTTTCTCAGTGTGACGTAAATGCTTTTTTAAAACTTGTAGCTTTTTAGGTCAACCAAAAGACAGGAATGACCCTCCGCGAGCTGAGCCGGGCATGTCATCTAACCAGGGTGCATGTTACTTTACAAACATAAATAAATAAATGTATGTATGTATTATCAGACGATGAAATAAACGATGAAGAAGATTTAGATTCTCGCTTCTACGATAATGACGCACTGGAACGAGATCAACGTGAACAAGTTATGGATAGAGAACTAAGAGATGGTTGGGCTCGTTATGCTCCAGAACAGCGCAACGAAGGTTGGTTAGAAGATGCGCCAAATTGGCGCTATAATGAAGGTTGGAGTTTTCATAACCAACCCCAACGTGCAGACTATTTTTATCCCCCTCATCACCATCCTTACCACCGTCATTTCCCTCGGAGTCATCAACATCGAAGGGGGCATCGGGGTCGCTTTCGCTTTCGCTTTCGTTCAAAACGAAGAGACCCACGTTGGGGTTAGCATATCCCCTAAAACATAGCAGGGTCATATCTTTGTGATTATTCAGAACGTCGAACCAGCAGCAGCAGCAAAGAAGCTATGTTAGTAGTGCTTGTGTGGTTTATCTGCGAACCACATCTCTTGCAATTAGATTTAACTTGAACAGTGGTGCGGTGGTTTGAGCAGCACGCGTGTCTCCAACTCGGTTCGATTCCTGCCACATCACTCCGAAATTTGCAAAACATCGTTTGTTGGGACTCTCTGGACTTTCGCTCATGTTAATCGTTGGTTGCAAAGGTATGTTTCACGTACGGTGTTGTACAAAGCGGGTTTGGGCACGACAGATCGTGACATCCCGAAAGCTGTACAAAGAGGGTATAACAAAACCATGATTTATGTTTCGTTATTTTATTATTGCAGCTATTTAAAATGCAAGATATGAAATAAGTTTATTTCGCTGTTTTTTTTTTATCCTTAACTTATTTTCGGTAAACCGTTTGCATATATTCCATGAGCTTAAAATATAACCAACGATAAATTTAAATTATAAATAAATAGTTACCTCGTGTTTTATTTGCAAATCACGAACGATTGTCAGTGTAACGCGGCCAACATCTTTATTTTGCATTCTTGGTGAGCAACTGGCAAACATGAAAATTTGGTGTATGATAATGTTGTTAAACATAAAAACGTGATGAAATCATATTGTTGTGAAGGTTGAATCAATTTCAATGGATTTACCCTAACGTATTCCGCGTATTCATCAACTGGATTTAACAAGATAAAGATATATAGTCAAGCTCTTGATTACTAAAGAGATACTTGACGTGCCCCAGCCTGTTGTGTTGTTTTTCGCTATAGTTGGAACAAAGTGGTATTTGACATGACATGATAATGCAAAGTAAGACAGTTTCACAAAAGTACAATCGAGACCAGTGGTTTCAACCTTTTTTAGTGATGTACCGGTTCTACTCTTTGGGCAATATTTTGCCGATCAAGTATCACTTGGCTGTAATCATGAGCACAATGAAAATGTACGTATAATTTGTTGTACTTTAGCATAGCGTTAAAATTTCATTATGAAAGCACTTCCCTTTTGGAACACCTTTATGTACCCCAAAGGGTTCAGGTGAACCCCATTTGAGAACCACCTTGCTAGATTTTGCAAAGACTCGGCTGTATCGTGCATCTGCTTTGAGTTTTCAGGAAAGGACTGTCCGGAAAACTCGAAAGGCATTTTTGGAAGATGTTGTTGATTCCTCATTATTTCTATCGCTTTGCGTTACAAAATCTACGTACACTTGACCGCATGATTGGAAAAACGACTCCTCCAATATGGCAATGCGATACAGAGCTCAGTTGTTTCAATTATCGCTTGCAGAAATCCGTGGTTGTTTAAACAGTTTTTTTTGGAAAAGCTCGCGGTCGTGCCAGATTTCATCTGTACTGGAAATCCAGTTTGCACATCAACATTGGCAAAAAATTGCAAAGGACCAGTTATAAGGGGAGAATTTGATCCGGATTGCAAACTGTTGCCTTTGTACATGTTTAAAAACCTGCGTTGCTGTTTTCTTTTACCAGAGCATCTTCTGAATCATTGTTTTTGCTCAGGTTAACTTTTTGTTGGTTTGTTTTCTTAGTCTCCTTGTTTATTTTTGCTTTTGTTATCTTGCTTTCTTTATTTGATGGATCATTATGATTATTACGCTGCATGGGAAAATAGTTTGTCTTCTGCCTGTCGTTTATATTTGTTCTTGTAATGCTATTGCTGCCTTTCTTCAATTGGATGTACAGACATATTGTATATTAAACGTAGCTGAAGCAAACTGTTTGAAACCTTTTGATAAACACTAGGTTCCAGACTATCGCACGAAGTGGCATTCAATTATGCACTCAATAATTTGCCTCTTCTCTGAACCTTCCATATGGGAGTAGAGGCTGGATAACCTAAACATTTTTTGGTCTCGAAGTTGCAACCCTGGGAAAATTTTCAGCTAAATGCTGACAGCATTTGTTTTTGTCTCACTCGAGTTTTTGCAGTGAAAATATAACAGTTCCATCGCCACTGGGGGCTTTAGTGGGCTTCCTCCAAACAAAGCATCAAGCCCCCTAAATTGAAATTTGAAACACTATAAATCCAATTTTTCAATTTTTCAGTTTTTCAATTTTTCAATGTCAAGACCCCCTACTGAAGACTTGCTGGCGACGGTTCTGTAACACGATTTTAATTATTTATAGTAAAGCATCAATCTATTCCAAGTCACACGATTTTACGCAAAGACATCTCCCCGCGAAAAACGCGTGACTAATTTGTATCTGCAGAAAAATGCTATATAGCTTCCTTGAAAGTAACGATTTCATCTCAAATCATCTGCTACGGTTACCCGGAGTTTATCGGGATTGCTCTAAGCTTCGTCGGCGATTGGTGTTATCAAGCGCGCCTCGCGACTCAATGATTAAAAGTAGTTCAGCACTTTGGTAGAGGCATAACGCTGATTTTCCTGTGAAACGACGCAAGGCCGACTTATTGTAATGGCATAAGGCCCGCTCGTACGATAA
>JGI24022J15233_10005000_pt1 | contig 13885 bp, 7 predicted proteins | sample Ectturendosymbi2_FD_15233 | JGI IMG/M metagenome (IMG submission 15233) | reverse complement strand
ACGAAAGGTAGCTTCGCCCTTGGGAGGTGTGCCTAAATGACCCCTGGTCCTTCGCAGCCTCCCATCACCCCCATGTATTCTGTAATCGGTGCATTTGGAAAGTCATCGCAGCACTATATTATAAAAAAAGTGATGGCGTCAATCACGCGTATGCTGTTTATGCTTGTGTTTCATCAAAGTAAATGTATTGGCGCCGTCAACCGTATACTTTTTTACTACTTCCACGTATCTACTGTATCTTCGAGTTCATGCATGTTCTTGTGAAGTTCCGTATCAATGCGATGTATGCTTGTACCCCGCGCGTTGCGTGTGGGAGTGAAGACGTTACACAAAATAAACAAGCATGCTTTAAAGCCTTTATCTTCAAGTACATGTTTCATGAATTGTCTTCAGGCTTGTTGCAAACCGCCACGAGCGCACGTTTGGTTCTTTGCAATGCACAAGAAACAAACGAATATCGTTACGTTGCTATTAACTGCGTGATATATATGCGTATATATACATATATCTACTAAAATCATCAAAAAAGCCATCACCAAGTTTTTAAGATTAAATGTAATTTTAGCAAATTGAGAGTTTCCCTAAGCGGAGTGCGTGATCCCATCGCAAGCGGTTCGTTACGCGTTTCTAAACGTCAAAACTAGTGGAGCATGTTTGATGAAATAAACATAACGCGCCGAATATATCCTAATCGAATGCAAGTCTTTCGCACAAGACAGCTTAGTTATGTATTTCTTCCTGCGCAATGTAGTAATGTATATGACATCACCATACCTTTGCGGTCATCATGCATTTTGCTGAAAATGGTTGGTGCTAGCATACAGACATTGACCTCCTCTTCCTAGCAGGGTTGCCAGGTAGGCGTTCTCAACGCCACACTCCATAATTTGGCTTTTTCAAAGGTAGTTTAGTATCAGAAAACGCTGTTTGGCATGTAAGCCGTAGTTTGGTATGTTTTTAGCCTTTGGGTGGTGACAGAAAAAATGTTGCTTGACATATCTTAGAAACTGGCTGATTTGGTCATAAACTTATAGAATTTGTTTACCCTGTTTTGGCTTGTTCAGCATTTATTGAAGCTAATTTGCTACCAGATTAAAGTTGATAAGAAACCATGGTATGTGCATGTTTGAATTTCCATAGCCTGTGTTTCATTGTTTCAGGCATTTATAGGTATTTCCTATCAGCACTTTTGCAAAAAAGGCAACATAGTTTGTTCTACATTTGTCTACTTCTGGAAACATCCTTTGATATCTGTGGTTGCCAAATCTGCAAGAGGATTTCATGTTTAATTCTGAGTGTGCTTTTGGAGTTTTGCGATTAGTCGTTAATTTATATGCAATGCCTTTCGGTTTGGCTCATTGCGTTTTTGTTATTATTTATCTGATTCATTAAAAGCGATAGCATTTGGCGTGTCTAGGTCTGTTCCACAGTTTGTGAAGTTATTTGGCATAATTTATGAAGCGAATTGGCATTCTTGGTTATTCTGGATCTGGCAAACCTGCTTTTCAAAGTGGTGGTTTGGTGAGAGGTTTTACGAGCATGCGTTAAAGAAAGTTGGAGCATAAAATCTCAGGGTATGCTACTTCAGTTAGATCTTTAATAATCTTTCACAAAACACTGCGATACACAGGATATGTAGCATGGTAAAATTGGGAATCGGTCCGTTTCTCGAAGCGTTGGGGGCTCGTCGAGACATTTAATGTCCACAGAAGTTTCATGGGGGGACAAAACTAGGGAACCAGTCGTTTAAAGAAAGGCTGGTGTTGCGCAATTACACCTCTTGACTCACTGTGCAAAGAAAGTCTGGAACTGGATTCCACATGTCAAAGCCCCAAGTTCGTCGATACAGGAACAGCCAGCTGATCAAAGCTGATATAATATCCGATACACAGAGTGAAAGAATGAAGTGCATGAAAATGTTTCTGTAATCACAAAAGTGCATCATATTCTTAGTGTGTTATTCAGTCCTATTTGGAGACATGCACATGCAAAGAGGCACATTTGCATCTTCGATTTAGCATTCTTGAAGAATAACACTTGCACTTGCTGTCTCCAAACGCGATTAAGTTGTCCTATTTCAGGTGCAACACTTTATGCGAACAAGTCTGCTTCCTGAATCAGCTTTAGTGAGAAGCTTCAGGCCTAACCTCGTTTGTAGTGTTTGTTATGACGTCACAGGAAAAACCACAGTCAATTTTCGTGATGCAATCAATCTGATGGATGGTGAAAGAGAGTGACATGTCTGTTAATTTGGCTATTATGCAAGTTGACAAATCTGGCCATTATCCACTTCAAATCACTATGATCTAAAATGTCGATTTTGAAAAATTACCGATGAAAGTGTGAAACAAATCTGCTGTGACATGCCGTCGTTTTTGTTGAGAATTTACCACAGCACAAAAATACACCAAGTGAGTGATACTGACAAATGAACAGAAGTTGCCGCTATCCCTCAACAACCAAGAACACTCAAAGTAGCGGTTCTGCATAACGTGTTTGCAACACTTATCTTGCTCAATGACGGAACAAATCTATGTGACTGCGGTGTCGGTCACGACTGTTCTATTGAAAGGTAAGACAGAAAGTTCGCATTAATGAAGAAAACCAATGTGAAATGAAAATCACTAAAAGTATCAAGGTAGCCAAATAATAATAAAATGATGAAGTTGTTTGTTGCGTTTTAGCCGGAAGTTTATCGGTTCGGTGATACTACTGCAAATGTACTTTCACCAACATACAGCAAATTAATAAAATTAGAAAGTGAAAAAGGGCGTTTACCTCATTTTTTCAGTTTTGGAAATAATAATAATCGTCAGAATATTTCCGAACAATCCGATTGCAAGGAAAGTGAATAAAATAACAGCTGAGACAGTTATTCCAGTTTGATTGAAGGGGCGAATATAAGGTCTGCAAAAAGAGAGTACTTAAACAAAATTCAGTGTAATCTAATGTACAGTAACTGCTATCAACAAAATTGGTCAACAAAACAAAGTTTAGCCTGGCGGCAAGCTTCTGAGGAAACCCCCTGTTGCTGTCATACTTATAAGATAATTAAAATTTGCAAACATGTCTGTTTATCCATAGTTATAAGCCAGAAAGATGTCGGCTAGTACATCGATCACAGTCGATTTTAACAGGGAAACTAGTTTTGCCATTTTCAATTCATCATCAGTCATTCAAATAGAACCACTTCACTTACCGCAAGGCTGAAGTTTGCTTTATTTACCAATTGTGTTGATAGCAATAACTGTATGTTAGATTAGGAACTGTAGGCCAACAAAATTGGTATTGTTTTTGATAAACACTTAACTTTGTTGCGATCGGAAAGCTCGTGCGGGAGATCACTCTCGTCGTAACCATTAGCGAGTACAATCAACTGTTCGCCAAGTCCACAAGCATTGTTGCAGGTCACTCACCAAATCACGCTACTATTACTTGTTCGCGCCACGTATGTATGGGTGTTATTCTTCGCGCACATCCCGTCCATGGTGAATCGCACAATCAAGGCAGCGCCGACACAGAACTTGCAATAACTTACAATATGGAAAAATTAACTTCGTATTAAATGCGTCATGTAAGCATTTATGGACTTTTGAGAATTTACTCAACATTAAAATATAATAATCTCGCAAATGAAAGCATTATCCCCCTTACTGCAGCATAGCTTTTGTTGAAGTGGAGTTGAATGTTGCAAACATTGTCTCTGACGGTGACAGAGCCATAGACATCAGTTTTCTTTGTTGAAGAGAAAGGAGTTTCCAAACGATATTTCAGGAGGATGGGAATGGTATTTACTTTATGAACAAAACAATCAGGTCTTGATAAAATGAACCAGTAAAGCTGAATTCGATTGAAAAGTAATTAAAAATGCTAAGGCAATAAATCATTTATTAAGAGTTTTGTAGCCTATTGTAACAAACTCTATCATGCTCGACACAATTGGTTTTTAACATGACGGTTCATGTGAGCTCATTAGCTCATTTTCCAAGTCACCATGATTTCTGCTCAATCACAAATCAGGTGGTTTAGCCTTGCAGTTGCCTGAACGTCTGCTGTTGGTAAGTTGATGCAGGAGTGAATTTGAATCACGTCTGCTGCAGTGAGATGGTACAACGTGTTTGTTTTATTCTTTTTTTGCAATCCGTATTGCAGTAATGACGGCATTAAACCGCTGCGTGGAGTTCAATGAAATACTGCAGCTACATAAGACGGGCTGGTTGTGTTGCAGTACGCTAGACTACTGTTTCACTGCAGAGCGTCATTTAGTTTTGAATAATATCAAAAAGGTGAGTTACAGGTAGAAGAAAGTAATGACACTGAAGCGCGCATATGATTTGAATGTCAGTTTTGTCCACTGAAAAATGCTGTCGCATTTACATACAAAATTAACGGTATACATAGACTAATTGCTGTTGTTTGTTTGCCCAAAAAAGGTAGGTTACTGTAGGCCACCATGCTTGCTGGAATGTAATCTGATCGTGTTGCAAGTTTCAATAGCAGCAAATTGGGTGTTGTAGTAGGGATCTACACGTTAGGTTAATGGAATTTATTGTGTTTTTTAATGCAATTTAATAAACCCATTACTTTTTCTGACGTATGCTGATCTATTGCAGTATGCTGATCTTACTGTAACATCCAAACAAAGTGGGTTTTGTGAAAAGTAATGACAACTGTGCCTCATAAGTGCTGTCGCCGAAAACTGTTCTTTTTTGTCACTTGAAACCGAAATACCTACAGCTCTACAACGACCAAAAGAATTCTGTTTCTTGTGAAGCTGGTGCCGCTAGCCTAACGTCCGCAGCACAGAACCCGCAACACAGCCGTTCTGAACTTCTATGTAAATACGCAGCTCCAACGTTCTGGTTTGGGTTCATACACTAAGAGCGCCTGACGCCATAGCTCTCTTCGAGCGGACTTGTTAGCACGAACATGTAATCTAAATAGACCTAATATCAGTGATCATGACACCAGAGAACTTACACGCACTGCTGTGACAATACACTGGTGAGACCTTTTCTTTTTACTCCGCTCTAACTGCGTTGCACTTGGCAAAAAGAAATGTCGCTGGGAAAGTGGAGTTGAGAGGCTGCAAACATAGTTTTCTGAACGTCTAACAAAAAATAAAAGATCGCGTTAACTTTGGCAAACTAAAGGAAACGCCACTGAAAATTAAAGATGACTACAGAAAAAACGATTTACTTCTGTTTGAAATCAAGATGTGAAATAACATTGGTTAAAAATCCATTTTTCAAACGTGGTCAACTTTTTAAGCAAATTTCTTGCAGGTTGTGGATGATGCTATTAACTGAATGGATTCCATTACTGAGTGAATGCGCCAAACACAGACAATCAATATTCTGGTATTTGCCAAATGGCCGGTGCTTATTAACGTAACGCGGCTGAAACACCTGTAAAGTGTTGAAAAATATTATTATTTTTAGTTTCCCGGCATTCTGAACATAATCAATGTGGGTCGCTGCATTGCAGTCAGTTGCTGTAACTGGCTCGCTAACAATAATCTGATGAGATGCGTCTATAAATTCACTCAGTCGAGTAAAATTTCCAAACTCAATCAATTATATATATTTTAAAGGCATTTTCAGCATGAAAACAAGTGGTGCCTCAATGGTTTTAAAACATCATTTTCCCTCACAGGCGCATGTGTTTCAGAAAAATGTTTTTCAAGAATAGTGATGCACGTCATATGACAACAGATTGATCTTAAAACCATGGCTAGACTCCTGCTTTCTGCCGTTGTCCAAGTAACCCGTCCAACAGAAGATTTGAAAAATTGGACCACTTTTCTTGCTGCTAGATTCTGATTACGCGATTTCATTTTCATGCACATACTCCATTAAATCTTTCATGTTTGAAGTCACAAAAAGGCTGTTTCAAAGGAGGTATATCAAAAGCAACTAAGTAAAAACTTTCTACACTACTATCAGCGTTTCAAGATACCTGGCTACAGCACGTTCCTGCCGTGCAGCTTATATCAGAATCCTCAGCGTTATGTTTGACAACAGCAATCGCATGCAGTAGCTTGCGAGGGCGGAGGAGCAGCGCTTGCTTTTTTTTATTTCTGCAAAGATTTAAGCATTATGTTTACGTGAAAAATCGCCTACGGATGGCAAGAATGCTACGCAAAGAAATGCCAGGTCCGTTGTTGCTTTGAGCATAACAAGCCACCAAAATAATCGTAACTTATTTATGTGCAATTCCCACAATCATGCAATGTCTTGATCAACACGATATTTTTCGAAATGTTCAGAAGTATTGAGAAATGTTTGCTACAATTTTATTTGTAACAAAAACTTAGTTGCGCATTTCTTGTTTCTTAATATCGACAGGCGAAGCCTGTGAGGTTACAACTGCTCAAATAAAGTATTGCAAAGTTTAATTTTGTGCGTCTTCAAACGTGTGGAGTTGGAACTGATCCACGGATCGTTGGGAGCTTTGACTTTCTTTCAAGGTGTGTCCATATCTTGCAACAGTTTGTGCGCAATACAAGGTTGGTAAAGTACAACAACCTTTTATTATCCGCTGAGACAACGTGAAGACAGGAGGCAACGGTACGAACATTCGATCAGCACGTCAAACACCACCGAAGCAAGGGCCGTCAATAAGAAAGGGACGCATTACAAATGTACAAAAAGAGATAAACAAACAAATAGACAAGTTTCTAACAAAAGAAATAAAATGTATTTACAGCTTCAATGGCCTTCAGTAAAAACAAGGAAACATAATGATACGAAACACTAAAGAATTTCCTGAAATACAACAAATAGATTATTTCTATTTGAATAAGGGCTAAAAATGCCAGCTAGGTAGGCGAAATACATCAACTAAGTAAACATCATAGTTTCTGATCACTGCATATTGAAGGATTCCTTTCAGTAGACACTAAATGCCCAAAATACGCACCTCCCTTACTATTATTATTACGGGGGTTGTTTTCATTCATCGCATGTGCGGATTGAATCGAATTGATTGAGAAAATCTACCAAAAGGAAAAAAGAACGAAACTATCATTCCTGTAGATAGGTTGCTGTAAAATTGGTACAGGTTATAAACTTCAATTAGGTGATTGACATATTTATATATATTTTTTTTAGCAGAAGCAGGTAACATAACGTAATGTCGCCAGGTACGTTTTACAGTAGATCGAATGCGTTTTTGATTGAGACGAGTTTTTTTCTGAGAACGGCGCTCTACCAATCATCATATTACGTGGTTCATGAAAGATTAATGACGCATGTATCCTTTGGAGGACTGTACAGCTTAGTTCTTGTAGCGTGTTCCGCTTCAGTAACTTTCTCTGCGCTCTACAAATTTAGAGATAAATATTCCGTTTGCACCATGCAGCCATGGTCATTGGTATTCTTTATCTTGCGTGGGTTTTGCAACATGACTTCATCAACTCTTACAAACTTGTTTACACATTACCTCTAGATCGCAAGGAGAACATGCGAAGAATGCTCACTGTTAACTGTAAACTGAAAGGCTTTTACCTGTGGAACTAGCATTTAAACACGTTGCCTTGTCTAGTAATTAACTGCAGCAAGACAGATCCGATTTAATTGCAATAAAAGTTGATGAATCTGAAAATTATTTTTATATCCTTTGAAAGAATTGGTGGAGCGTAACCAATGAAAACATTCGTGTCATCTTCAACTTTGTCAAAAGCAGTGACTACTGACGATATACATCTTTATGTTCAAATCTTGTCTTTTTCTTGCCTGTTTTCTATATCTCCATTCAAAGGCTCCGGTTATACGCAGGCGTTTTCATCTGTTCATTTTATAAACCTGCTGCGATATCAAACCCGGTACACTGTTTATTCATTGTGTTTCTCTCAAATAATACTGCATTCAAACCAGAAACTATTCAAAACTTCTTTTCAAGGTTTTGGTGGGTGAGTTGTGAAGTAACGTTTGAAGAACGCTTGTACCAGATAATGTTATAAAAGATTTTAGCAATTTTTGGGTTGACGACGATAAACTAAGTATATTTTTCCCTGCTCCACTGCGTTTTTCTTGTTGATTAATTTTTCTCAGAACATCAAGAAGTTTGGCAGACTGTAGTAGCTATCAATATATTTGAATTGATGTCACCTTCATTGAAAATCATGTGCTACGTTACAAGAATATGGAGAACAAATTAAAAACCTTTAAAATACTTCCTGTAGAGGCTGACACGTTGCTTATATTTTGATGGTTGGGAGAAACTGTTGCCATGAAATACTCGTCCTTTTCAGTAGAGTTTCTTGCAACAAATTTGTTAAAACTAGGATTAGCATTTCTATGCGACGTTGGTGGCTGATGAGCTTGTATACGCCTGAAACGTCAGTTGCACTTCTGGTTCTAACATAAATCGCTTGCAAAGTGTACCTGCTCGAACAAGTCGTGCTTCCCCTTAGCCTGCAATAAGATACCTTCGTGAAAAAACAAGTTGTTCACGCACTGAATGCTTGAATGCTTCGCATTTTTTTTCATTCGAAAGGAATGCAAGGTCGGTTTGGCAAAATAATTCTCCATCACAAGTCATGTGGAAACAAAAATTGCAGATATACGGGCTGCAAAAAATTCTTTTAGAGTGTTACGTTCTTGGAGCAAATTTTGTGGCGATGTTCTTTTCATCAGTACATTCTGAAACCTTGCAGATGAATCGAGTCGCAAAACACGTAGATGTTTTTTGGCAACACCAAAGTCTGAAACCAAAACCTCTGAAAACTATCAGTAAAGTCTGAAATTTTGTAGATGGATCGAGTCGCAAAATACGTAGATGTTTTGTGGTAACACTAAAGTCTGAAACCAAAAAACTCTGAAAACTATCAATAAAGTCTGAAACCTTTACTGACATCAGTAAAGTCTGAAACCTTCTAGATGGATCGAGTCGCAAAACACGTAGATGTTTTGTGGCAACACTAAAGTCTGAAACCAAAAAACTCTGAAAACTATCAATAAAGTCTGGAACCTTTACTGACATCAGTAAAGTCTGAAACCTTGCAGATGGATCGAGTCGCAAAACCCCCTCGATTTGTGTCGAACGTCGTCGGTAGGGACCCGAATCTTTATATAACTTGTATCCCAGTACAGTTGAAGAAAAAGCATTGAAAGCATCAGCAATTTGTTGAAAAATGTTTCACAAATGCATCGGGTTTTCAGTATTGCACCTGTGAACGGTCAACATCAAACAATCGCAACTGGTGTTGATGGTAACGGCATATATTATCAAAAAGAACACAATTTAGAGAACTGTAAAGAAAGGGTCGTCTGGCGAAACGATCAAAATCAACCTGAAATTCTGTGAATCGAACAAAGTTTTATTTTCACTGTGGTGTAGGCGTTCAATTTGAGGTTTGGGGTCAGTGGAAACTATTTTGGAAAAAAAAATTAAGAGCTGACATGCAACAAGTGGCGGAAGCATTGGCAGAAACGGCAACGTTCTGTGCATGTAGTTGCAGCTCGTGAGCAGTTTCATTTTATCATAAATTACTCAACAGCTTCTGTGTGCACAGGTCGGCAGGTAGCGAAAGTGAGGAATTGCGCCAGAATGACAGCGAGTTCAGCAGATGAACCAAATGATCTGCTGAACTTTTCGCATAACGATTTAAAGTCAATCTGGCTTATTTTAACTACAACTAACGTATACGTTTCGCAAACAGAGAACCGAACACTTCCGCTTATGATCGTTCACATTGTGTAGTTGTGTTATTAGTACGTTTGAATTTTGCATGCCTTTAAAGAGTGCAGTTCGATTTTGAGGTCACAATAAAATCTACCCATATTTAGGAAGAAGCAAGACAGAACGAAACCAAGGTAGCTTTTTCAGCTGCCATCAAGTCATTGTTGCGTCAACATTTCACAGCCACTTGAGACAACAACTCTGGTGAACCAATATACGATGACGTGCGTGACGCAAATGTGGCGCAGTCCTTATTTCATATTTTAAGTATCTTGAGTTTAATAAGCCGCGCTTACGTCGGCAATTGTTCGAAACGGCATCAATGTAAACCTCGCAGCTAATAGGCATCACTCGGTTTGTCGCTTGCCACAACGTTGAACTTTATCACAATGTCACAATAAGCATTTTAACTCATAACATAGAGAGTTCGATTCTTACGCTCTGTATGTCGAGGTAGTAAGGAAATCGACCCCTAAAGAACCTTGGGCGGAATTTTTTTTCATATATTCACCAGGTGTGGAGTGAATCACAAATATATTCAGTGGTTGAAAACTAGATAGAAGTTTTGAGGAGGAGTACCGAAAGCTCAGTTCCACTTTTATAGCACCTGCTCTGAACTTTGCATATATGGAGGGGCAAAGTATTTTAAAATGAAGAAATTTGGGTGTTTACCGAAACGCGCTTACTACTAATTCACTCAACGTGCGCCAACACCTGCAGGCCATTGTTCATTTATCTGGATATCATTTGAATGTTAATTAGCCCCACGTTCCCCACGCACTTTTAGTTGACGTTGAACAGGCTCGCCAGTAATGAATAGGTGCATAGGTGTAAGAGCAGGCAAATTTTCAGAGTGCGATCCCCCACCAAAAGACATTTCAACTTTTTTGATGACCATTGTAAAGGTAAGGTCTTCACAAACATTTTTTTATGTAGAAAGTTTGTTTCCAACGTGTTTGGTTTAGGCTCTGTAGCCTACTTAATGGACGGAACTAGGTTTTGTAGCCTGTGCGAAAAACGGTTTTCCCCTGAAACGGCGTCGCAGTGACGTCAGAGGTAGGCGTGACCTAACTCAAATGTGCGGGGTGGTCTTACGGATTCGCGGATACCTTCAATAACTTTCTAGCTCAATCTTTTCAGAATGTATCGTTGTTCATAGCTTCTTGCGCCAACATTTTGAAGCAAGAAGGTGTCAAAGGGTCCCGGTGCGATTTAACGGTGATCCTTTGAGCGGGACGTGCTTCGCGAGACGTTTTGAAGCTAATATTGCGCAAAACGCTGCAAATGACCAGACCAGGCTTCTAAGTCTGATTGGCTGCTGTGAACGCGGGCCTAAGGCTAAAACCGAGTTTTGCTTGGGTCTCGGCAATCTAAGTGAAGCGTGCTGCAAAGCATGCCAAATACTACGAGAAACGTATGGAGACTCACAGGAAGTGGTCAAGGCTTGCACAATTAAACTGCAAAAGGTTCCCAAATAACAACAAATACCAATGGAGAAGGGTTGTGAAATTTTGCCTGTGAACTAGAACAGTGTTGAGACACCCTGAACGATGTTGGTATCATGTCGTATTTGAATAACTGTAACAACGTGGTGTATCAAAGCGTTTGTCTGCACAATACAGAGAGCGCTGAGCTCCACGGGCAGAATAATTTGGTGCCAGTGGTGTAGTACTGTAGAGTTTGTTTCGATTGGGTTCAAGTGGATCAACAGGAAGCAAGATTCGCTCAGCCTTACTGTAAAAAAATATATAAAGTGATCGAACACAAGGAAAGTCACCAGAAAACCAGCGCTGTGAACCGGAAGCGAGCTCCAGCAAATGCGAAATCGTTGCACCAAAGTGGCGACAATGCACTCCGGATGGAGTGCTCCTTGTCTGCGAAGGACCCTTTCCTGGAAAACTGTGAAGCATACAAGAAAAGGACGCCGGAACACGGGGAGAGTTGGTACGAAATCGGCGCCTGTGCTTAAATTGTTTTAAAGCCCGGTGTCAAGCGAAATTTCTGACCTCTGCGAAATTTCTGACCTGTTATTGTTTTTCAGTTATTTTGTTTCTCAGAATAAAGAAATAAAGCCTGGCAATTACTTTTTCGATGTGTGTTATGTAAATTAAAACATTTTGGTTTGATGTCTGGTACCCACAACAGGCTATAGCATGGGAATAAGTTTAACCATTGAACATTTTCGACGTTAGTCGTTGACATCTATTATTTTTATTTTTCTCACCGTAACCCGACACACTCACCTAAACATGAATTCCTAAGCCCTAATAATCAGTTTTATAAGCGTATTTGGTATGTAGAATATCACTCTGTGCATGCGTGTATGGTGTGAAGTCAGAAATGTCGCTTGACACCGGGAACGAGATGCTTCATTCCATGTCCAAATGCATATGTTCGGGAAAGAGGTGTGGTCATCGTCTCCACAGCTCACGCCATGGATCGTCAACCCGAAGAGAATCGCAATTATATTGTATAGCGTCTTTACCCCCACACGCAACGTAATAGACATAAGCACAAGCTCGTAGCCGCGGGGGACATTTGGGGGTAATCCCTCCAAATTTTGAGTGTCTCCTAAATATTGTTGTGCCTCGGACAAAAGGAACATTTTTTAATATATTTATTATAAACATAATAAAAACAAATCTTTCTCACTTAAAATGTATTTTGCCCGCCAAACCTCAAAACCTGACTACGGGACCTCTTAAGCATATATGACAGTAACACGGAACACAAAGATAGATATGTGGCGGTAATAGAAAAGCAAACGCTTAATGGCGCTGACACGATTACTTTGAAAAAACGCAAGCTTAGATAATATATATGTGGGACTAGTAAAGGGCACACGCATGGATGATGCCAACACGGTAGCTATAATGTTTTCCACCGTTGCATAGTGTTGCGATAACTTTCTGATAGACCGATTGCTACAATGCATGGGGGGGTGGGAGGCTGCGAAGTATCCGGAGTCATTTGGGTTGCATGCCTCCCAAGGGCGAAGCCACATGTAGTGTCAAGGGAACAGTTTATAGAAGTAAGTAAATGTCTGTTGCTCTGAGTATAAAGTTCAATATGGGCAATGCGTTTGTGCGATTAATGGAAGCAAAATTCTTTGCAGGAGAGTTCAAGCTGCCCTGAATAAATTGGTTTAACGTCGACACATATAAATGTTGAAGTTTCCACATATGCTGGAAATATTCATGATAGCTAAAGACGACATACGTCCCACGACAGTTATGGACTAGTGCAGCGCTGTAATGGTGACACAGAATTTAAGCAGACTCACAACAAGGTCCAATCATGTGTTTTGGAAATGCATTTTCAAGTCAATGGAATAAATTATACATGGGAATGGAAATTGATTTACTGTTCGGTAGGCTTATTGTTCACTTTGAGATCAGCGACACTTCATACGAGAGCTTAATGCGACTTTCTTCTTCTTCTTTTGAGCTAGTTGTTCTAACCACTGCATTGCTGCAGTAGATCTCGGGGCAGGTGTTGAGCAGCCATTCGGTTGTCTTATCGTCCAGAACCGTCAGACCATGCAGTCCATTGGGAGGCCGATGGATTGGATATTGGAGGACGGACATCGTGGCTGACGATTTGTTCTTCTGCGCCACACTCACATACCGCAGAGGTGGCCATACCCCGTTTGTACAATCAGGAGCGAAAACGTCCAACACCGGTGCGGAGGCGGTTAAGCTGTGTGCAGGCTCTTCTTGAGAGGGTAATTCGGTGCCGGTGTCGCGGATAAAAATGCGAAGGCGTGTGGTATTGTCCGCCAACTCCGCATTCCATTGGTGATCCGCCCACTGCGCCGCCCATACATTGTTGTTGTCAGATGAAGTGATGAGTTGCTCTGCGTCGCCGTCGAGTACAAATGAGTGTTTCGATTTGAGGCGCCATGCATCTGCACTCGATGGAGGGGTGAGACCTGAGTGAAGCAGATGTCCAGGCTCCATGGCACGGCGCACTAAGGACAGCACGGCTCCATTGCGACGAAGCTCAGCAGGTTGGATGCCTGCGAGGATTGGGAAGTTGTCCGCTGATGTAGGACACAGGCATCCAGTCACAATTCACAAGGCGTCGTTGATGGCAGGGTCGATAAGGCGGGTATGAGCACTACGACACCAGACAGGCGCGCAGTACTCTGCGGTTGAATGGATTAGGCCTAGGGTGGCTATTCGCAGAGTTGTTGCTCCAG
>JGI24022J15233_10004998_pt1 | contig 13885 bp, 11 predicted proteins | sample Ectturendosymbi2_FD_15233 | JGI IMG/M metagenome (IMG submission 15233) | reverse complement strand
GTACTACGTTCTGTTTTGTCTGTTTTTATCGACCTGCGTTCTGCAGAGTGTGTGTGTTCATACTATGGACTTCGTGTCTGGCCATAAACAAATAAATAAAAAAAAATAGATATTAAGTCACAATAATAAGCGAAAGTGAAAACACAACAAATTACTGTCATTCGCAAAACTATCGTATGACAGTTTTTGAAAGAAGTTAAAGTGATGTAATGGGAGTAGTAGAAACGCATTTATAGGGCGACAGTTGCTCCGACATTGTGTCCACCATATTTCCTGACGTATTTAAAATAAGGGAGAGCAGAGTATTCGTGAAATCTGCCCGCACCCACTGTGCTTTCATAACTCTGCGAGGATTCTGACTGCACGTATCCACATTTCAGTGGCAATGTACCACAAAAGAGAAGTAGTATGTAAAGATACGAGCACTGTGAAGTGGGGACTGTGCATCGGAACGTCAGGTTTATTTAGACGTGCTTTTTGTGTGCAGCTTTGAACAGTGCAAATTTGAGAGACCAAAACGGTCTTTCAAATTTTTTCAATGTTATCTCAAAATACAGCAGAAAATCGCTGCATAACAACCATAGAATATATCAAAACCTTGACTTATGACCATCTTGGTATTCAAATAAAATGTTTGCGGTCTTTTGAAAGGTCTTACCGTTCACCAAGGTCAAAACTTAAAAAAACTAGTTCCAAGGTTTTGTTGCTTTCACAATTGTTTGTTCGTCAGAACCTCTTGGTTGTAATTACTCTCGTTAAAACATCAACGGTATCCTCAAAATTAACGTAAAATATGTTGGAAAAGTTTTTCACTTGTAGCACCTGCTTAATGGAATAAAATTCAAATTAATAATTGGAAATGCAAAGAGCATCACAACTAAAGCACTCGGCATTCCTTGGCCTTTTGAAACTCACATTCCGTATTAAAGAGCCAAAATCCCCCATATTCTGTCCATATGTACAAATCCTGTCTCTCTGTTTTGTCACCGAACTCTGCCTTTGTTTGAAAATATTTCATAGCGTCTTCCAGGGCCGGCGCAAACCATTCCATCGCCCTAGGCAAGATCCATTTCCAGAGTCCCCATAGCTTATAATGTCATCCTGTTCAATCAACCGTGGCACTATCTGTTTAAACGTAAACAAATACATTATCTTTGCTCTTGGACATCTTGAATTTGTCGATGCGTCCTACATACATCTCCATCTCAGTACATCTCCACACAGAAGACCCTTTTAAGGACAATTTTTTTACACCAAGCTAATTTATTTGATGCATGACGAGTTTATTTGAACACCAAACTCATCAAAATATTATCTTCACGAGCAACATTTGCATACAATATTCAAGTTCTACATGCACAACAAAACTGTGACGTTCGCGAAGGTCTCCACCAATGTTGGTTATTTTGCGATAGTATCTCTTTATAACATATGGTGCGTCCTATAATCTAAATCTGACTGCTTACCTACGCCCGTGGTTCTCAAGCTGTGCGTCGTTTTAATTTTCCGAGGCCGTCGCACAAAAGTAAACTCCATACAGTTTTATTCATTGAACTAATAACAGTAAAATTCAGTACATTTTTATAATTTTTTCAAAGAATATTGTTCAAGTGCGATCATGCTAACAGCAGATAGCCTATTTAGTACCTCATACCATGCAACTGCTGTTGCTGTTTAGTAAACAATATGTTTACCAGTTTTTTTAAGGTGTTTTAGTAACCCGATTCGGGTCCCTAAAGAGTCATAGGAAATTATCATCGGGTCCCTAAAATCAGAGAAAATCGGCTTCCTACAATCAGAGAAATCGGGTCCCTGCAGGTCCATACCGGGTACCTAAAATTTTCCTTAAAAAAGCTGTGTTCACTGATGAACGCATTGCACAATTTTATTTTCCTTGGCATCAGAAAAATAAAGGCTAGACAAAAGTAGTCAGCATGGGCGTCGAAAGGGGGGCAGGGTTGGCCTTGGCCCACATAGATTTTGAAAATTTCAGCAAAAAAGGTTGTTTTCTTAATTTCGAGTGAGAAAAAACAAATTTCACCACTTTTGGCCCTCCCTAGAAAAATTTTGGAAAACTCCCTAGTGGCCCCCGTGGAAAACATCCATCCAACGCCCATGGTAGTCAGTTATAAAAATTATCAACTTGCTGACGGCTTAGCTTAGAAAGAAATTTTAATTAAATTGTCTTACTTGCGTCATACCTTTGCTGAATTGAATAAACTCAATATTTGTATGCAAGGGTCGAATAAAAATGTGCTTGCCGCATCAGTTAAAATTGCGATGTTCGTTAAAAAGCTATCGTTGTGGAAGGAAGATGTAACAAATGTGTCTAAATGTTCTCAGTGCTTTACTTTTATTTGAACAAATGTACAACTCAAACAAAATATCAGGGTCGTTTTTTTCGTGCTTTCATCATTGGCCTAAATATATAAAACTTTGATAATGTGTGTCTTTATTAACATCTTGTTTCTGGTGCGTCCCAAGTCCAGCAAACTTTTCCAATGGCGTCGCATCGAAAAAAGTTTGAGAACCAATGACCTAAGCTACTAACGTTGCGTTCCGGTCGCGTTTTCTAATATAACAAGGCTACACTTGATGACATAGGCGTAACCAGGGTAGTTCAAAGAGTCAGAGACCATGCCCCCAAAAAAACGTTTTTGCATATCTAGTCGTTTTATGTTTTGTGATGCGGTGTGCCAAACCAAATGCAGTTGCTCGCGTAAATTCAGATATTTGGCCCCAACCAAAACTTTGGGTTGGCTTATACACCACTGCTTGATGACTGAAACATGATTTAGTGAAGGCTTCAACATAAACCTACTCGGGTAAAAGTGGCGTAGCCATAAAAACATAAAAATGAAAAGGACAGAGGTGGTAGCCTTAAACTTTTACAGTTAGCTTGATAAAGTATGGTCTGCAGTGCATGCTTTGCTGGTTAACAAGATCCATTCCAATGCCTGCCCCTCCCAAAGAAATCTTTACTCATCAAGTGCATTACGGACATACAAGGGACGTTGCCGGAAATAGCATAGTACCTTTGTCTTCTCATAAACTGCGCGAACGTGTGTTTCATTCACTTTGATCATGTTCATTCCCTTTTTTGTGGTATACGTTCGACGCTTCCTGAAACCCAAAATTGTATTTTGTGGATCCGAGTATGCATTAAACTATGAGTATGCATTAATCTATGAAGTATGCATTAAACTCCGAGTATGCAAGTATGCATTAAACTATGAACTTAAACTGTGGGCAGAAGTTTGAGAGTTTTCTGCTTACAGCTTCAAACGCAAATAACGACAGACTTGTAGTTTTTTTTATTCCAAAATCATGAAAAATATTTTGATTTTTGCAATTAACGTTTATAAGAATGAAGTAAAGCACCAAAATTGAAAACATGAAAACATATGATTGAGTTACATTTTACCTATTTTTTGGCAAATCTGTTTACCATCGAAAGGGCATTTTTTAACGCTTACCAACCTGCATTCATGCAGGTGAAAATTTGCCTGCAATATTGACGTCGAGTTGTCCTGTATTATGGTCTGTTGAGTAAAAGTTCTGCTATTTCCATCAGCTAACAGGCTCATAGCGTTTTGATTGGTACAGTATCATCACAGTAAATATTGTTTGGAAATTTTAAACAACTTATTTAGTAACCGATCGAATGTGACAGTCAAGTCACCCTTATCTGTAGGGAGAATCAAAATATTTTGTATAAGTATAATGTGCATCATGCAATTTATAAATACAGTTTGAAAAAGGCACTCACTGAAANTTTGCAGAAAAATAGTAAACAATCAATTGATTGATTTTTGTTCTGNATTCTCACGGTCCGCAGNTTCATGAAAGGCAGAAACGCATGTTTTTTTGCAATACTGTTTCTTCAGCNGNGTTTGACGTGCTGATATTACTTGAGATTGTTGTTTGATGCTACAGAACTCTAAAAGGTCTGCTGTTCAAACATGCAAGGTTTCCAGAAATTATGTACTAAGGCTCTGTCTATTGCAGTGCCCTTTGCATCAAAAAATTTGTGCGAATTCGGATATTCCTGTCTACTTTATTTGCAAAATAAGTATCGGAACTGTTTCAACCCCTAGAGTAATTTGAGTGTATAATTTCAGTGAAGCGGCAACAAAAACGTCACTATAGGTTTGTTTATAACGACCAATGAGGTATGAAAGTTAAACAGTACGACTGAGTGTTTTCTGTTGTGTTGTCTGCAGGCCTAGGTATTACCAGGAGTATTTTAAAAAAGATACCGCAAATTTGGACTATTTTTGTGATTTTCAATCTTTTTAAAACCAAGTGGTTGCAAACATCACTTTATTTTTATTAAAAGGGTGCCAGATTCAAAAAAGTTGGAACCTATGCTCCGGGCTGCCACTGCCCATCTCCGTTTGCTCTGCTCTGGAGGCCGTGCCGCTGTTTTGGCAGTGAATGCTGCATTGTGGCGAGTCAATGGCAGTACCGCGCGTGAATATTGTCCATGCATCCGCCCCTTTTTAAGGACCAGCACAAGGACAGATGGGTCGCAAGACCCGTTTTTCAAGTCTTCGGTATGGTCCGACCGGGAATCGAGCCATGGGGACCAGCGGCGGTAATGGCGCGGTTTCAACCCAATGTACCACTTAGTCGGTGCTTTATTCAAATAGAATCGCCGTGAAATCGATTTCCTATTAAAGCAATTTTGTGATTGATTCGATTACATCACCTCTGTGAAGCCTAATTGCTCAAAAGAGCCGCAGTGCGTTCACAAAAGGGTCCAAAATCACGCAGACGGTGCGTGACCGAAGAATGGACGTCGTTCGAGCTTTGTTGCTGTTCTTCTTGAGGGCGTGGTATGTGATGCATGTTGCAGAGTTAGTTAGATGATTTGCTCAGCGATAAACGAGGAGACACTATTTAGTAGAAAGTAGCGGCATTGCAGGTAGAAGCGCAATGAAAATTGCGGGCAGTTGATTATAGAGAATCTTTAGCAAGCTGCGAAGATTGTGATTTAGCATATTTCGAATTACAACGAGAAACGATAAGAAAAAAAGCAGAAAGTGCGATGATCAATTGACGCCAAACACAGTAACTATGGTGACATGGGACCGCCTGGTGACCAACCTGCACTTTATGTAATGCGTCACGCTTGACGTAGCACACTGAAGTCGATTTCGGATGATTATTTTCTCGGCTTTAGTCTGTAGTTAAACTTCCGCAAAGAATTTGTGCCACACGCACAATCTGTGCCAGTATATCGATCTGTACCAACGACTGTACAACCAAAAGTACCTTTCTTACATGTCAGAAAAACAGATGCAGAAGATGGTGCTTTTACTTAAAAAGCTTAATGATCAAGAACCCTGCGGTCGGTGTGCTTTATCACACTTTTATTTTCTCTTTGGGATAAAATAATGGAAAATTTCGAAAGCGGGAAGATTTGTTTTTAAAAAGACGTGCTCAAGGTTTTTAAGGTTTGATCTTGCTGACCGCAGAGACGTTTTGAGAGATCGCAACCGTTTTATTTGAATATCGAGATGGTCTTAAAGCAAGCTGTTAGTGTATTTGATGGTGTTAACAAAGCTATTTTCTACTGTATTTTGAGAGACCGTTTGGATCTCTCAAAAAGCCTTGAAAAACACTAAACATGCATGATGTTTAAGAGGAACATTTGTGTTAGTAATGATACGTCAGTACATTGATTTTTTATGAACTGCATCCCAACAAGCTACATCAAAAGTGTGTTTATCACGTCACGTAAACCGTATCGATCGTCTGGTATCACGGAGGGTTGCGGTAAATCATTACATTGATCGCCATTGACAGGTCTAAAGACGTGCTGGAGAGCTTTAAGAGTTCTTCAAAGCTTCGCGGGTGTGTGCCTTGTTAAAACGTTTTGTGGTTGAAAGGTTTAAAATCTCCTTGACAACTGGTTTCAGAACCGAGAACTCATGGAAATGAATATCTTTAATTGGAAAAATGATGTTGGGTGCTGAAGTACGAAGCTTTACCCTTCGTTGTGTTCAAGTTAAGAGATCACTCAAGAAAGTGTAAATAGTCCAAACCATACGTAAATTACTCGTGCAAGGCAGAGAACTTCTCGAAATGGTATTTTGTTCCGGAAAAACCAGCAAGTTTTCAAAAGATTGTGAAAGCAGTAAACGTTCAGTTTTAAAGAGACAAGGCCATATCAAATTACTCTCGTTATAGCAGATGGCAGTTTTTCGATTACTGGCATCGTTTTTTCAAGGCTCATTTGTTGGGTGAGATTATAGTGACACGGACAAAACATTTTCCTATATTTTACAATAGCGGACTTCTATTATATTCTAATAGGTAAGGAACTACATTGTTTGGCAAGGTTTCAAAAGTTAAAGTTTCCTTTCAATGGAAATACTTTAAGATATAAGACAAGTGCTCCATTTGATGATGTTTCCAACGGTCTGAAGATGCGAATAACGTTGGCTGTAGCTTTCCAGAGATTTGTTTGTTGAAGTCATGGATGAAATATTTTGCGATATACAAATATATTTTTTGCTTTCCCAGTTAGAAAGCAAACATGATTAAATTCATTCGTGTTTCATTCAAAACCTTTTCCGTGTTTCTACGGAAAATATAATCGCATCGAATCAGGGAATGATTTCCTGTCGAGACGTTCCTTCATTTAAAGCCTGGAATATCATTTGATATCTGCGATGTTGTTGGGAAGCTTTCTTATAGTTTGCATTCAATAATAATGATTGAAGTATTTTACGTTAATTAAAACGAAGTCAAACAAGGAAATCTGTCTGACCTAATCCAGTGTCTACAGGTTAAAAAATTAATGTAAGCGCACCTTTCATGATCACGATTGGACACCGTGTTTAGTTCAAAATACGTAAATCATACACCAAATTCGAGAGTATGCGCATCAAAAAACTGGATACGTTTGCGCATTTTCGTCGAATTTATGTTGAGAGGCTTACTTGACAAAGATAGTGTGTTTGCATTGTTTTTTTCTAAATGAACAATGATGGAAGCAAGTAATTAACAGAGTTGTGGAAGGATTTGTCTGAAGCATGTTTTGTTTACTTTTAAACGAAAAAAAAAACATAAAACAGAACGAGTACTGAAGATCTCATATCTGTTACACGACAGATTTTGAAGAAAATGATGATATGTGGCATAGGCGTAGCGAGGGGGCATGGCCCCCAAATTTTTAGAATATGCAGACATTTTGTACTTTCAGAGGCGGCATCCCAAACAAAATACTGTTGATAGCCTAAAATCAAAACTTTTGAACCCCTCAAAATTTTGGGTAAACTACGCCATTGGTAAATGGTGCGAGGGGGGTCTAAACGTATGGTGTATACGGGGTATACTACGAAATTTCTCCGCTTTATTTCCTGACGCGAATAAACAGTACAAATAAGGTGTATGAACTCTTTTGCAGCTTATCATTAGGTTAATTTAAGCCTAGTCTTTGCGTGTAGCTTTCACGAATAAGCAAATCAAATCTTCACACTACATAGTCCGAACCGGCAATTTGCGTCACCTTATTATTGATTTGCGTTTCATCTGTTGACATTCGGAGATTATGCCAACTGTTGCTTTCGAAACATCTGGAATAAAATCATTTAATTCAATAGGTTTTTCGTTGTTGCTTCCAATATCTTGGGGTGTTTGTAAAACCGCTGCATGTTGTCAGAATCTATTTGTTGTCAAGATTTAATCTCCAAACTTGCTGGCTGTAATGTAATTGTAGTTTCACTCGTTGAAGCGTTGCCAACAGCGACTATAATAATGTGTTCAAGATGTTTGTAAACATTTTATATTTTCAACACATTAAGTAGAACCAACTTGGAAAAATTAATAAATCATGTCATCAAATGCATGCTGCTTTCGTTGGCTTCTATTTACCGACTGTTCATACCTAAAGCTCACATGCCACGTGGATAGAGAACTGATGGAACATCACCTGTCTGCATCAATGTCCCCACCTCTACGTGCCATCAGAAAACTCTCTTTGTTTGGAAATTAATTTACCGCAGAATTATTTGTATTAAATGTATCCTTGTATGCAGCACCGGCAGCCACTGGCAAAAATCGATTAACAGCTAGGAAACACTGCACTGGTTTTTATGCTGGAACGTTTGCCACAAGTTTGAGAACCGTCTGTTTCTGAGCTTCAAACGGAAATAGCCACAAATTTGAAAAGGTTCATATGACTCTAACAATATCGCGAAAAAAAGCTTGAATCGCATTATTATCACGATCGATGTGAAAAATGAAGAGGAAAAATGCAAAAAAAAACGATAGATTTTGTTTGAGTTTTCTTTCACAAATATGTTGACAAATCTTTCCAATCTCTACCTCCAAAAATATATGACTTGACATTAAAATAGTTTGCAAACTGTGCGCTGATACATCAAAATGTGGCTGCATTGCTGCTTACATAAAAACGGATGATTGACAAAGTTCAGTTGAAATCTAATTGGAGGTTTGTAACTTTCTGTTTAGTATCAGAATAGAAACATTTTTTGAATATTTTGCAACTTCAACGCATATAAAAATTGATACACTGTTACAATAAAGTTGCACATAACAGTTGTGAATGTAGACCAGTGTTTTTCAACCGGGGTTCCACGGAACCTCAGGGTTCCGCGAGTGGCTGCCAAGGGTTGCACCGAACCAGATTGAAATTCCTGCGATGAAATTCGCAACCACAATTCTATGCGGTTGTAGCAATAGCACTGTTTCACAGTGTCCTTGTCACTATATATGACGCGCATTGAAAATTCTGTTTATCAATTGCTTTGACTTCTTGCTCCTTTTGTGTCACGAAACCCTATGCCATACCGTTCCATGAGCAGCGCAAACATTTGCAAAAGTTCCGCTACAGCAAAAACGGTTGAAAACGCTGAGGTAGAGCAAGGCGCTGACTTTATCATATTACTCATTTCATCTGAAATGTCCAGTACAGTGCAGACGTAAAAAATCAACATTAAAAGAACGTGGAGTCGACAATTTTGATTTGAATTTGCAGCGTATGGGATGAATTGTAGGTTGCGCAGTACAGACGTAAATAATTGGATACTCACGGGCTTCGCATATTCATGTAAATCCGGTGCACATACTTTTTTTTGGTTTTTCACCAATCATATTAAACGTGCAGTGGTTATATCAGGTCTGTGGTCGACACCTGTTCTTTTCTCGGAGATAAAGTTTACCAAAAGTTGCTTTACTGGATGTGCAGATGAAAGAGTCGGTTTTTAGTCCTGAGACAATGAAACATTGCATGCATAGCAGCCAGCCCTCACGCACCACAGCTCGAAATGTTACAGTTTCACAACGAAAAATTAACTTTGTTGTGAGAGGCTATTAGTCAGTCAGTCAATTGCTGCTTGCCACTAATTACGCACAAGCGAATTTTGCGAAAAGGCCTGGTAAGGTCACGAGTCAACAATCTGATACCAGTATTAACGTTTTCTATTACAAAATTGCGCCCATGAACGTAATCAGTGGCAACTCCGCACTCGGGTTCAGCCCGAGTCTTCCATCACAGTTTGAACTANAACGTGAGNTTGCTTGCTTTGTACATTTGTGCCACAATTCACCAATTGATAACTCTGGGCCTTTTCATTGGGCCTTGTCACTGTTAATTCCATGTCTAGCCTTTCGCGTTCGTGTTGCAGGTGACCTGAATCACAAAACATAGTCGTACTAGTCGTTCCCTTGACGTCGTTTGCTCGCGCTTTACTCGGGCTCATCCGTGAGAGCTTGAACTGCCCTCTGCTACTAAGTATTTTTTGAATAATTCATGTCAGGTTGAATGCTTTTTGAAACAATGGATTTTCATACAGAATTCGAATTGGGTTTGAAATCCAATCTATGGACAGTTCCCATTCAAGAATAATTTAAAACGAACGATGATTGTTCAGTAACTCGGGCTGATACGAATGAACCAGAACGCAGAGGGGTTATTGGTGTTATCATTGCTCTGTGACGTCATTACGCACCAACGGGCGAGTTCTCATGAGACCTTTTTATTGATTGTTACGTAACTTATGTCACAGAGCAACGAATACTGTAAGGCAGAAAATGGAAATTTCAGTGATGCAAACTTCGAATGATTGCATTCAGTCACTACAATCGCGACTTAAAGATGGTTTCGCTTCGCAAAGCTTGTATGCGAAATGTGTGATGAACCCGAGTGATGCTGTTGGCCTGGAGCCGCCTCTGAAGTTAATGCTTGAAAGCAGACAAACGCGTTCTTATAACTTGCAGCAGCTTTTACACAAGCGTGATTGATGCTGAAATGATTCCCAAAGGTTGAAAAAGAAATAAACAAAAGAATTCAAAAACCTCGCAAAACTATATTTTCTAGCATAAAATTTTTGCAGCATTTTGTTTAACAGTTAATGTCTCTAAGTACTGAGTTGACACAAACAGTCAAAACTTATAAAACGTGCTGAAAACAATGCGTTATGTACTATGAAATCTAATAAGAAAAAATGAGCTTCAATGACAGCNTCAGAAAAATTTGGTGNTGAACCTGTGAATTTGGTAACGTAAAAATATANAAAAACATTTTTGTAAAGAATATCAAATATGGCTGCGTTACATTGCAAGTACAGTTTGTGCTTCCAACNCGATGTTTGTTCTGTTGCAACTGCTCAGNAGGCGNGCTGTTGAACGTGCGATGCACCACCAGTGGGATTTGTGCCAAGAATAACACTTGTATAGATGTGGCGCGAACAAGCTGGTGTGAGCGCGGCGTGCTATGAAGTGCGTATGGGATGAATTGTAGGTCTCTATTGTTGCTTGCGGTCGCAGTGCGAAGCTTTGCGCCTCGCTCGGGTTCTCCGATCACAGAAGTTCCTGAATCTCCTTGCAGATCTTTGTAATGTTTGAAAATTAAGAAGCAGTCTTACAAACACGAGTGAAAAATCAGTCGTTCAATCAGTTCCACTGATAGTAGTTTACGGCGTTCATGCATCGAAAAGCTTAATTGTTGGGAAAGTAAGTGGAGTTAATGTTTGACAAAATGCCCGTTGTGAAATTTTCAAAAGAATCAGAGAAATAATTCCAAGCCTTAACGACAAGTTGATCTCGTTTTTCAATTTGAGCGATTCTTTTGCATGATCTTTTGCAGAGTTGCGTGATCCTTGTCGAGTTTTACAGCGTTAGTGATCAGATGTTCAAATGGGTTCTTTTCATGCATTTCTTCCGATTCTAACTATACAGTCCCACTCGATTTACAATTTCAAAAACAGAAAGATCTATGTCAGCCTTGAGTGGTTCGATGGAAAATAGTTATAGTGTTGCTTTTTGCTAGCGAAAATCTTCGCAACGACCAGCAAAACAGGTTTGATTTGACGTATTGCTTGGTGGCTTGTTTGTACTTTTTCAGGAAGGGGCATTTGGCAGATTGTTGTTGGTTCTTTGACGAACAAGTCAAGCTTTCTTTTAAAAAGTAGGATTTATTCGAGACGAAATGAAGCTGTATTACCCAGAAGTTTCTATCAAGCCAGATCAGATGTTTTGCGATATCTATCGTAAAGTGAGACATTTCTAGTCACTAGTTGGATGTTAGTTTGCGAAACTCAAAACTTTTTCCAGCCAGAAAAAATTTAATTTTCTCTCAGCATGTTGAAAAGCGTCTTAGTATCCGTGTTAGGGAAAGTTGTCGGGCATTATTGGTTTTATCCACTGGTTAAAATCGGGCTTGCCAGCGGATAGAGTTATAATCACTTCACTCCTTTTTTCTACTGGTACCATTTTGTGTTTTTTTCCCCCAAAAGGCGCATCTTTCCTAACAAAGCACCTTGTCAAGTTGGACTTGTTATTGGGCAATACATCAACGAAAATCAGAGACACGCCCGAACCTATGATATTTGCTGCAAGTGCAAACATTGTTGTCCAGTCCTTTCTATAATCTTTATTCTCTTCTAGATTTTCCGTTTTGTTTTTGAATCCACATTTATCCGTTCTTTCAGACCAAGGGTGGGAACCTGCGGCCCGCGTAAACATTTGATATGGCCTGCATCAGAATTTTCGTTACCCAAGTTAGAAAACAAAATCACGTCAAAACGAAGCTCCGTGATATGCAGGTACTTAGTAAGCAAAGAAAAGACATTCTTCTTCATAGTTAGACAAAGTAAGAGTTTTAGGATAAAATTTGTTGTTTTTTGCGGCCTGCCAGAGATAATGCACAATTCATGTGGCCCCTCATAGTGAAAATGTTTCCCCGTTTTAGACTATGCGATACTTTTCTTTGTAAATGTAAACTACGACCTAGTATTTACGTTTCACCGCCCAGATTGGGAAATGCAGTTGATTGTGCTCAAGATGGGCTAATTTTAGGGCCTTTGGGAGAGGGGTACAATACGTACTTTGCACACAGGCCCGGTACAGCCTTGGACAGTGGCGTGTAGAGGTCTGGTGATGCCCGCGGCGACTGCTTGATTGCGTGCCCCCCTGCCAAACTCTAATATTGAGCAGTGGAGTATGGTGGTCATTGTTACTGGATATACGCATACGCTGTTTCTTAAGTCTCAGTATGACGTCATTTCCAAATCTTCGCTTTCCAAAATTCACATTTCCAAACCAACGTTTCGGCGAAGTTTGTTGACACAACATGCATATTATTCTTTATTCTTCACATACTCTCCTTAATCGTTGTTTGTGCAATGTGTCACTGTAATGAACATAAATTTAATTATCAGCGCTTGAAGTTAGGAGACCGGAGCAAAACACAGCAGCCAACGCTAAGACAGAGCAGTTCGTAACTGCAAAAATATCCAGCAGGGCCTTGAAAGAGTGGAGTAGAACACATACAGTGCTACGTCAGTGCAGTTCACAAATGCAAAGCATAAGGCTGCCCAATACGCCAATTTGTTGGTCAAAACATGTCAAAAAGATTCGTTAAATGCTTAGTAGGCTGAAAAAGTCTCGAACTGTGAGCTCAAATCACCCAGATTTTAAACAACGCCAAGATATGTTTTATTTCGGTCAACATATTAAAAAAGGTCAAGAACATGCCAATCTATGAAGTGCATGCCACACATTTTTCTCATGTCAAATCATTAAAAAACATCCAAATTTCTGGATTTAAAAAACATCCAAATTTCTGGACATGGTCAAGTGACGGTACCTGACCTAAAAACACGGGGAGAAGGGCAGGAAAGGTGCAAACGCGCAACTTAGCACCTCAGTACAATCGTTTCCACGCTCTAGAAAATTTAACACCTTGTGCTAGTCCGTCTGTTGCATCACAATGCCCAGCTCGCTGCTAACCTAGATGTGTCGGTAGAATACAATATGAAATGTAAAACAGATATTTGTCGGAAACGCATTAAAACGTTGAAAAGAGCTACACATAGCCCACCGCAGACCTAGACGAAACGTAAGTGCTGCGACCTATTACCCACACCTAACTCCATGCTTGTGAATAATTGCGCCTTTAAAGTAGCTGCGATTAGCGCTTCCAGTGTGCGGACTATACTTGATTAACGTTTTGTCGAACTGCTGTTAGTACAAAGGTTTTCTAGTCTGTGTCACGGCGTTTTAACAGGCAACCTGCTCAGGACTCTGATGTAGTGAAACTAAGTTAATTTACCGTCTTTCTATCTGCTTCAACTTAAACAGTCAGGTGCTCTGCTGGATGAAATATATTTTTATTGCAGTTACATTTATCTATTTTTGTCCGTGAGCGACTTGTGAAGCTAAATGCGGTAAGTTATGACATCTTATGAGATAGATAATCATTTTGATTTCAAACACACGATAAGTTTATTATATTGAAGCAGACAGACAGACAATTCTAGATTATTTTGCATGGCCAACGAAAAGACCCGGAGGTCATCAAAGTCAGCTGACCATGGGTCAGTCATTATATGCTTACTCAGCTGTAACAGCA
>JGI24022J15233_10004997_pt1 | contig 13886 bp, 9 predicted proteins | sample Ectturendosymbi2_FD_15233 | JGI IMG/M metagenome (IMG submission 15233) | reverse complement strand
ATTCTAAAATTTGACAAAAATCCACTGATTTATAGTGTTTCACATTATCGGGGCTTGGAGCTTTGTTTTGGGAGACTAGACCCACAAACCCCCCTCCGTGGCGACGGAACTGCTTACCAGCAGACGTCTATTTCGAAAACTGTTTTACCAAATGATGCCAGGTGGGACATAGGCCGTTTGGATGCTCAGCAGTGATTACAACGTCTAACGTTCGACGGCATTTGCCCTGAACAACTTTATTCAGTATAGCCATTGGTATGTTGTACAACCATTTCGATTAATGCCCCTTGTAAAGCCTTAACCACAATCACATCTAAACATATTGTTTACCCTTGCGTTAGGTTTGCAGGCTAAGGTTCTTGCCTTAAATTCATTAAAATGAGAGCAACACCTTTTCTAAGCTTTTCTTGTTGAAATGAATTTTTCTTGACTGCAAATATTAGTATACCGTTGAACAAAAGAAACTTTTACGAAACTACATTGCCTATCGTCTGGCTCTGATTCACTCTACTTGCTGTTCAAACCAACAATCTGAGCTCAAAGTTACCCACGCAAACACAACAATTACAATACCCCGCTTCTACAACGTCATTTCCCGACCCCATTACGTCATGCAGAAAAACAACCGTTGTATTGAAACTGAGCAACGTTCCTTTTGCAGGGTTCTTCACTTCAACGGCCAAAATTTAATGTTGACAAGCCCATCTAATGACTACGCTACAGCTTATGGCACTTATTGAAAATATCCAACTGAACATTAAAAAATAACATGATATGTGCCAAGAAATGTTTATTCATATTTTGGCGATAGCGGCATGCCAACGCCTGAAATATGCTTCTTACCGGGGCAGTTGAAGCAACGATGTTGCACAAGGAGCGCTGCGGCGATTCCCTCAATGTCGGTCAATAGGATGCACAACCATCCAACTGAGAGGCGGAGACTACCACGGAGCTATCGCCGCCCCAGCGAAATCTTCTTCGCCAATGCCTAGGTGTCAGGTTTGAGAGGAGGGGCAATATAAACTGCGAACAACCGGAGCCCCAACGTTTGCTAGTCTTCCGTCGAATATCATCTCTTTCTTTTGTTCAAAAGGACGTTTGACTGGGATGACGGAAATGGCTTCGCCTGGCACAATTGCCCCTCAAGTAAGTGTGTTAAAAACGCCTTGATTTCAAGTCAAACGCTGGAGCACTTAGAATCTGACCCAGATGTTTTGAGTAAGCATTTCATCAATTTGCTCACTCCACAGCCACATGTCGTGTTTTTTAGGCTAGCCTACTAATCTAGGGCTTCCAAACACAAAAATTGAGGAGTGAGAACTTGTAAAACTTTTAAAAATTTGTAAAAAAACGACAACGAAATTCTAGAACTTTTGAATTCCTTTTAAAAATAAATTTTTAATCAGCAAAGTGCTGCCCGCGGCCCCCAGCCCATCCCCCCTTGCTACGCCACTGGTAGGTGGTAGAAGCTGGCTTTGTTTTTCTACTTCACAAACTTGTGTTTATTGCTTCACGTGTAGACTGATTTGCGCGGATACGACTAAATGTGCGCTTTTCCTTATTAGAAAAGGTATCTGCTGCCGGAGTCACGCTCTTGAGGGTCTTACGGGCCACGAGCAATCAATGGAACATATAGATGCCATGATTACGTTTTGTTGCAGATGTAATTAATTACTACGAAGAATTGACAAAGAGCTAGCCAGACAGGTCAATCAGTGCGAACCATACTGAAAATCGCTTCTCCCTGCATCATTTGGTTTCTGTCATACAATTTATTGCTGAACGAGGACTGGCGCTTAGAGCTGATGAAAACGTTGGATCGCCCAGAAAATTTTTCCAAAAAAATTTTCAAAACTTTTTTCAAGCAAAATTTCAAAAAAGAAGACGCGATGCTTCTGATGACCGGTTTTGCAACAGTTTCACAAATCACTAATCACTGTCAAATATCATGTTGCATGATAAAGTTTTGTTACACTTGAGATGCCATATGTGACGTCACAAGACAATGTCATAAACCAGCGCGGTCCACCTGCTTTTGACATACGGGCAGTTTTACAAAATATGACAACTCGCGGGCCATTTCCAATAAAATGATGTATAAAACAACAGATTCACAACATTTGAAACTGAAAAAGTGAAGATAAATGAGTGTGTTATTGAAAGTATTACACAATAGCAAATAGCAATTTATTAGAAATCTCTATCAACGGGATACCTGTGCTCAAGGATTCTCTGACACTATCCCTTATCAATACCAATGTTAGTGGTAGCAAGTCAGAAACTATCGTCCAGTGTTTCGTCTGCCATTTGATTTCTGTTTTTAGATTTGACATGGTTCATCGTAGAAAATGTACTCTCACACACGTATGTGTTTCGAAACATCGAGTGCATTTCTAGTGCGAAATCGTTCATTTTGGGAAATCTATCTTTGCTGAATAATTTCCTGAATCTCTCTACAGTCTCTAACACCATTAACATTTTACATTTTTTTAAAAAGATATTATGCTTGTTCTAATTAAAATTACCTATTGAAGGGATGGTCAATTAATTTGTCCCGCGGCCACTTTGAGAAGGCCATGTTTAGCGGATAAATAGTGAGATTTATTTGATGGTACTGCGTTCATTGCGCCAGATGTAGGCTACTCTTCACGCCAACGAACGTCGGGGTACCGAACCTTATACGAAGCCCCCGTTGCCTATCGACTGGCGCTGATTCGCTCAACTTGCAGTTCAAGCCTACTAGTGCTGCTACAGGCTTCTCGGCTAAAACTCACTATAGATCCACAAAAAAATTCACTAGTTCTGAAAAAAATCACCAAGTTTAAAATTTTTGCACCAGTGTTCACAGTTTTGTTTGAAAATATTTAATTTTTTGCTTCATTGCCCAAAAATCATTACATAATTTGTAAATTTGTTTAAAACAGATTATGCTGAAGCCTGGAAAATCTCATACCGATCATACCATACACGGGGTATTTTGAAGAGCAATCAACTTATTTAACCTAACATTCAATTATTTCCACTGCAGTCTCCTGCAAAGAAATGAAAATACCGCCAAGGCCAATAATGCAGCAATAAACAGCATGCAAAGTGTAAAAGTTAGAAATATGACAACCGATTTTCTTCAAACACATACCTTGCAAGAAATCACTAGATTGCAGTGAAAAATTACCAAATGACTAGGTTAGTGCAAAAATTACTAGGCGTGGCACCAGTGAAGCCTACAAATTGAGCTCAAAATTACTCACGCAAACACACCAACTGCATTATCTCGCTTCAAGAACGTCATCTTCCGACACCATTGCGTCATACAGAAAAACATCAGTTCTATTGAAACTGAGCAACCTTGCCTTTGCAGAGTTCTTCACTTTAACCGCTAAAATTTAATGTTGATAAGCCAACCTAATGACTAAGCTACAGCTTGTGGCCCTCATGCAAATATCCCGCTGAATATCAGAAATAGCATTAGACGTGCCAAGACATGTTCGTCGCCAATGCCTAGGTTTCAGGTGATGCAAAGATGTGCCGTTTGGGCGATGCTAAGTATCGAATGATAGGAGAAAAACGATTAAGCTAATCTTTACAATTTCACTATTTACAGTCATTTCATGCAGGGCTTTTTTATCAGATTTTGAGAGGAAAGGGTAATGCAAACCTCGAACTACCGGAACCGGACCAGTAATGTTTGCTAGTCTGCGGTCGAATGTCATCTCTGTCCTTTGTTCAATGGACTTTTACTGGGGTTTGGAGAAATTGCTTTGTCTGGAGGAGGGGGACAATCCCCCCAAAAGTAAGTATGTCAAAAATCCCTGACTTCAAGACAAACACTGGGGCATTTTAGCACACTGGATTTGACCTAGACTTTTGAGAAACCAGTTAATCAATTTGCTCACTCCACAGCCGCATTCCTAGTTTTTTGGGCTAGCCTACCAATAGAGGGCTTCTAGACACAAATAGGGAAAAGAGGTAGAAATTTTAAAACTTAAAAAAGGATTAAAAGTTTATTTAAAAATCATAAAGAAGATTTAGAACTTTTTTAGTTACTTTAAAAAATTATTAATCAACAAAGTTCCGCCCCCCAGAAGGTGCTGCCGGGAGCCCCTCTTGCTACGTAACTGACTGCGGAGATTGAAGGTGGAAAAGACATTATAACTGGCAAGAGTGTAAATCAAGTCGTCTTTTCATGTCAAATAATAAGCGTTGAGCTCAGTATCCAAGTTACTTGTTTGCGAGTAGTCGACGCACATCCGTTTCTTTTTATTTTCATCGTCTTTGACAATGACAACTTGAGTACGCCAAGGACAGGGAGGATCCATTCAGTGAGCTTAGAGGGGGGCGGCGATTTCAGTAATATTTGGTCGTCAAGTCTCATAAAGGCTTCACTACTGTAAGAGGGATGAAGTATCTTTCACAATCCTGCTGTAACAAAACTATGAACGACAAAATGACCTTATATCGCCAATTCTGTTTTCCGAATTGTAAAAAATCATGGTGAGTGAATATAGTTACTTTCGTTGGTTTGAGGGGGGTCGATCGCCCAATTACCCCTCTGGATCCGCCCCGGGCCAAGAAAGCAGAGTACCCTCTTTTGAAAGACGAACAATTTCGCACCTAATAAATTATCTATCCTCTGCGTTGAACCCTCGTGACTTAAGGCAACGGGTGTACATCCTGGAAGGAAATTGTCAAACAAACAAGGTATGCCCGCGGAAGCAGGAGATAGCACGCAGGATTCTAAGTTGCCAGTAACGAGAATGTCGGCCTCAGGTCCACCATACTTAAACACAGCACATCTGTGCCTGGCCTGAAAATCTTGCCATAGTATAACATCTGTACACAAATCCTTGAGTACACCCAACCGGACACCGGAATACTCAGGCCCGTAACCAGGGGGGCGCAGGGTGGGCGAAGCCACCCTAGATTATTTTTCGTCCCCCTTGGAGAAATGTGTTGGACATCGTTTAAGACTATTGGGCATAGTTCAAAATTTGGGCCCCTCTCGGAAACTCTTCCCCCCTCCTGTTGTCCCAGGCTGGTTACAGGCCTGGGCATACTTGCGAGAGTTCATAATTACATCGATAATGCACTGCCCACTTTACTTTTCGCTTCAGGTTAGATGCAGCCATTGATACTTTTGACACGGAGGGTTCAACACATAACCTGAAGGTCTAGCAGTTCTCTGATTTAAGTAGCTACTGGAACTTCCAATGTCAATCAGAGCGCAAAGATCACGTCCCCGTGTCAAACGAAATTTCTGACCTCTGTGAAATTTCTGGCCTGTTATTATTTTTCAGTACTTTTGCTTCTCAGAATAAAGAAATAACGTCTGGTAATTCGGTTTTTGATGTGTGTTGTGTAAATTAAAACATTTTGGTTAGATGTTAGGTACCCACAACAAGCTATAGCACGGGAATAATTTTCACCATTGAAAATTTTCGGACTTAGACCTTGACCTCAATTATTTTTCTATTTCTCACCCTAACCCATACCCTAACCCGAAATGCTTACCTAAACACGAATTCCTAAGCCCTAATATTCAGTTTTATGAACGTATTTGGTATGTAGAATATTTTATTCTTTGCATGCGTGCCTGGTGTGAAGTCAGAAATTTCGCACCGGGATGCAAACATTTGCCATAGCAGGCGTAAGACACTCAGGTGCTACCTGAAGTACGCAGACTAGCTGTATGATCGGGAGGTGCATTTTTAGCAAAAATATGATCCACGCTGTTCTTCTTAGATCTACACACTTCTGTGAAATGACCCTCCTTACTCATATGACAAAATTTTCCCTTCGCGGGACATACCGCCAAAAGCGAGAGATTTTATATAGAATACACATTTGAGAGGCTGACGAGTTCCGGCCATCAACATCGAAAGGTTTGGATACGGAACGCTGTCCGCCATTTGAGTAGCCCTGCTTTAGAGAGTTTGAATAGCTTTCTAGCTCAGTCTGCTACTATGGCTGGCCAAATTTGTCCTGAAATGGCAAGTGATACCCTTTTTGTAACGTTTTTCGTTGGTTCCAGATACGCTAGCAAAGCAATGAAGGACTCTAAAGACTCAGATTATAACCTAGTTTCCCAAAACATCTTTTGCCAAAAAATGGCTCGTTAGATTCGCGACCAACGCCAGGTATACTTGGCCAAAAAGGCGTAAGCGTGCTCTAATTTTGACGTCACCCACAGAGAACCCCAAATCCGAAACAAAGATTGTTTTTTTCAATCTGAACTAGAAGACTTGCCGTAGTTTTATATGAATCACTGGTTTTTCATGGTTGCTTCTGATACAACATAGCAAGGTTTCCATATTTCGTTTGAGTGACAAGTTGCTTTGAAAATACAATATACTCGATTCCTTTCTTTTAACGATGTAAATGCTAATTTTTAATTTACCACTTCCAATACATGCCATTTCCTCTTTGGTATTTGCGTACAATATTGTTTCTCGCTTCCTTGTTAAAAAGTATGTTCATTTAAGAAAAGGTAATATTGCCGCTTTGTGCTGTTGCTGTCGATATGCTACATCCCTCAATCGTATTTCGGGAAATTCAATTTTTGTTATTCCCACGAAAACATNNTGCATTAAAATGGATAATTGGTGTATGATCCGCTGATAAAAACAAAATGTGCTTTTGACGAAACGAGTACATACTTTTTGATACGGGCTCAGCTNTATTATAGAGAAAAGCAACTTTCAACAGCAACTGGTCTACTTGTTTATCTGAAAGCACTATAATTTTTTGTAAAATTAAGAACTAAAACATTTATTTGTAAACTAAATTTATGGTGGCATGACTTGCAGAGCTGGGCCTTCTGAAAGGATTAAGCGGCGGAATTGTGGTAACCATTTTCGACAGCGGTGCTCTGCGATGGAAACTCATGGTTGCAGGATCATATGTTGCATCAAGAGGAAAAGGCCTGAAAACACACACATGAATTAAATATCCTTAGCAGTGACATCCATACAGTGTTTATATATACGGCTTTTGAAACTTAGCATGAGTTCGCTTGTTTTTGTTTGCAAGTAGTAAAATGAATCTAGTCGACTTTAATTTCTAAATTTTGTTTAAGTCCAGGACGTTTTGTAAAGAAAATATGTTGGAGTTTGGAGTTATGATTGTAAGCAATCCTGTATAATATAGAGGATATAAATAAAAATTCACTGAAGTGAAAATTCATCNAAGACAATTTTCANCCTTTTCTTCCTATTTNCCCCTTAGTTTAACATTAGGTGAAAAAAAACATTTGGGGTTGAGAAAGATTTTTGCCCAATGTTTANGTTATTTGCCTAATAAAGAAAGTGCTCAATTACTGCCGTTGAGCAAAGAACAACAAACGTTGACATTTATATCTTCCTACACAATAAACGCGTTTAGGGCCCATGCCTGGTTGGAAGACACAATTATCATATCACGTTTTTAGGAGTATGCACAAAATCAGGTTGAACATTTTTTCAGTCGACTACAGCAAAAAACGTTTGTAATTAACGTTGTGTAACCACTGTCCTTGATCCCAAGTATATCATCACTGAAAAGTGTCTTTCCAAAATGTTATAAATATGTTAACATCTCAGATTTATAAGGGAATTTTAAAATTCCTTCACTAATTTTGCCCTTCTTTTCTGCAAGCTTGCAAGGTGTGGAGGTGGGACCCCCTCCACCCCCATTTTGTACGACCACGCCCATTAGCACCGATTATAAAAATTTTTTATTCGACTGTTTTTACTAATGCTATTTTCTTGATTAAGAGGGTGTTGAATAAAGGAAGAATATAGAACATGGTTATTTTAGAATTGTCTATTAGAAAACTAGAGATGAGCGAAATGAACAGGAACACACACAGTTTACGCGAAACCGTTCCTGTCCCTCAAAAAACTTTAAAAAACACTGGTCTTGATGGAAATTGAAAGAGCTAAAGTAAGAAAAATTTTACATATGCATAAGTACGTGAGTAAAGAATGCTTTTCCAAGTATTTCTATCAAGCACGTACGCTTACTTTCACAAATCGTGGAAGTGTGTCGCAACATTGCCCGATTTTTTTATGTGTTCATTGACCAATACGTGGAATGCACTTCGTGCACTTTTCCGTGACATTGACTTCAGATTTGAGATGTTGTGTAAAAACATCCCGATTTTACGACAATACTTCTTGTATTTTGGTTCTTTTATTTTTCAATCAAATAGAGAAACCAAAACGTGCTGAAAATGAAAAATGATAGGGAGTTTGCCGCAATTCATCTTTGCGGAATTAAGAAGATAGGTTGAAGTAAATTGATGAGGTGTATCCACTTCTTATGATATTTTTTCATTTGAGCCCAAGCATAGAAATATTTTAACCACAAAAAGGTGTTACTTGCTTTTGATTCTTAACTGGCTGCTTAATTAAATTTTGCATGCTGAAACCTTCCTAAAAGCGCGTGATATTTTATGGAAATAATACGAAGGTTGCTGATCTTGCTTTGAGAAAGACATAAATTAGTATTTAATAAGCACAGGTTAACAGCGCATAGNTTTTTTGTATTGTTTCCAACCTGGGTTTTCCCGAACCCGAAATCCATTTTTTTGGCTATTTTCTACTTGAGCTATATGTTTTTTCTACTAACAAACCTGGATAATAAAAAAAGTGTAATTGCTGTTGCACTCAAATATTATTAATTCTGATAACATTACAGTTGAAGAGTGGCGCATGTAACGGCCAAATTAGCACGTTTGGACTTTCAACTATTATCTGTAGCTACGAGGTGCGGGTTTTACTCGCTGACCGCCGTATGTTCGTTGTTGGTTCGTTCGTATTTTCGTTCAAATGACCTATTTAGACGAATCGTGACGCCAATTTGCACAAATAGGTGTTTGCGCAAACTTTGACCTTTCGGCTTTCGCTCACCTTCTACCATGTGAGGTAGTTCTTTAAAGCTTTACCGTAGCTACTAGTTCATTTACAAGCTGTTATGTGTTAATTCGTATGCTGCGCAAGCTGTGATTCTTTGCAGAAATCCATTCAGTCCTTTTCACTTTGCAATAACTTGCCACAAAGTATTTGGCTTTTATAAGCGACTTTAACTAGATCTTTAATGATACACATTTAGTTTAAAAACGTTAGCAATCAAAGAAAATCAGAAGCATAGAGTCACGTCTTATACAATAAGGCTCAACCAACACCAAAATGCAATNTGTGCTCCGTTATAAAAAAGGAAGTGGTTCAAGCACCGAAAGTTTGATCAACCATTTGAAATCAAATCACAAATCTATTCGGGCATAGGAAAAGATCCGATCACAGATTGTGATAAAGGAAAAGAATCTTTTTGAGGTTACAAAGGGGTCAAATAAACTTGAAAAACTGTACCATGCCTTACTTACAAACAAGCCCACATCGGTGGAACCAGAGAGGGCTTTTTCAGCGACGGGACTATTTGTTAAAAAATTCTAGAGTAGACTGAATGATGAAAGGGTGCTTTGAATGTCATGCGTCGCTAATGCCAACATCATTTGAAAAACTGTGCTTAACTTAATTAATAATTCGCTAATAACCTGCGCAGTGACCAACATAGTGGTTTCAAAATGANATTGAGTTTTTATCACACAAAATCACATTTATTTCGAAAATAAAAAAACGGGTTTTCTCGCTTTTTTCTCAGTTACCCGAAACTCTGTTTTTTTAATTTTTCCCTGAATTGGAAACACTGTTTTTTGTGTTGTCAACATAAATGACCGGCGTATGTTTCATGAGTCGTTTGCTGTGGGTCTATTTGAACTGCAAGAAAACTAACACTTGTTTTCCCTAATGTTTCGTTAAAGGTCTTTGCATTCTTGTCACATTGAAACGTTGCAGTATGGTTTGCAGGTGTATGGCTCTACCTGAACTCGTTTGAGGTAACTGTCAGTGATGACGAGAAACAATTTTCAATTTTGATCCAACTAGATTTCTTATCACCTGTGGGTGCGCTGCGTGGTGCTTCGGTATATATCTGATACTCTCGGATCCTCGCAGCCGACGATCAATTGTTTTGGCAAGAACCCTGCGTATCCTGGGATTTTTTGCTGTATTGATCTGAAATAGATCAAAATCAACGCAAATTACTGTAGCAATCACATGACTCATAAATGTTTTAACCATGTATATATGATTAGATTTCATAAAGCAAATGAGTTTTTGTAAGTAGTCGGTCAGGTCTATAGAAAATTTTGTTTTGCCATTGCAAAGTATGATGTCTTAAAGTTTTTGCAGCAATGTAACTAATCCTTGGAGACAAGGAAAGCAACAGTCTATATTTTTTTCAAGAAATTTGTGATATTGATTGTTTCTGATTTTTGATTTTGTATTTTTCAAGCTTCCAACATTATTTAATTGGAAGTTTCCATGAAGAGATTTTGTATTTCAAATGTGAATTATTCGTAATATTTCGCCAAATCATATGTGAAAAACTTCATTCTTTATGGAAGAATTAAATGACGAAGCCAAACATGAGTTCTTCTTCTTAGTCGTCATGCCTCGAATGTTATAAGAATTTGTTTTGCCGCTAGAGGTTTTGTGGAAATTTTTGTCTGAAGAGTAGTGGAATCTAACTTACTGAAGACAAAACACGTATATTGTCTCTTATTGTGGTGTGTTCAACATTTTTTTTGCAAAAAGTTGCCTGGAGTTTTTAGCGTTTCATAGCTACGTGAATCTAGAGGTTGGGGACAGAGCAGCAACCAGCTGATATTTTCTGATGGACAAAATGCTTGTAACTTGATGTCGTACCTAGCAACTAAACATGTTTTTGAAAAAGTCGAGGCAGAAATTGCCCTGTTTCCGTCCCCTGGTTGGGGAACGTTTTCCCAACTTGTATGAACTCTCAATGCACTAATAATAAGTATAAAATCAAACGACGCACTGCATGAAAAGTATACACACGTTGTTATTTAATGCTATCCTCTAGCTTTCATTTTCAAAATGTAACTTTTTTGCAACACGATTCAATATAGAAATTTAGTTAAAAGTTAAAATTTTCAACTATGTTCAGTGCTATCATAAATGATGAAGATTGTATTTCTTTGCTGACCAAACGTCAAAAACTAAGCTTGTTCCTTACACGGAGAACCTACTTTTTAGTTTCTTTGTACTGATTTATGTTACGCCTGACGTACAGTATTTGGTTCAAGTGAAACTTTAACAATAAAAAATCTCATAATGACCATCTCCTGGCCGTCTACATGCATGTGACGCTTGTGTGTATCAGTTGAACCTGTTCTCTAAAGAAATGTTTTTTCTAACTGCTGAAGACACAAAACGGTAAATTATTTTCTTTCTTCGAAGTATTTCGACTGAAGATGCCGGTATTGAGTGGTGAGAGTGCGCTTTAGACATGCGATTGCTTGTTGAAATAGCAACATGTTCTTATGATACGTACTGTTTCACGTGGTCGACATCCGAATCACTCCCGAATACTGCCTCATGAAGTTTGTTTGTTTTTTTTGAGCTGTTTCTGTCTTGAGCAAGAATTTCCATCTTTGAAACAGGTAATAAAATCTATTTAATTTACTTTACTTTGCATCAGCGCATCTGAACTAGTGGACCGTGGCCCACTGATGGTCGGCGAAGTTCGTTCAAGAGGGCCGCGAAACATTTCAAACTGTTATACACAATATTCCGGTAGATAACGAAAACATTTCTTGAAAATTATACAAATTTCTATTGATTAGATTGGGAGATCTTATGATATCTAAAAACAAGCTACACGTTTTCCATAAAAAATGCATGCGTTGTTGATATTTTGTTGCTTTTTCACATTTCAATTTTATTGGTGCTGTTATTACTGCAATATCCAACAGTGGGCCTCACAAAAATTTTCAGTAAAAGTGGGTTGTAAGCTGCACTGCCCTACATCAATGAATATCACGATACAGAGAGCTGCAAAGTTCAATATATCATAANAAAGCGTTAGTCCTCANTAATGTTTTAACAACAAACGGTGCAGCTAAATATCCCACACAGACCATATCTCGAACGTACCAAATTTAGTCGAAAAGNAGCTAAATTTGATATACTTAGTAAATGATGAACTTGGTTTGACAACTTTGTTTTCTATGTTTTACGATACCACTCTGATCACGTTGCTATCGGCTGAGTGACTGACCTTTGGTTTCGTAGAGGTTTTGGACATACTCTCTCGACGTCTGTAACTGTCCCATGACTTGGAGAGTCTTTGCCATTCGCTCACCTTTGCTTCGTACCTTTGGGGTCGGTCGCGGACCTTAAAAAAGAAAATATTGCCCTGAAACTTGTACAAATCACGTAAACATTTTTGTCACTTCTCGCTTTGAGCAAACGTTCAAAAAACAAGTATTAGCACTGTTTAATTTTTTAATAAACCGCACAACTGCTAATACTCGCAGGAAAACTGCAAACGATGCACGCGATGTAATTTTTGTTGCTAAGCAAGCATATTACAAAGATAGAACCCCAGTCTGGAGTCTGGCAAAATCCTCACCATGTCTGCATTTTCTTCTACAGTTGTATCAGGAACTTTCCAATCTGGAACGGGTAAGCAATATGGGCGCTCTTCTTTGTGAACAGTTGATACCCAACGGAGCCTCATTAGCACATCGTCAAGCGTCTCCTTGCCCGAGTTTTCCTTAGGTTTCTCTGCGTATGAAGCAAATTTTAGTTAAGTTACAATCAATGCATACAAGTACCAAGATAGATATATTCAACGAAACCCAAGTTTATACGATGTTGCGATGTTGAGTGGTGCGCAACGAAGTAACCTGGTCAATAATTTGTTCAGGGTTCCAGCGCCTGTATGAATTTCATTAGTATTTGCGCCAATAAAGTTAAGTTTACTTAGTTCAGCAAAAGCAAGAAAAACAATTTTTTAATGCAGAGAAATAGAAACAACTTCGTAACATTTTAAGAAGTCTATTGCTTTGTAGAGCAATATCTTTCATATATTTTTGCAATGGAAACAAAGGGTTAGCTTGACGTATTCAAATTGACGTAAACGCGCTTTTTAAAGTAGNATCGGAGTACAGGTATGATTTAATTACCACGGTTCAAAGTCCCCACTCAGGTAACTTTTGCTAATATGTGTAATGCAGTTTTCACCNAAATTTTGAAAAGACCTACAACGCAGGTCTTAAGCTGATTCTTTCAGGAGCTGATATTTTTATGCGCTCTGCCGAGCAGTCTTATCGCAATCGGCATACGTTTTGTATTTTTCAAGAAAGGGGATGATTACTGCCATGATGACAGTGCATACCTGACGTGTGAAAACAAAAGCTGTGCGTGAAGTTTCCAGTGCCATTTTGGCAAAACTAAACTTTACCAAATCGAACTAAGATTCTTCCGACGTGTGGTGAAGTTATCGCGTTACTTCTGGTTTCAAGATGCATGTGAAAAACGGTCCACAAAAGACGCTCTCACCACTATGGGATCAAAATATTCCCACATCTTATGTCAATAAGCAGCTCTTATAATTTCGTTATCTCGCACCGTGTTTCCAATCCAGTTTTATGAAATTTACACTGAGTTTGTGCAAATACTTCATAAGCAGTAGGTAATCTGTAGTAAATTGATACTGTTACAACCTCTCCGGTGGTGTTGCGTTGATTGTGTGATTCACCACGAACGAGATGTGCGTGAAGAATAACACCATTATGTATGTAGCGCGAACAAGCAAGAATAGAGTGATCTCGTCGGGTGATCTCTATTGTTGCTTGCTGCCACAGTGCGAAGCTTTGCGCATATGCCGCTCGGGATTTCCGATCGCAGCAAAATGGTGCTGTGACCAGGATGTGAAAGTCGTACGGTGTTCAGTCTTCACACAAAGAACGTGCGATCGGTGCGGTTCATTGTAAAAAGGAGGGGATGTTGTTGCAACCTCTCCGGTGGTGTTGCGTTGATTGT
>JGI24022J15233_10004994_pt1 | contig 13890 bp, 10 predicted proteins | sample Ectturendosymbi2_FD_15233 | JGI IMG/M metagenome (IMG submission 15233) | reverse complement strand
AGAGACCAATTTCTGTTTCGCAGCAACGATGGAGGTGGAACATGAAATTCGGTCGATCAACTTGGCCAGGTCGAGTCGAGACCAGTCCTTTGTTTCTCAGAGATCTCGTTGAACGTTTACGCTCATTGGATTTCCGGGTCGTGGGAGTCGCAACCGACCGCGCTTGACCATGCGTGACGGCAATGGCAAGTCCGTTAATCACGGGGTGTTCACCCAATATGGGCGGCAACGGGTAGACCTGCACTGACACAAGGCTCGCTTTCCCATAGCTGAGCCCCAATCGACGATTTCTTCACACGCCCAGCATGCTGATCTTGCGGCGCAACCGTGCCATCAGGACGGTCTCTTTATGCGTCACAAGACGGTTATCTGCGTCCCGACGGCATTTAATACGCAATCCGGCGCGTAAACATACCCTGGCGGTGCAAGCTAACTTCTCCACGACCACTTAACGCTCTGGCAATTCCACGCTTGCCTTGAAGTGCTGCCGTGAGTGAAGGTAAAGTTACTTTTTGCAGAAGGGTTCAAGCGACCCCGAAGGAGTTGCTGTGGAAATTGACCAGTTTGTGGGTCTTGAGGGGCGTTTGGAAGTCTTCGATCTCATGCGTCAACTTCTGTATAGTCTGCACAAACGCTGGCCAGCAAAGATGTTAAGCAAATTTTTCGCAGCGAAACAATCAGGATGTTTTGACTTAAACATTGATATCCTGTAATACCAGATACGGTCTGGGCAAAACGAAACCTTTAATTTGCAAATAACGAGTCCTTCCAGAAAAAAAAACGAAAAAGGTTTTTCGAAAAATCGAGGTTGAACTTGGGTTGTGGTTTTTGCTGCAAGTGACGAATTCACTGTCAATGTTTAACCAAGAATCACGTGATCACTTGCCGTTCAGCGTCTTGCCCAGGGTAAACATATACGATGTAAGAGGAAACCACACACTTTGACACCCGGGACAAAATCAGGCAAAAAGTGCCCCACTTAAGATGTATTTCAGAAAAATAGAACTACATGACTATCCTACAATTCGCTATTCTACAGTCATCACAATTCTTAAATGGTTGTTCTGGTTGTTCCGTGATCAACACATAAAATATTATAGGCGCATTCTTGTTGATTTAGGTTTGGTGAAGAACGTTATTCGAAAAGTATTTCAGTCTTTAACTTTCTCTGAGCATCACTTTAGATGGTTGTTTCTCTTCATTTTCACTGCTTCAAGTGAAAGCAATCCAAAGGAAAAAACACATATTGGGTTGGCTGACAACAGTATAAAATTTCAATGCAACCAATTTATAAATCATTTAAAAACTTTAAAATTTCATTGAGCATAACAGCACAAATATGCTCGTATGGTTTTTGCAAAATACGTAGGTTTTGCAATTGTCGCATGAGAAGGAGCATTGCCAAAAGTGGTCTCAAGCTGAGATTTAGAGACACAATTGATAACCTCCTCAAAACTGTCCTTGCAGCAGTTCCCACTGACTTCCACGTCAACAATATGTTAATGGAAGAAAACCTGGTCATAAAAAAAGCGATGCTTTACAATGTACGAAAACATCAGTACTAAGAGACGATACTTCCAATAAAAAAATTTGAAAACGATTCAAATAACAGACATCACCAAAGCGCACTATTTTCAATGACAAACATAAAAATTTATTTTAGACGTTTATTCAGAAAAATGATACGGTAGGTCTTTGTAGATAAACGGTTGAAGATTCATTCTAACGACCTACAAATCGTACGAGGAACGTAGTGCAAATTTTAGATTCAACTTTTTAAACGTGGTGACCATCCTTAGACTGAGTTCATTTATTTCACATCTTTATGGCAAGAACTGAATAGTCTTGTAAATTGGACTGCTTCAGATTCTACGCTCCGATTAAATCTTCACCCAACGAGCAAGTTTCGCTTTGATTTATTCGAATTTTCAGCCACAACAGATTCTTTTCTTTATTATGTCCGATACCGACCTGTAATAACATTTTGATGGTAATGATATCATTTTCTTGCTCAAAATTCAACTTGGAATTAAACAACACACTTAAGAAAAAGTGATGAAGGGTTTGAAGCAGTCAGCAAACTTTTATAGGAAATCAATTTCACGTAAACAAAACTCATCTTTAGCCTTACAGCCTTTTATTTGAATAAGATTGCAGAAGTAAAGATGCGTGTTGTTACGTGGAATCCACTTCCTGTTGCAAAAATTTGCTGGTGCTGGATTCAAATCCTTCACCTTTGTGGAAACTGGTTGCCTGAAGATAGATACGTGCAAAATTGAATAATCGCAAAAAGATGAAAGCAGAGCTCAGTTGGCTGATTCCTCGAAAGCTTGCAGCAACACTGAAGCTTTTAATAGAAAACAACGCACTGTTGCCCTCAGTCTCCAACAGGCCCTTAGCCAGGTTTTAAGGTTTGAGGGGGGAGCAGAATTATGTTTAAAACACATTTTTCTGGACACAGTAAAAATTGGGGAGAACAAAAAATTTGGAGGGCGTTGCCCCCGAATGCACCCCCATGGATACGGGCCTGCCCCCAGTAATGTGAAAAGCTGTTTCTTCGACTTTAGATCGTCATGATTGCAAAGAGGTATGTCGGGCTCGGAAACGTGTACGGATATTACGACAGGTAGCATCCCCTTCTTTCTCGACAGATGCGTCACCATCGTCTGCTCCAAGTGAAAGGTCCTCCCCCGTCTGATTTCGTAACATGCTGCACACTTTTCGTTTATAATGTCATTTGCTAAGCATTTACGCGTCGCCCGCGTCGACCTTCCTCTCAAACTGTCATCGACGACTTGCAACTCCGTGACGAAGCATGACGTCCGCAAGACCTGTAAACACGCCCACCACACCAAGCATCCGAGAAAGGAGCATATTGCCGGTTCTGCGCTATGAAGCGTGGATATCTGAAATGAGGCGAGCTGGGTAGGTCCACCATCAACATGTACCGTAATGGAAGCAATGGCTGGGCTTGAGAACTAGCAGAAAAAGTGAATTAGCAGCAGCAAGCCGTTAATCTTACCCGGTCGCGTGTTCTACTGCCCGATGTTGCCCCACACCCATCGACGTAACCTCAGAACAGCATCGAACCATAAAGTCCGGCCTTTCATTGAAAACCGTGGGTCAGAAATTTGGAAAGCAATGTTTTGCAGCGGGCGAGATTGCTGTTGTTTCGCCCCATGTCATTCTTTGTGACGAATGAACAACCACCTTCGTTTCATCTGGACGCGAAAGGTCAAAGGTTCATTTGAAAAATCTCTACGCCTGCTTTTAGTCTTCAAGTGTCTTTATCAGCAAAAAAGACATTAGCGTTAGATTTTTCAAAACGTTTTTCTTTTCTGTTTAAAACAGCTGTGTTCTTCACTGATGCCGTCTAAACTCTGATAGCAAAGATTGTAAGTTTGTGAAATTCGGTTTCAACTTCATTTACGAACTTCAATCATCAAACGTAAATCTTAAGATGTATTTAACGTAAATGACGCAAACCTTCACATCTTAAATTCAGTGATATTGGTCATGGGAAAGTCAGCTGAAGTTAAACTCACTTCTACAAAGACAAGTAAGCGTACTACTTCAAGGACGCAAAAGAGAAAAGTTCTTAAAAGTTTTTCAATAAAAAGTAATCGGCTCTGTGTAAGATCTTTGATCATCCCAGAGTCAGTTTAAGAACAACGTTTTTAAAAAGATGAGGTTGCCCCGCAAGCCTCCACCTTATCGGACCAGGCGCATGAGATTTAACTTTTCAAGGTGAAAAATGATACGGAAAAAGAAACTTAAACTCTAGCTGCTGATAAGTGTGGTGAGTGGTTCAATCAAGTTGATTTTTTTCTCACGTATTTGTATTACCTCGGAAACCTAAGCTGAAAAAAGAAGGGTTGATTCTCTGGCGTCGAAAGTGGGCGTGGTGCGAGAAAAACCGAAAACTTGGTGCATTACCGGCCTATTGTCTTAATTTAGCCTCTGTCCAGATGCCGCGGTGCCACCGCTTGTTCTGAATCATTCGTAGCGTTGCCGACAAAGGGAAACGCTGTAAGTCTAGCGTACGACGAACTGAAAACTTTTACCGACGCGCAGACAAACACGGCAGAAGCGTCGAAAACGAAGAGAGCGGAGAAGCGTCACGCTGGAGTGGGGGGTCGGGCGAGAAGCGTCGTTTGCTTCAGACTGGAGGAGTGCCATTGCGGACAGACACTTGACGTTTGGAGAACAAGGATGACCGAGAAACGAGGTTCATTCCCCGTCACGCCTGCTGGGAAGTGTTCTGCGACCGCTACCTGCTTCCTTTGCGTGAGGGCTTTAAACGAACCCCGGCCTTCCGCAGCGATGCGCGTTCGTCGAACCTCAGAATATTTGACCGATGAAAATGGCATATCCGTGGCAACGGCGATTTCGGCCGCTTCAAGTGCTGGTAGACAAGTGACGTCACAGTGATGCACGCGATGAGCTACAAGGTTGAGCACGGCACGCAAGACACTTAGCTTAGTAGAATCGTCTGTTTGAATTGTGGAAAGCGTAGATTAAAAAAATCAAAATTAACCTTATATTGTTGAAAGCTTTCAAGTTGATTTTTACAACGAAATTGTATTAAAAAGGTTTACACAACAACCTACGTTTTTTGTATGAAATTAAAAATCGCAGTTATGCGGATCAAAAGAATCAAGGACATTTGCCGTTTGTCAAATCGTGAAAATGTCGTGTGCCTTTTTTGAAAACGGAAATGTTTCTGCGTTTCCTTCCCCCACGCACTGCGTAAGTGTCAACTCCACACAGAACAAATATTAACAGTGCACTCTTCTTCGCTGGCGGCCAACCTCGGTTCGACGTCATCGTGATTTGAAACACGTTCGAAGCTTCCGACACCCTGTCATCAGGATGGGGGCGTCTTCACGGGTTGCTGCTATTTTTGTGCGCTCTGCTTGACAGTAAAAAGTGTATTTTTAAACAGATATTAAGCATCAGCAAAACTAATCCAGCTTAACAGCATACGTGAAACCAGACTTCTGGTGTGGGGGTCAATCAAAGCTCACTCTAGATGCTTGCGCCAAAACAAGATCGGTCAGCCAAAGGCAACAATTTTGATGAAACCAGATTCCACCTGACCCGTGCCAACCTTCATCAATCAATGCGTTTTCTACAGTTGCGAAATAAAGATCACCAAACTTGTGACTTCTAACAAGATATTTTCCAAAACCCTAAGATACGTCTTAAATTCCTCGTGATATTGTGTCCCTTACAATGTTTTTCAAACGCATTTCAAAATATTTTTGAAGATTAGATCGTTGGGGAACAAAACGTGATTTAGAAAATAATAACAGTCATTCACCACTAATTCATATTTGAATCGCTTATTTCGTTTCTCTCTAACTTTCTAAGACTAGAACAACATGGTACAGACCGAAATTACAAAAGGCGAAAATTAAAAAGTAAACAATTTGAAGAAAATTGGACTTTGTAGTCAATGCTGAAAACGCGAGTTTTTCCTTTCCTCACGACAACGAACAAGTCAATTCCTCCACCTGTGGTAAAATTTCTCTTATTAAAAATATTGATGAGTGGTTCACAGAGCGGGCTCACGCGCAGATTTACATTAACAAATTTGAGCAATGAGCAAAAAGCGACATGGAAGATTTTGATCCCGTTTGAAAGCAAGAGTCAAAGGTCACGCAAACTGCTCCAGCGGAAGGTTCTCAGTTGTGGGATCTAGTTACACGCAATCGCTGACCGCACGGGGCGCGCCGAGAGGTCACGTGAGTGGGTTGACATCAATCGAGAGCCCAACCATCCGTAAACTCCCACGACCGCGAAAAATTCTCCTAACACTGTTGTGGGCGCAATCCACTCAAAAACTGATACTTCCCTGCCGTGTTGTCTTGTGTGCCTGCCATATTTACACATCAACAACCCTGTGCACACACATCTGCCGCCGGTAAACGCTGAACTGCTCAGCTTCCCAGTCAGGGATTCACATCAGATAACTTGGCTATTTTTGTGGCGTTTCTGTTTCACTTTCCAATTTGCTGACTTCTTTCGCTACTATAGGATAATACGATTTCAACTACACATATTCGTTAGAAATATTGGACTTATCTCTGAGGCTACGTTGCCCTTTGTTGCTGAAGGAAATAAATTTTTCTTTCAAAAATATTTTAGTTGCTGAGAAACTTTTCTTTACATTCAGTAACTGATAAACAACTGTAAACAATATGAAAGGGATAAATTTAAATACACCGCGCCAATTACAAACGAATGAAATATGAAATATTCTTTTTTGTTCAATCACAGATTGTACGAAATTTGTTTAGTAACAACTTCGCGTTTTGATTGCAAGCGGAACTCTACTTTACCTTTGTGATTACTAAATGCTAGCTTCCATACAGCATGACAAACATGAAGTTTCGTTTCGAACAAGCAATTCAAATTTTAACAACTTCTTCCATAGAAAAACTGTTAACTGATGTTTGGCTTCAATCATAGAATGATTATACCATCCTGGCCATTCACCGAAAGTAATGACGAGCTGCATGTTTTGGAAGCAACAACAGATAAAAATGTACAAATTGCAAAAATAAGCAGATCATGTGAACATCACTGTAGAGTGGTGTTTTGTGAACAGATGAAACAGATCTTTCAATCTTATGCAGAGAAGTACTTACTTTTTAATGCCATGCTAGCTGTTTAAAAAGATTTGAAAGTTCCACTGACTCCGAAAATAGATTTACGACCCATTTAGTTTTCAAAGCCGCTACTGTTTTTACCTGTTCAGGAATTTGCCTTCCAAGGTTGGCACAGTTTTGAAGCTTCCCGCAATTACAAAATTATTTGCAACAGATGTAAGGGAAAAATAGATGGACTCAACTTTTTCATACCATTAAATAAACATTAAATCTATTCAGATAAACATTTAACAAAGTGGTTGAGGCGCTTGATCTTTGTTATAACTTTGCAACTGTAAAAACAGCCATGTCTAACCATCCTGTTCTTTCGTTTTTTAAATGTCTTTTTTCGAAAATAATCCTTTGCTCGATTCCAGAAAAGGCATTTTTTTTCCAGAAGCAGATCAACAAAGTTTCCAAACCATAAGATATCCTCATTGCTTGTAGTGGGTATGTAATTTTGCTTGTTTAGGCAACTGCGTTAAGTCAACTTTCAAAGTTAGCCTTGTGTTAGAAAGGCTTCTTTATCACAGGCAGGTGATTGTTCATTAGAAGAATACAAGCACCAACTACGTGTGTTGTTTCAGATGCACAAAAGGCTTCGAAAGAAACGCTTCATTTGCCACAAGCAAATACGAAAATAAAAATCTTGAAAATTGTTTGGTTTTGTGACTATGATTTCCAAAAGATGCCCAAACGTTTTACCCAGCTTTGTATTCCTAACAAAACTTACTGGCATTGCAAAGTTATTTTCGGAACTGTAATTAGTCTATTGAAGCTGCAAATGAAGGAAGTCTTATGTTGTTTTCACCGTTTTAAAGCACATTTACTTTTCGCAAAAGACATGTTTAAAACAAACATTTTGTTAACTGCAAAAGAGCCGTTTGAACATCTTGACCATTTAACCGAGTCCTGAAGTCCCGACCCTATAGGTAACGTTTTCATACAAATCCAAGGTATACCAGAAAAACTCTGATCAGAAAAACAAAACAAAATTTTGATAGTTTGAAAAACTTCATTTTAAAGTAATGTTCGTTGCAATCCGTTAAATTTTTGGGACTTGGGTGTTAACTTATGTTAGCGCTAAACTAAAATCATGTCAGCTGGTGCCAAGCTGTCAAATCTGGGGACTCCGTCAACGAATCCTTTTCACTCATGACCTTTTCCCTTTGTTTTTCAGGGCTGTAGCTTCACAGGTGTCATAATCGGAAGTGGTATGCAAACGAACATCAAAGGCAGTTTCAGAACAGATTAACACATCAATTTCGCGAGAAGAGCGGCGCTTGTTTATTTCCTAAATCGTTTTATGAATCCGAAAATGATGCTACGAAAGCGAATGATTGTTTTACGGCAAAAAACGCTTTGAAGTTGTCGTTTAATTTCCGTCAGTAATAAAACTTACGACTGGCTTCAACAACGGAGATTGTGGCGCACAGCTGTACAATTCAGGGGGCAGAACTAAACGCTTGACTGCTGAAAAAGTCCTGGGCTTGTGGAATTTTAAGCATTGACACTAATAGCTCATTCGTGTTGGCTTATTCAACATGGAAATAGCTGTGTGGAATTGAAAATGATACCAAAGCATTTTTTCACAACCAAATACGTCTGTTACTGCGTTTTGTGATTCAATGACCGGCAAGCTGTTATCAGGTTGAACTGACGCAACGTTTTCAAATTTTCACAGAACCTTTTCCACGAAAGCTGATGCTCGCCGATGGAAGCCACGATTACAACAGTCATGATTTTTCACGATTATGATAGCAATCACGATGTATCACGATTATGATATAAATCACGATTTTTCACGATTATGATAGAAATCACGATTTATCACTATTTTTGATTAGCAACCGCAAGCTTAGCGACGACTTGGCTTGTTTTCAAGTTAGGTCAAAGATACGACAGAAAAATGCTTTATTTAACAATCGTGCCGCTTTGTTGTCTGAATCCGCAACCTTTCGTTTCACCGAAAGTGATGGCAAGCAGGAATCAGGCACACTGCAAATGGGATTATAGTTAAACTGAGAGCCCCGATTGATGTCATGCCCGCGTGGAAGGTGTTAGAGATTTGCACTCTAGACTTTCCTCTGGCGTCAATCCAATCACTTCCAAGTCGCCGAATCGGAAAAAACACACCGTCGTCGCCTGTCGCCGGCGAAAGTGGGAACTTCTTGTTTTCGTGCCATTGCACCACTGAGCTGAGTTTCTTTTGACGCTTATTTTGCAAAATCATTGCGGCCTTGTCATGTGACAGCACACCAAAACAACTTTGAATATTTAACGCAGGAGAGTATTTTTCGAAATACAGGTCAGTTGTACCCTTGGATGCCGCGGATTTGCTGTAGCGTCTTAAAAATAGTTCAAATCTTTGATGTAATATCTTTTTTCTCATCACATTTTCGAAGTGATTTTGATGGTTGGTAAAGTTTTTAAATTAATTTTGATGTGGATCTTTTGGAAATAAAACTTCCGTTGCCCAAGCCTTGACGTTTGCAGTCAATGGAAACTGCATTCCCAACTGAGACTCTGGGTCAGACGTTTTCCGACTCAATGCATTTTCTAATACACTACGATTCCTTTATTAACCACCGTCTGCGGATCTCGAAGCATTTCTCCCATCACAGGACGTTTGAAAGATTGAAACGGCTGTAAAAAGAAAATCATGGTTCGAGGTTGTGAACTTTTTCTCTATTTTAGGTTTGTGAATGATGATTCTATCTCCATTGGCCGCCCATGCACTCACCTTTTTGGTCCAGTCTGCTTACTTGCTTTGCTTGCACGTGATTCCGTGTGAGTTAACCAGAAGAGGTTGGAGTGAAACGTATATTACTTGGTTAACCGTTACCAATGGTTGGATAATTTCAATAATTTAGATAAAAAGCTGAGGCAAGGTTCACTCTGGCTGTTTGGCTTCACCTCATTCAGCTGAAAAATACTTTGGACGTAGTGTTACGATCACTTTCGTTGATTGTTACGCAATAGGTTCCTCTACAGTAGCTGCGCAGCTTCGCAGAAAGGTTGTGTCGAACGGGAACATTGCACTGGAGCAAGGCAGCCTTCGTTGTAAATTTTAACTACCAAGATTTCATCTGTTTACGTCATCGCTTTTATGATATTTCGCCACGATCGAGTGGAATGTGTTGAGTGACCGAGAGAGCCTGTCGGAAATGCTGGAAGATTTGAATAAACCTTATGTCTTGGGCTGAAGAAACGACGCAGCGCTAGTGGGAGATTTCTTTTCGATAGTTCATGCTCTTTGGGAGATTTAAGGCCTGGTGAAAAGGAACCGAAAACAGTAAAAAATGTTATATAATTATGACTAATGGCTGTACAAGGAAACATCTGAAGATATTTTGTTTCATGAGACAAAAGATAAAATATACAACTTCATAACAAAGCTGCAGGTCACAAGAAATTACTGTAATGCAGAAAACATCCTTAAAACCTAGAGCAGGTTACACTGCTGCTGGTGATTAATATATTTGCGAAATATTTGCAACTGCATCTAAATCATATTGAGTAAGAAGAAAAATCGTATGAGTGCAATGTTGCAAACATGGTGAATATGCTGTATTGCAACAAAATTACATCAAAACTATTTGAAAAAAGATGTTGGTCAGTACAAAACTCGACTTAATTTTTCAGGGCAACTTTAACCATTCTCATTTCCCGTAATCCGTGATGCCATGATCAGAGTTGGTGCAAATATGTTGATTCTTGTTATCATCATTCACACAAACGAATATTGTGAACGAAGACTATTCCTGGCACGAAAATCAGTAGCAAATATATTGATGAAAAGAAAAAAAAAATGTCCAACGCAAACCATTTCCCCAGAAGCTTACGACAGGATGCCAATTGAATGATGCACTCCTAACAAACCTGACCAATCGGAGCGTGTCGTCTATGGCGTTGTCATTAATCCGGATCGCCAGCGTAGGGCTTGAAATGAAAGGTTAATGACCAAGTCATTAATTTTTGATGAGCGATCTCGTTACGAATTGCCTGCTATAAAACAAATTAGACCAATTTTGTTCCGAAGATGATATATCTTACATTTTTTCAACTTTCCAATATTTCGGGTCTATCGACAAATTGTCACTTTCTCGCCTTAATTTTCCGACGTACTTTTTTGCATAAACAAACAGTGTGCTTCGCTGAGTATGAAGAATAGGAAAACAACAAAAAGGCAAATCCTGCATGTCTAACGAGAGCATTTCCTGACTCTGATCTAGCATCGAATTACATGTTTGAAAGTAATAAATGGACAAGAATTTTAAATTTAGCTTTTCATATATTTGGTGTTGAAACTGAATAACTCGTGTAATCAAAATCAAACGAAAATGACTGACGAATACAACAGCTTCTTTTCACCACAAATATGAAATTCAAATTTTTACATTTGTGCTGTTGAACGTCTGCAGGTCTTCCTGAAAAAAGTAAACATTCCACAGCTTCTCTAAAATCTCGCATCAGATGTTTTCCCAGTTTAACAGCCCTGCGCTTTACAAGGAGAATATGCATGTTGCTTTTCAGTTGAAGAGCTTATCTTTATGATAACAACGACATCAGCATAACAACGTCAACAACAAACACAACAGCAAAGCAACGAGTAAAACAGCAAAAGCAAAAACGAAATCAACGTTAGTGATGAAAGCAACAACAGTAAAAACATCCCTTTTTAGTTAAACAACCATAGTCGTATATTCCTGTTGTTTTTATAAAAATATCTATTGTTTAAATTAAAAAATCGGTAACCTTATTTAACAGATCCACTAACATTTCTAATAATGCTGTTGTATATTCAGTAGGAGTTTTGAATAAGCATCGTAGAGCGAAGCAAGAATGAATGAAAAGCAGATGAGGTGCTCATAAATATTAGCTGAGATAAATATTACACATGTCATTGCCCAATCCTTTTCCAGTATGTTTTTCAAGGAAACGCGTTAATCAAAATTTCCTTTCCTCGTTTGTGTTAGTGTTGGCGGTAAGGTAGCAGCAGTAACTTTTTATATATCTTTCAAGTGTTAGCGTCCAAAAACTATCGGATAGAAGCAAGGCAGCGTCTGAAGGTTTTCGTAATTTTGTTTATTTGGAAGTAGGTGTAATGAAATTTACTTTTCAATGTCTTCAATCAACAAAAAGAATTATTTTGGAAGGAAAAATTATAAATGGACGAAAACTATCACATTGTAATTGTTCCCTGAGTCTTGGCTTTCGTTCTGAACTACTGTCTTATCAGGAATTGCGTAAAAAGTCTCCTTGATTTTGTTGCTTTAACAAAGCAAGAATGAACCATAGTCCCAATGCTTATATCCGATTCACCCTCTGCTGTAGCGAAGTAATTACCGATCCACCGGTTAAAATACTATGTTCGATTTGTTTACGTCTGCCGTTTGCAGAGAAAATATTTCAAGCAAACAATGATTCTAGCATTCGTAATAACTTGCTTTGGAAAATTATGGGAGTTTATAAATTACATGAACTGATTTTAAATAAGAAAGAAAGACGTACTATTTGTCTGTTTACAAAAGCAAGAAAATATCAGTATGAAATGCGCGTGAGGCGTTTTGTTAACTTTCATTGATTGAATGCAGAAATTCAGTTTTTATTGAGCAGGTCATACCAGCAGCTTCTGTGAAACCCTTCAAAGGTCGCGGGAGAGAGATTAAGTTTAGTGGCAAGTGGCAGCACAGCCGGGAATGTTTACTGCTAAACAAATAGGGTCCCAAACGAGGCGTGAGGTGGCGCAGATCTTTCGAATCTTCGTCATTGGTGACTAAATATTGATTCGGAATTAATTGATGTGACAGATCTGATATATCGGCAGGACTTGGAGTCGATTCATTAAAGCAGGGTCTGTGTACCAACGACAAACATCTCATACAGTGTGGCCTGCGCTAAAGTGAAGCAAGCATTTTGCGTGCCTTAAGCATTTTGATTCCAGCTTAACATTTTTGTGCTTATAAAAAATGATCGAAGAAAATTCAAAAGTAAATAAGACAGCTTAAAAAATACATTGAAAATCTACGTGCTCATTTGAAACACGATCTGGATTTGCTGATAAACACATCCAATTCAAATCTCTGTTGTTTGATTTTACAGTTTGTGTTAATAAGTAATGATATTATTCCAATAAAGAAGTAGGACGACAATATTTAGAAAAACTACGAAAATATGACATGAACCCGGGCAAGAAAAAGCACTTAAGTGACCTCGAAAAAACGGATCTGCCTTTTAACAACCGGTTTCCACTTTCTGAAATGAAATCGTCTTACATTTTTGTTTGAGAACAAAGCCTTCTGATACCAAATTTTCTCTTCTCGCAACGTTAAAAATCAAATGATGTTTGCGAAAAAATCCCTTGTTTGAAGTTTAAATATTTTTCGGTCAGTTGGGTTTAGCCCAAGAATCTCACTGTGGTTCATTCCAAGCCTCCATATCTCGTGATTTGCTGAAGATTTACGTCAGTTCCGTCAGAAGTAAATAAACAAAAACGCGCGAGTAATTTCCCCAAAACAAACGCGATCGACGAGACAAACCCTCGAAAGCGAACATCAAACGAAACGGGCTGTTCGCAACCGAGAAAAATCACTTTCAACGTTGGCGAAGCTGCGCGTCCGCTGTGCGTGTGTTTGAACGCAGTCCGGGCTGGGTCCCGGTTAATAATTAACCCCCATAAAATATCCAGGTTTGCAGCGGGGAGGATATTAGACGAATTAACCTGGGCGGCCGATCAAAAAACGACCAGCTCATTAAAATCCCGCACCTAGGTGTATTTTTCTGAACATACGCGGGGTGTGCATACATAGGTTTATTGGCACAGGGCGGCTTTGGGTTTGCGGTCGTGGCAAACGAACCGACGTTGGACCTTACGCTGGCAGACTGCATTTCTTCATTTATTTCTCGAACTGTTGGGATTTATCGGCAGTGGTTGCGCTTTGGCTGAGAAAAAGAATGTTTGCCTTGCCATTCGGACTGCTTGTAAACGGTGGTGAAACAAGGACTGGCCTTGGCAAACACCTAGGTTTTCAAGGATGGCTGGAATGAATGATTTTCAGCAAATTGTTCGTGATCGTAGTAGATGGTTACAAAAATATTGGCTTCGTTGTTGCCAAAAATCGCATTTCCGATAAACTTGGCATAACTTCTGTTTTGATATTTAGATTCTCGGGTATCAAAATCAATTATGAAACTGAGTGGCACTGGTTGGCTTGGAATTTTTTTGGTAACGACA
>JGI24022J15233_10004987_pt1 | contig 13894 bp, 9 predicted proteins | sample Ectturendosymbi2_FD_15233 | JGI IMG/M metagenome (IMG submission 15233) | reverse complement strand
GACTTCATTGTCCACACTAAGCATTCGGTACATCAAAAGCGAAAAACTTAGACAAACAAATTGTATTGAATTCTTAGACAATTTTGTTGTGAAGAAGGCAGGACAAAACCTTTTTAACTGTTTACCGTGTTATGTTCAGCTTTACTTGATTCGATGACTGTAGCTTTTTATTTCTTTATACGTATTTCAGTAATGACAGCATAAGCGAAAGTTAAACCAGTTCAGTCGCCACGGTGGGCATTGGTGAGCTCAGCCCTTCCAAATTTAAATAGGAAACACTATAAATCAGTAAAGATTTTATCGAATTCTCGGAATGTCAAGTCCCGTTGCGCAAATTTAAACCCCGTATTCAAGATTTTCTGGCGAAGGTTCTGGTTTTTAAACTTCACATTTTTTCACGCGACAGTTCAGTTGCGTTCGATTCTTACCAGTCCGAAAAAGTAAGAAACGCGAATCTTTTAAAGTCTTATGCCGCCACACATACTATATAGGTGCAGAGTGTTTGTTTTTTTTGGAACACAGATAAGAAAAACAGATGTGATTCTTATAAAAAACGTAGACCATGTGTTTTGTCAAATTTTTCAATTGTGGCGATTTCGGTTGGTTTGCCTGTGGCAGTTAATAATTCTGTTCCAGCCAGTCAAGTAGGATTTCAACAATTCCGTGTCATTGAACGCTTTTGCGTCGAAGGCAGCAACAAACGCAGTGATCGTGGGCACTCCAGCAATGATTTAGAATTTTTTACTGACCGTACTTCCAGAGCGTCATTTTCGGATTTTCGCAAATTGATTAACGCTTTCCATTTTTTCCTCGCAACAATGGCAGAGGGGGCTCACATGTGGATTAGCCTAGGGCCTCGCATCAGTTAAATCCGGCCCTGGTTGTGGGTCAGTTTGTTGGAAGGTTAACAAGAAAAATACGTTAAGTACTTTCGTATTGTATAACTTCTTCACTCTCACACACAAAGCAATAGACTTCAGCATACATGGCACTAACAAGGAACACACAGATACATGTAAGAAAACGAGCATAGATATATGTGGCGGGTCAATAGAAAAGCATACGCTTAATGGCGCTAGCACGATTACTCTGAGAAAACACAAGAATAGATACGTGGCATTAGTAACGAGCACAGGCGTGGATGGCACAACACGGTTGCTATGATGTTTAGCACCGCTGCATAATGCTGTGATGAGTTCCAATTACACCGATGTACGAGTAAGTGGGGAGTTACGAATGACCAGGAAGTTATTCGGACTCAAGACCTCCCGAGAGTGAAGCTATTTATAGTGTACTGTAAAGGGAACAGTTGGTTAATAGAAGTAAGTAAAATTCTGTTGCTCTCAGTATAAGGTTGAATACGCCTAAAGAAAATGCTATGCAGGCAAGTTAGAGCCGCCAGAACAATTGTTTTACGTTGGCTGATAATAAAATATAATCACCAGAAGAGCTTATTCATCTGTTTGTTTTATTTGAAACCTGGTGGCAAACGCTACGAAACAACTTGGGTAGCAAAAAGAACAGCAATTGTTTTACTTTGCCACATAAAACGTTTGCAGTTTTCACATATATGTAAACACTCATGATAGCTAAAGAGGGAAATGCGTTATGACAGTTACGGACTAGAGCAGCGATGCCATGTGTGTCACAAAATTTAAAAAGGCTGAGAAAAAGACGTCCAATCCTGCGTTTGGAAAATGCATTTTCAGTCAATGTGAATTCATGCATGGGAACGGAAATTCGTTAACTGCTCGGTAGAGAATGAAAAACTCCAGGTTTGGCTGTTAAGCCTTCGGGGAATCAGCCTGCACGCACTGCTTTCATAACTTTGCGATGATTCTAACTACGCATACCCATATTTCAGCAATAAAACACCACTACATGATTCGCAACGTGATTGGAGAATAGCGACATCCCACTACATTATAAGACAGTCCAATGCGATCAATTTAGTGAATGCAGGAAAAACGAAACCAAGACACTCGTAAGACAGCAATACCACATGAAACTATTTCCATAGTAACAGCATTGTAGAATCGTTGCACTTGGGAGCAGGCGGGCTTTCGGCACGGGAGGTCAACCGTAGACCAGGTCACCCTGCGGACAAAAATTTTCGTTTTTGCTGTTTCTACTTGAGTGTCAAAGCTTCTAAAAGCCCTCCAACAAACAGTACGTGAGCTATTGAAGCGTTTTTTCACTACTTTTGCATGTTTCATGCAACACATTAGTAAACTCATAACTTGGTTTCAGGAATGGTTGAACTCTAACTACTTTGCATTTCGCAGTGAAGAGAACTTCTGCTGCTAATTTTTAGCTTATTGTAAGCGACTGCATTAACAGACCTGTCGGACACATGCCAGCTACGGATTAGAGACTGTAACGTGTGCTTCAGGACCAAGTAGACGGTGAGATATTGGGCGAACACATGCGTCAGGACTCGCCAAACGTAAAACAAAGGAAGCTAAGCAGAAGGAGATAGAGGTTCTCGCTACCGACGACCCGCAAGAAAACCGAGTTGCCGTCAGTATTGCCAACGTTAGACTAGAAGAATAGCCACAGTGCACAAGTAGATAACTGAACCACAGATGCAGGTATTACTGAGCCAAATAGCAGTGAGGTGGCCATCTGTACATCGCCAGCTGTGTGAAAAACGTTACTGAAGAATGAATGAAGCACTGGTCAGTGCAGACTGTGCATCTGTTTGATATGATGATGCTTTATGTACAGGCGTTGTGCTCTGGCCAATAAAGATTGTCACTTGCATGCTGGATTATTATTGGTTGTAGCGCGGTACCGACGAATGTCAGCAATTAAAGTCGTGCTCCTCGGCTTCAGCCAGTCTTCGAAGGAAAGAAGTCACCACGTTACTGCCAGAAAACGTTTCTACGCAGATCCACAATTTAGCTCAACAAGCAACACCTCGAAAGTGGCTATGCTATTCATCGTAAAAAATCTGCATTTTTCTGGTTTACCTGCAAGCTTTTTTGGAAAGAAAGCGTACTGTGTTAACGACTGGAAACACCCTTCGATCATACTCGATGAGCATGAAAGCAGCACTAACTATCGACAGGCATTATTACTGTTGCTAGGTAAGGACGTTGGAGCAAGCATTGACGACTGCCTACTACAGGAAGTGAGCGAATGCCGAAGCCGTTGGCGCTTTGTTCTGCGTGTTGCAGAGACCGTTCGGTATTGCTGAACGGAGCTTACCATTCCGTTGAACAAATGACACGGTTGTTTCCCCTCATAACGCTGTCTCATTCTTGGAGTGTTCGATCTTATTTCAAAGTTTGACCCTTTTCTCGCAAGCCATATCAACGCATATGCCTGCAACGTAAATGGTCACACTTCTTGTTTATCAAAAACTATATGTGATGATTTCATTGAGCTTCCGGAAAAACATATCGTGTATCGTATCATCAATGAGCTGAGATCTGCAAATAGTATTATTCAGTGTCCGTCGATTCGTTACCTGATGCTTCGCCTGCGCAGTGCTCATTGGCTTGCTTGTGCACTTCAGTAGATATGTTCTTCCTGCACGACTTGCAGAAAGTTACGTTCATTTCTGGATATTGTTTAGACATACAAGAAAATAGCTTTTCCAAAGTCTGCTAACTTTTTTGGAGAGTAACGGAATAAGCATCAATTTCTTGCTATAGTAAAAACGGGTGGCGCAGGTTTTAAACGCTGAAAAGCTACATGATAGTTTGATGTATTGTGGTAAGGTGTTCCAGAGTAAGGGAGCTTTAAACAAAAATGAATTATGCACTAGCGAACATTTGGAGAGAAGAAGCTGAAAGTTAGTGGCATAACGCAATGGGACAGGGGAAGTAACACCAAATTTGATTTTATGTAATAACACTCACATAAGTTCTCTCTTATTAGACAGTGTAATGAAGCTGAAATCGGAAAGGACAGCGACGTTGCGGATGCACGTAAACATGCCAATATTACTTTGGCAGCTTTTGTACGAGTGCGTTCTAGGAGCAAGCTATTCGAAGAGCACTTGGCGAATATCACGCTACCGTAGTCCAAGACTGGGATAAAACAAGAAACAAGGTGTGCAGAGGACCGTACGTGGAACAAGGTGTGCAAGCTGCTTAGTGGGGTTGAGTNTAAATATGGTCTTTTGCTTAACCGACAGACTATNATCATGCCATGACAGGGTACCATAAAATATAAGATCTAAATNCTTGTATGAATCGACTTAACTATGAGGTCAGTGCTGTCAAACTTAAGAACTGGGTGAATGATATGGGGTTTGTCCTAAAACTTTGGTCGTTGCTGAATTAAACTTAACTTCCATCAGGTTTTTTTAAGGAGGATGGTTAAGTACCCAGTATGGACCTGTAGAGACCCCGATTTCTCTGATTCTAGGGACCCGTTGATAATTTTCTCTGATTCTAAGGATCCAATTTTCAATTCTAGAAACCCGAATCGGGTCCCTAAAACACTTTAAAAAACCTGCTTTCATAGATTTGACCCCGACTAACGAGGTGCACAAATCGCGAGATAAAACCTGATGGAGATGGAATGGACAATTAGAGGAGAACAGCAATGCAGTGTCGTTAGCGAACAAACAGCTTAAGGATTCAGTGCAGTTGGCAATGTCATCGGCATATACTAGAAACAATAAGAGACCAAAGACAGAGCCCTGTAACACCCCAGGGTTGTGGGGTTGGAGGTAAAATATCCGACTCCAACTCCGACCTTTCCAAATTTTCCGGCTCCCGACTCCGGGTTTCGAAAATTTCCGACTCGGACCATTCCAAAATTTCCGACTCCCACTCTTTAACATAAAGGGAATGAAATTTGGCTGTTAAAATCAATAGAAATCGTGGTGCACAGCAAAAAATATCTGTTTCAACAAAAGTTTTAAAAGAAACTGTACCATTTCAACAGGAATTCGCAATTTAAGAGTGTGATTTAAAAAATGATGCAATGGACATTCGGAGTCAAACAAAAAAATCTGACTCCGACTCCCAGTGTTGTTAGGAATCCGACTCCTTACGACTGCGGCTAAGACTCTGCAACCCTGTAAAACCCTGCAATTTGCATAGAGATATGGACCTAGAGACAATCGTTAACGAATTCACGCAAAAAATGCGGCGATATAAAACTTCCCGCTGCTAATCTTTTTTCAAAAAGCACTCGTTAACAGAGTGACGGAATCACTTCTAAGAAGTCCGTTACTAAGTATTTCCACAATTTAAAGCCTTTACGATTACAATGAGCAGACATAACAATTAATTGCAAAGTGCTTTTCTGAGTTCGCGAAGGTATCAGTGTTAGATAAAATAAAGTACCGTTCTCCACTAGATCACAAAATAGTGCATAGATGAAACCACTGCAACCAAAATTAATTTGTTGTCTTTACGTAGTACACTTTTCTGATTGCATTATAAATGACAGAGAGAGCTAAGGCTAAGATGGCTATTCCAAATTGTTTGGGACTGGACGTGTTGTTTGTCGTCTATCGCCCGCTTTTCCGAACAAGTTGGGAAACATACAGGGGCGCAGGAGGAGCGAGCGGCCACGTCCCACGCATCCAAGGCTAAGGTGCACACAAGAGTGAAATTAAAAATAACATTTTATTAAAATACTCTTAACTTGATGCTATTTCGCATTGTGAGGCTACTGACACATGCTGCATGGATCTGTTGGGAAAGTTACTGAGGGGGCATGCAAATATACGTTTAACTAACTCGAGAGAGAGAGAGATGAAGCGCTGCCACCGTTATATTTACAGCTTATCTCTCCCCCTTTGTAGGCTAGCCAATTCCTGCTAGTCTATTGTTAATCTACAATTTCTAGTCTTTAAAAATATCTCTCGATTCTCTCTAGAGTCCGGGTTCTTAAACTGGAGTAGTTGAAACATTCGCAATGGGGACGCGAGTATGGCAGCAACATATTGTTGAAAAGTATAAAAGCAATGGCTTTTATCCTTCGTAAATCTAGTATCATTTATCTATTAACGCCATAGTCCAAAACACAGCGCACCGTACAGTGAACAAAAAGCGAGGCCTCTTAACTTCCTTGTTCAAAGTTGGATTTATATAAGGAAGGGACGCTTCATGTCGCGATGGTATCTTGTCCGCTTGGTATCATTTTTAGTGGCAATGCGAACTGTGTTACAGGTCTGTATCATGCTTGACGATTGGCGATAGATTCGTCACTTTCAATTGTTGTGCAAATACGTCTTGGTTAATCAGCATTGAAAGAGAACTATCAGTCGATATAAAAAATGGGGTTGTGCAAATATTTTCTTATAGGAGAGCTCATTTGTGAAAGAGAAATGCTTGTAAAATTTAGAAAAAAATCGATAACTCGAACTCTTATCTGGCCTCACAAATGCTATCTTTTATGGTGGGCCTACGTGATACATATTTGCGAGCAAAAATGCAATATCTAGTTCCTCAATGCATGCCCATTACTAGAAGAATTTTGCTTATAAACACACGCACCACGCCCATAGAATAAAACAAATTATCTAAGACTAACACATTAAAAACAAAATATACTCCGAAATTTTTTTCATTGGATTTTTCGAAACATTTTTGTCAACACTACCTTTACGCATTTCGAATGTATGTATTTCTCGCACTCCTTAAAAAGGACTAGAATTTGGTAGGTGGGGTTTTACAATCAAACAGTTGCCCCGGGCGCTACCAAACCTCTGCATGGCCCTGATGATATGCGACCGTTAGTTCAGCAACGTGTGTATCTGAAATCACCACACACTTTGACTGATCCTACCGCCAGTAAACAAACTNTCAGGAAATTCGAAGGAAGCAGAAGCAATGGGAAGACAAATTGATGAGTAAGTGAAAACGTGAGGCATGTGATTGTGAAGTCAAACGAAGCATATATCCGTGACGCAAAGCAGTGCGTAAATATATGTTAATTTGCAACCATTTCTGCTGTTGTAAAAGCTTTTCTGAAAAATTGTCACCCTGTATCGGCCGCAAAGAAAACTTCCCACTATTTTCGACGTAATATCTGTTACCTGATTTCCCCTATAGTGCTGTTTTACACTAAAACATTTTTTAATTGAGACATGAAAGTGGCACGTAGTTATTTGCGAACTATCTATGCCCAGCATGTCCCAAAAGATTTTTAAACAAACTTATTAAAACTGAAGTGGATTTTGTTGGCCATCTTTGAATTCAGGCCTAATGATACTTCTGGTTTGCAATAATTTTGGGTATAGTTTTATAGTTGTGGTAACTATGTTGCAAGTTCAGCTTCGAAAGAATTAAAACGCAACTTTTACCATTGCTGCACTGGCGGACTGCAACAGTAACAATTTTTTTTAATATCAAATCCAGATTTACTCGGCGCTGCCTCAATTATCAAAGAACTTTTCAAACTGAATAAAACTTAATGATAGACGTGTGTTTTTGTAAGTTCGCATGTCTGATATCCACAATATTTATGTTGTCTTCGCGATATTTCACGAAAATCGAGGGCTGACTTTTGCGACTTTTAAATAAAGTGAGCGCCATACCCTTAATAAGAGTATGTTTTATATTCCTACCTCAAGGAAGCCCCGTCTTAGACGCAGGTATTTAAAGACAATCCATGTGTACGGTTAATAATTTGTCGAAGGACTTGAAAAATCTCAGAGCATCACCACTTAACCTAAAAAGGCTTCCTCTCAACAACGTAACACCAATGCATTTCACGCAACTTTAAATTTAACACAAAGAGAGGCTCTGATTTTAAGGATGAATTAATATGCACAGCCGTTACAGCCTTCTGTGCATGTTGTTTTAGCATTTTAGCTGGTTTTGTAGCCCCACACGGTGTAGGAAGCGTTACCTTTTTTCTGACTTCTACAATTGCAACATAGTTCATGAAATTACACGTCACCTCCGGTCAGATGTTGCAAGCTGCAGTCATGTCCTTTGAACAATGTGTGACGTTTCTCACTGCTGCAGCCACGTAACGAAAGACGAAGCCTGTTCGTAAGAGGTTTTTCATACTTGCCAGATCCACATATAAAAAACATAGTTTCCACGTTTTTCCAAACAAAGAACTAACAAAATGAAAACAAGTTCAAAAAGTATCTGAGTTTGCCATGGTAACTGGCCATGTGGTTTTAATCCTGAACGCCCGGGTGGTTTCTCGGAAGCTTCTCGAAAATCCGGTGAGATCATTAGGATGTATGGAGGTTTTCCGAGCGTGGTCAAATCAATGGCAACTACTGGATGAAACCGCCAAAACTTAGCGAATCTAAGAAACGTGTGTAGAGGAGTCTGCGCGTTATTGATACCACATGTTTTGGCTCTAAAAAATGTCGGCGGGAAAAAAAATGTCGCCCTATGAAGCTACCAGCATGTTCAAGCCGTATGTAGCTATCATCATGTTAAAGTAAGTCATGCCATCATTTATAGTCGTAGGAGATGGAGGTAAACCTTATAACTTTGCGCAAAATTGTGCAAAAGTTGGTAAAAATCGGGTAAAATGTTTTGAAAAATTTTTGCAATTCACTTATAAATCTGACTGATAAACAGATTTGTCAAATTGTTTTTAAATGTAAAATTATAATTTGCCATTACTGCTTGCTGTTCCTGAAAAGTGCATGCACCAGTAATTCCTAACTTACATTGTACACCAGTTAGAAAAAATTGAGCAAAATTTTGTGAAAGCTTCAAGCAAAAGTCATTGGTGTACCAAAACTCAGCCTATCAATAATGTTGACTTATCAAACACCTTCCATAATTTTTGCAAGAAGGAAAAAAGCAATTATATTCCTAGCTAGTAGGTAGTCAAGACGATAAATCAGGGATTACACGTAAAATTATAAATTTTGGCAGGTTTTGCAAAAACTGAGTATAAAAGTTGGAGGTAATGGAACTTTTTTCAAACATGTGATGAGACTAAATCGTTGTATTTTGCTCGTTGGCAGTAATTTAGCATTTTTTTTTCGGGCAAAGTTTTGAAAAGTCTGGTAAATATTTCGCTCCACCAAACACATGCTTCCCTGCGACTATGCATGGAATGACGTTCTGTTGCAACTTCAACGAGAATCATAAGTGACCGGTCATGCTAAGATGGGGAAGGCAGTTAAGCCTTTCAGCAGACAAAACATGTCTCACAGAAGTGAAAAAATTTCTGTAGTAAACGAGGTAATTTTTTTACCATCGAAGATTTAGGGTTTAATAGTTTTTCGTAATCCATATCGCTTATAAATGGTAAATTTTTATCGTTTATTGTATTGATTTCTTGTTTATTTTGTTTTCGGGTGGAACAGAAAGAATATATGGGTTTGTCGAAAAATGTAAGTGCTGCTAGAAATTGGAAATTTCATTTCTACAAGAGAAGTTGTAAAAGTGGCAGCCTTTGGACTTATGAAGACAACAGAAAATGTTGAATCATCGGCTTCACCAATAATGCGGAAGTAACATCTTGTCAATGAGCCAGTGCGGCAAAACTAGGACCAGTGTGCTGGTCGCACCAAGTAGAAATAGTTGCACTTCCCTTAATCTATCACTTACGGACAAGCTGCCCCTTGAAGACGAGCTGTTCGATAAAGGCCTTGCGTTGTTTCAACTGATGGCTTCTACTTACCTGCTGGTTGTTGTCGGTTCTTATGAAGTGCTGCACGGAATTCGGAGCAACGCTGCTGGAGTAAACCGCCTCAGCTTTGTTGCTGTGGTACTACACACGGCACACAGTGCAAGGGTGGTAGTGGAGCTCTTTGATTCCACTGCCTTCGGAGGAAGATGCGAAGCTTTGTATTGGCTTGGAGTATGGTGCTACGCATTCGGAAACATTATGCTGTATACCATAGTTTGGGCGAGACAACGCAAATTTTACGTTGATCCATTGTTAAAGCAGTCAACTAGCGCAATAGCGAGAACATGCAGTTCGACATTAATTGTCGGCATCGACTTGTCTCTTGTGGCTATAGCAGTAGCCTTTAAGGATGGGTTTTGCGTGATTGCTACCAAAAAAGGGTGCATAACTGTCTGGGATCAATCAAGACCAGTCATTCATGTTTGCACCACAGTTTTCATGTCACTGTGCTTCTCCAGTCAGAGTATTTTGCTTTTCCTTCTCATGCACCCGATCGTTACGATAACTAGACAAGGGTTTTGTCTCCGGTTCCGGAAGACTGATAAAGACTTTCATGAGCTATACAGAAGGCTTTGCTTATGCTCCGGTGTCTGCCTTCTTACATCCTTCAGCATGGCTTTAGCAGTTTTGTTGGACGCCATGCGCGTTGTCTGCAGCTACTGGGTCAACCTGATAGGATTAGACCTCCTTGTGAACAATGTAGCTGTTATTTGCACTTTTCGTGATTGGAAAAAACGTCTATTTCCGATGCTTCAAAGCAATGACTCAAATCACCCTCCCGCACCAGCAGCGACCTGATTGTTACTGGGGTAAACAGTTTGCATACGTGACTGTCCAGAAATCAGACCTTACAACCAGCCGATTCGCGAGCAAGACTCGCACAAAGTGATGACCGAGCCACACTGCAAGGACAAAATATTTGACCTTATCCCTTCCAAAACCAGATTAAAATTTTTTAAAAAGGATGACGTTTTCAAATTCATTTGTCTTTAGGCAAACCAAATCTTGTTCACACGATAAATACTGGACAAGCAACATCGTGTATGCATTTAGCAGTTTACAACAAGAAGTCTGCAGAGGTTCACAACGTTTTGAGCTTTAAACTTGGGCAGCGCACTACTGAGAGGATACAGAGTTACAATATTTTTGTATTCATGACTGTTTTTTCAGCATTTTCTGACTTCAAAAAGTACAATGTAAAACTAGAACTTAAATTAACTTCCAAAGTACAGAGATGTCCTTAAAAAATCGTTTTTCGTTTCTCCTTTATCTTGTACTTCTAACCGCACCAACAACCATTTTTAACTTCGAGCGTAATTTTTTTTGTTCGTTTTCCTTTAAGTTGGCAGCGATAAGGATCTTCCAGTTATATAGAGATGCACATTCCTGGTTTGAACCTGCAGGCAAGCATCAGATAAATCAGCAGTATTTTCTATGTGTTCACTTACCAGTGAAACACAATAACGTTACAAGTCTTTGCTGGAGTTTTTTCTTTTTTTAGAATCTGGTATTTGTTTTTTATCCCAATGCTCCGATGACTTCATAAGACATTTACCGCTGCTGTTGCTTTGAAAAATGTTTTTTATATTTTTCTAAATATATTTTCTATTGTTCTCAGAACGACAGATTGCTTTTCCCTTTGTCTGAATTATTTTGTCAATAAACATACCCCAAAAATTGCCTGATTAACTTGCAAACTGGAATGTCACAGTAAGAGTACAGAAATATCTTTTGTGATTTTTCCTAGTAATCCTCTCCCACGAAAATTATATTTAATGCAATATTTTTTCTATTTGCAGAGCTTAAAACTGTGTTGCAAAATCATGTATACATCAGCTTGATAATGTAGTAGGCAAGTTCAAGGTACGGTGATTTTGTGTGTACTCCAGCTGCACAAGCTGGAGTTTTTATTACTGGCGATCACCTACTCCCAGTTAAATGATTTCTAAACCTAAAGNTTTAAAATAAACTTTATACTCAGAGTAAGAGACTTTACTTACTTTTATAACTGTTACCTTTTCACGACAAGTAGCTTCGACCTCGGAAGGTCTGCAACCCTATACCCAAATGACCCCTAGTCCTTCGCCGCCTCCCACTCCCCCATGCATTTTGCTAATCGGTCTGCTTAGAACACATCGCACCGCTATGCGGCGGTGCTGAGCATTATGGCAGCCACGTTGGTGCCATCCATGCGTGTGATCTTTACTAGTGCCACATACCTATGCTTGTGTTTCATGAAAGTAATCGTGCAAGCGCCATTAAGCGTATGCTTATCTATTGATCCGCCATATATCTAACTTCGTGTTCTTTCATGTATCTGTGTGTTCCTTGTTAGTGCCATGTATGCTGAAGTCCGTTGTTTTGCGTGTGGGAGTGAAGACGTTGTACAATAAAATACGATTGATTGATTTATTGTTTCATATGACGCAGCTAATAAACAGAAACAATACAAAAAAACATCATGCAAAAAAGTAACCAACTGCCAAAGACAAACAGAAGAAATGAAAACACAATGGTAATTGAATTGATCAATCTAAACAAAGATTGTCACTGTGTCATATAGGATTGGCATGACTGACCAAAAATTTACTTTACAGCACCGAAACATTGCCACCATTAAAAGATCAATGTTACCACCAAAAACGCTGCAAACAAAATTTTCACTGAGCAAAAGTGCAGCCATTTGCAATCCAACTTGTCCTAAACTAAGATAATGAAAATTATTTTACATCTCCAACGCGAACGCCATATCTTGAAAGAAGTGGATAAGTGCAAACTTTACGAACTTCAGTTTGTGACAAGACCATAAATTCACCTCTGAAAGGTCTCTTTAACACAGAAACAAATATTGTTTTGCCTGCAAAAACTCCCTAAAAAGTTCAAGATTTTTAAAGTTGGAGAATCTTACTTTTAAGGAACAGACAACCGAAGTTCCAGGTATACTGAAATCTTTCGAGGAAACAGCTGACTGGGCTCTGCTTTCATAACTTTGCGATGATTCAGACTTGCGCATATCTACGTTCAAGAAACTAGTCTCCACATAGGTGACGCAATGGAATCAATTAGAAAATATTTTTAACAGGAAATTGAATTCAAGTCACTCTACGGCAGTGGTTCTTAACCTGGGGAACGCGCCCCTCCAGGGAAGCGTCAATAAATTTCCAGGGCGGTGTGAGCCTTAGGCGTCCTACAACATGGGAAGTTTAATCAATAAATTTACCAATGAATACATTTGTTTTTACAGCTTATTTAAAGTCAGCGGGCTTGAAACAAAGGAAAATTGCTTCAGGGAGACGTGGTAGAAAAACCGTTGAGAACCACTGCTCTACGTGAACACTGAAAATGCTCAGTCCTGATATTTTCAAGTAAATGCTTACGGGTAACATGCCCTGAAGAAATACAACAAGGGCAAAAAAACCAAGCAAACTCAAGACTAAATGAACAAATTGAAAGACAAGCTTGTGGCATGTAAAAACTGAAAAATAGACCTTTCTAATTTAATTGCTTTTACTAAAACTGAATAACTACCTAACGCCAATTACAGAGCGAAAAAAACACACCTACGTGCAACGCGACAGTGACTCATCGCAGAATGGGCAGTGGGAAGGAGGTCTTGAGGTTGTAAGAGTGACAGGCGTGCTCTTGGAATGGCATTAAACGCCCGCGCCGGCCACTACATCTTAAACGGATTGAGCTACAGAGCCAGCGAAAACGTTCCTGGATGCGGAAGACAGCAAAGGATCCAATGAACTTGACAAAAATATACCTTCACATTTGAAATTTTTGAGAAGAATCCATATTTGTGTATTTGACATAGTGAATTTTTGGCAATTTTCGGAGAAAATCAAAAAACTCGTTCCTGCATCCCGTTTAGCTTGCAATAAATAAATAACAGCAATCAAAATTTTAAGTATTTTATTGGCGCTAAGTAAACTTATGACAGTTGAGCTTGTCTACTTTCATGCTCCACATACTGATTGGACTGGATTTAATTGGTTAGATTGTTTGAATTAACGTTACGATTGGCGAGCATTCTGTCGCTTTTTCACGTATATGTGAAAATATTTTTTATTAGTGATATATGCGGTCAAAATTTTGTGTCTCGCTAAAGAAATAAATCAGCCATAAACACTAGGTGTGACTTCAGTGACAAAAATGTTTGACAAATCGTCACCGCACTCATTGGGTCTTATTGACATATCGATTTTCTGTGTGCCTAATTTTAACACAAAGCACACAAAAAGATGTTGCTCAGTTACAGATGGACACAATGTCGGAAAACGTGAGAAAAATGAGTCGATGGCCAAGGCAA
>JGI24022J15233_10004983_pt1 | contig 13898 bp, 7 predicted proteins | sample Ectturendosymbi2_FD_15233 | JGI IMG/M metagenome (IMG submission 15233) | reverse complement strand
GGTGGAGGGGCCCGGGCCCTTTGGGTCCCCCCCTAAATCCAACGCTGATGCTTCTTGCCGGGGTGGTTGAGGTGAACATTCTTCCTGAAGAGCACCACGGCGGTTCATTCAGTGGCCGTGGATCGAACACTCAACCCTGCGATTGAGAGGGGGCTAGCCATCGCTGCCACAACGAAATTTTCGTCGTCAATGACTAGGTGTCATGTGGTGTTATGATGTGCCGTTGGAGCGAGGCTATGGAAACAACGATAGCAGAAAAAGGATTAAGCTGTCCTTGGCTATTCGGCGTGGTTTCATGCAGGGCCATCATATTTCATCAGATTTTCAGAGCATATAGGGACAATATAAACCTCGAAATACCAGTAGTACCGGATCAGTAATGTTTGCTAATCTGCGGTCGAATGTCATCTCTTTCCTTTATTCTGAAGGACTTTTGGCTGGAATGGAGGAAATGGCTTTGTCTGGAGAGGAAGATGTAATGCCTGGGGCGCAGTTGCTCCGCAAGTAAGTGTGTTTTTAAAAAACCTGATTTCAAGAGAAGCGCTGGTGTACTTTAACACATTGGATTTGACACAGATATATCAGTAAACATTTCATAAATTTGTTAACTCCATAGCCAGATGTGTTTTTTAAGCTAGCCTATACCAGTCTATGGCTTCGAAACAAAAAACTGAAAAGAGTGAGAGCGTTTAAAACTTTATTTAAAAGTAATAAAGAAGAGTAAGAACTTAAAAACTCCTTTCAAAATTTAATTTTTATCAAAAAAGTGCCGCCCCCGAGAAGGAGCCGCCCAGGACCCTTTGCCTCCCTCTTGCTACGCCACTGAGTCCGGATAAACGAGGTCTGACTGTAGGCTGCTCTGATAAGATCATAGTATCTGATCATTGACTGTGAAAGGATTGATCCCTTTCGCTAGACAACGACCAGGCAATATTTTGTATTTAGACAACTGCGATATAAAGCACAAAAATGTTTCTGAATGAAAAACTACTAAGTACAATAGTAGTTTGCTTCCAAGATTTTGCCTGGCATATCTACTGTCGTGGTTGGTCTAGCTTCGACTGCAATCGCTATTTTACTTAGAAAGTCGACTTTGAACTTGTTCAGACCGCGTGGAATGACTGTTTGTGTTGATCCTTGTTGCTTCCAGGCTGGAGAGTTCTTTGCGCGCACCAAAGTACTACCGCAGACATAATCTATCAACATTAGTACTTTTCTCCTGAATGCATAGAAAGGTGTGATTTTTTTAGATGAAAACTCCTTGTGTGCGATTGTCGTGTGAAATTTCGTTGTTTTGTGACTAAAATTGAGTCTTTGACGAACAAAATATTTTAACGTAGAAATATTTCGGATACTTTGTAATCTTTTTGCTTTTTGCATTCCGCAGTTGAAACTTTAGGTGTTGTGAAACCAAGACGCACCATTTACGCAAAATAAATTGTGAGGGAAGATAGTATGTTTTGTCAAGGTCCATTTCGGCTCTGCTAGTTGTTTCACATGAATAATTACTATAACTAGAATACATAGGCAGGTGCAAAGTAATAAACCTTTCTGTCTTTTTGTCTTTGCTTTGACAACAAGATTTCTAAGTCAAACGGTACAGAAAGGTTTTTATAGGTCCGAGTACTTCAAAAATTGTTCAAGCTGCGTCACAGGCAGCAAAGCACACTGAACAACATTTCTGAGTGTATCAATCTTCTTCCGCTCGCAGCCCACTTATCATGCAATAACACGCGAACCGTAGGCCACCATTACCACGAACACTATATGAGCTGGCAGCACCCTCACATGTCGTGTTTTTAACTGGTTGTTTAGTTTGTCTCATTAAGCTCGGAGCAGTGTTTCCCTTCACGGAACTGCGTGGGACCTGACGGTGCCACGACATCCCGGTAGTGAAGCACTGCACAGGATACAAATCCTGAATCGATTAACGATAGCGACATGTTCAAGCTGAAAGATAAGACAGAGTTTATTGGCGCAAGCATTAAACAATTTTATGCAAATTAAAGTTAAGGCGCTGGGACACCGAAAAAAAACTGTTGAACAGGTTGTCTCTTCGGTCGTCCCTCAACAATTTCATAAATTTCTATCCTGGTTTAAAGTTGATGGCCGAAATATTGCGAATTTAATAAGGTTATATTTTTTGAAGAGGTTGCAGTCTGCTGGATGATCAACACAGTTGCGCGGGAGTGCTGGGTCGCAACCGGTATCTACCGTGGTTTGCTCAGTTACGCAAGGAACTGAGCGTGGTAGAGAAAGTGTAAACGCAGCTAAAATGAAACTCTACCCGGGTTTCCATAACCCTTTCGCATCAAAGCAGACAACTGTTGCTCTGTAGCAGTTCGTATTTTGGTGCCAAGAAGAAGCCAATTCTCCAACTTCCGCAAAAGCTATCTGCTTGAGGAGCCACGCGCACTGTGGTGTACGAAGCTTCACAAGTTGTGCAAAAGCATTTCATGATGGTGCAGAAATTCCCCGAGGGAGCCGGCCTGCTGCATATGATGGAGAAGAATCATTTTGGCGCATTTTCCATGCAAAAGAAAGAGACCACGGCAGCAAAAAAGAAAACAACTAAAAAATGTGAAACAACAATAAACAGTCAATTCTTGAACGCAAATCATACTAGAAATCTAAACACACTAGAAACAGTCAATTCTTGAATGCAAAACACACTAGAATCTAAAACTGATGTTTCAAACAGTGTATACCTGTCAAACCAAATCAATGGCACATTACAAACAGGCAGAGATCGGTAAATCCAAGTTGTACAGCCCTAACCTTAGCATCATTTGATAACATCGTATAGGCTAATCAATCGCTATATCCAGTCTGTCTTTTAACTGCCTAACTTTTGAAGGCAGGTGGTGAAATATCATATAAGGAAGGATCAGCTGAGTCCCATATTTTCGGGCCAAGGTGTTTTAGAGATCTTTTGCCTTTGACTGTCGAAGCCAGTCGCGAAATGTATCCACCTCATGCGGCAGCACGGATTGCATGGGAATGGGCCTGACTTACAGAAGTAAACAATTGATCGAAATTGACAGGAATTCTACCCCAGTACAATCTATGCATGAACTTGCCTATGTCAAAAATGTATGCAGTAAAACTCGGTTAATCCGGATCTTCGCCAAAAGCGGATTAAACTGGTGGTACGAATGATTTCTAACGTTATTCTATATAAAAATCGCAACCTAAGTAAGAGATAATCTGGGATTACACGATATCTGAAGAACATTCTGGTAATATGAAACGGTCACCACAAATGATGAAAAGAGAGCGGGCAAATACCACGATAAAGCACTGGATAATATGTCGAGTGTTGCGGCTTAACCGATAACACCCAAGATAACTACCTATGTTGAAGAGACGAACTTTCTAAAGATCACGACATCCAAGCAGAAAAGCTTTTGTGATCGATAGTGAAAATGTTCAGTAACAACTTAGCCCAGCGAATGTGTTGAAGCCCAAGACTTGACGGCTCATTCTCGATATTTCTCTGTCCCGTTGAACCCTGACTGCACTTACATGCAGTTGTACATGAAATGAGTTGGTGACGGTGGGATTAAATGATTTGCTACTAGTCACAGCAGTTGTATGCAATGTGAAGGCAAATTTCGAAATTGCCTTGTACAGTAAAAGGACACAGAATGAGTTTTAACAGCGGTTTGACCAAAAAACGTAGCTCTTGCACAAACGCTTGTTTTTGCTTGTAGTGAAATAAGTTTCGAAAAAAGAAGGTTCTAAAAGTAATATGAGATACGTTTGATGAAAACCGTACGTTCATGAACGGGAAGTTACGTATGAAAGCTGTGTACGAATTGCGAGTCGAAGGTGTTATGCAAACGTTTGGATTACTTTGCCGAACGATAAAGTTACGCATTTTTGAGAAAACAGATTAAAATCACCACCCACTAAATGAAACTTAAGACCCTACGGGCATAGGGCCTTATTAATTTCGGTTCCTTTCGTTTCTTATGTCTCGTTGGTATGCCGTGTTTTTTATAAATAAAACTGAGTATGAAAAATACAAGTTTCTATCATGTTTCATAACAACGGAGACATGTAAGTAACATCTACTTTGCGTGTTACAATGGAGACATGTAAGTAACATCTACTTTGCGTGTTACAACGGAGACATGTAAGTAACATCTACTTTGCGTGTTACAACGGAGACATGTAAGTAACATCTACTTTGCGTGTTGTTGTTCGAAAGCACAAATGTAGTTCTTTGGGTAAAAGTGAAGAAAAACAGTTGCTTAAAACAACTCAAGCTTTATCCTTGAGGGACAAAAAGTTGTTACTCTAAATTAAGAGTTTAGTTTTCCAGCAAAATTAAGGTAAAAGACCAGGAACTTTTTATGAGCAATGCATGCTCTACACGATTCACAAGTAGAACATTTTTACCGCCTTGCGCGACAGTTGCCGCCAACAGGAAAACAAACTCGAAGGGAGCCTAAACCTGTAACCTTAAGTATGAATTTACCAGAAAATTGTTTTGTTGTGAGCTGTGGGCGTTGACCCTTGGATGGTCACATATCACCATCAATATCAAAACCTATCCGATAACGTGGAATAACTGTCTGAGCTGGACGCGAGCAATTTGCCCTTCGCGGCACAGAGACTTTTTTTCGCAGTGCTGGTGCTTGTCCAAGCGTTATTATTGCTGTTGAGAAAAAGTTCACGTCAGGTATGGAGACGGTCGTTGGAGCAGTATTCGAAAACAATGATCCTTGAAATTGGCACAGGCAATGATCGTACTGCACAGACCATGAACACCCAAACCTGATACGTTTGAAATGAAGAACAGGGTCATGCCAAGGTCAAAAGAATGTTTTCATCAAGTGACTAGTATCCACAAAGGCGAAGGATTCGAATCCATCAGCAAATTTTAGGAAATCGATTTCACACAGCAATATGCATCCTCAGTCCTGCAATCTTACAAGATTGTATCCTGTAAATATCTTACAACAATTGTATGTTATAACAATCTTGCAAGATTGTACGAGTGGAGATGCGTAGTATTTTGTCAAGATTCGACCAGTTGAGTTTGTGACAAACAGTGTTTTTCTTTTATTCGTAGATCGAATAAAATCCTTTCAAATCTTACCTGAATGTATCAAATATTTATGGCAACAATATTCACATTGCTTATTCCATTGTTGACAATGAAGGACCTTTAAACTCAGCTTCAAATACGTTCATAGTTGTGCTTGCTAACGTGACAACGCTGCAATGTGGCACCTATTAAAGACGAAGAGTAGTTATCACCAGCAGTTAGCTGCTTGGGATGTATCACCTGTACAATGTGCGTCAAAAGCGCTTCTTCCTAAGGAGAGCTTGTGATGTCTGGTGTGAAGCTCCACTAGGCGCACATCATACCACATATTTGTATACTTGTGATAAAATGTATCGCACCTGGACAACAAAAGTCTACTTTTTCGTGTTTTTATGATTTGGGGGTGTGTCGGAGACCACACAACTGATTGGATATGTCTATTTTCTTAAAAATAACTGAGATAGTAAAAAAGAAAAAAAAAAACGAAACAAAAAATATTTTACCACAGCATCAATTCACCAAACAGACTTATCGTGCATTCTGCATCGCTCCCGATGTAAGCTTTCGATCGGTTTTACTCCTTTGACGACGAAAGAAACAAATGAAAGGATGAGGATGACAGCGTGGACCAATAAACTCTTTTCGTATTCAAAGAGCCCAGTGTATGTGCGAGAAGAATCGACATTTTAATAATTTGACGAAACAAAGCTAAACATTTTCAAGAAAGCATCCAAATTTTCAACTTCCTACTTGCAAAACAAGCGACTGCTTAATCAAGATACAGCATAAATGTTTGCTACATTCGCAAATCTATTCGAGATAACTGCGGCCTTTTTATTCAAAAGAAATGAACCTTGCTTAGTCGTGCTAGACTTTCAAAGTAAAAGACAAGCGAATGGCTGTAAAGCTAATGCAACTGATATACTGTCGGTATGTCTGAGTCTGGGTGTAATATTAATGTCAAAGCTCATTGACTGAAAAATCATCTCGACAAGCTTCCAGGAAACTTTCAAACTTGAGCCCACCACACTAAATTACGGGAACTTAACTGCTAGTTTCAATGCCAAGCAATCCTCGTTGACCAGTGTCATCAGTTGATTTTCGAAAAACCTCCACTGATTTTTGTATTGCTGAAAACAACATTGATAGCAATTTTACCTCTTGGAAATTAAAGCGTGTATTTGTCAGCGTTGAAAAAATTTAACAGCAGTTTGATAAGAATTTTGTTTGGCGAGACAACCTTTACTTTGCGACATTGCTTGCGATTATAACAATGAAATATCCCATGAACAGGAATAGCTCCGTCCTTAGGTGCAGGTGCAGGCGAATTTTTGGAGGTGCGAAGGATTTTTGCCCAAATTTCCATAAACTTGCCCGAAAAAAGCTCCAAAGAAAATGACCTCCAAAAAAAACGACTACATTTCTTCTCATGTTAGGTGCATTTTTTTAAATCAAAGCACACTGCAAGCACCATTTTTACCCAAATTTCCCCTTACTTGCCGGAAAAGAACAAAAAACATGACCTCCAAAAACATCTGCACTTTGATTTTGGATGCCATTTTTATGAAATCAAAGCACATACAGCGATTTTGCGAAACTTTTCACAAATTTTGCTCAAATTTCCACAGATTTTCTCCGGATTTTAAGTGATTTTTCCCGGATTTTCACCAAATCAAAAGTTTTGGGGGTGCGGTTGCACCCCCTGCACTCCCGCCTTCTACACCAGTGGCTCCGCCTTTAGCTCACCAGAGACAAATTCCACTGGAACCTGCTTGAATCTGCACAACTTCAAATCTTTACTTTATTCCGCGATTCTAAAGTTTTGCTGGTCTGCTTGCTGCCTATTTAAAAGCAATAGTCTTTTGGTTTTGTTTCTTTTGGTTGGAATCTTTTGGTTAGCGAAAGGTTTGAAAGCATCTGTTATATTGCTTTTGAATTCCATCCCGACCTGTGAAGGCAGCTTCTTACAACAATTTGCGTCCGAATAAGTCCTACAAATTTTTCGGTTTCAATGCGTTTGCTCCTTGTAACAAGCTGAGTCGGTGTAGCAGCAAATTTATTGAAGATAAAGCATCTCATCTTGTACGAAATAACAAAAGCGCACGCACAAATTGGCCTTACGTGACGCTGTCATATCGCTGGTGCTAACACAAAAATAAGGGATTAAAATTTACGTTTTTCTGGTGTGTTAAAGTCCACTGGAAATAAACATATCTTGTCCAATGAATATCCAGAACAGTTCAACGGATTGTCTTTCTTCACACATCGGCATCAACCCTCTTACTGATGACGTCCACTGCATTTCCGTTCCTGTAAGTCTTTCCGAAATCACCATCAGTAACAGCGAAAACTGTATGAACAAAACAAAGTGGTCTTGCCTTTCAGCAGCATACTCTGCAGTCTAACGGATTAAAAAAGTTGCTAAAAAGTGATGAAGCGCGGCAAACTAAACATAGTTCCAGGATTCACTGCTTTTCTGCCAAATTTCCAAACAAAAACTTTCGGAGAAATTTTTATTTTGCTGCCACTACAAAGCTTAAAGAATTCTGCATACAAGAAAAGCGAGTCTTCCATTTCCATAATAAGATTGTTTTAAATCCAAAATTGCTTAACCCCGCCGCTGAAAAAATGGAACAGAAAGAGGCGCAGTTAAATCCGTGTTTGGCGAAGTGGTGGCAGAGCCTGAAATACCGCCAACAATTTTTATAGGTAAAGTAACATTTTCATTCAGAGATAAGATCATAACAAATGGCTACCTTCTCTTTATGTCAACAGTTAGTTTATTATCATTGACTTAGTCCAGTCTAAGCTCAAGTTAAGTCTTCAAGATTAGCCAGAATCCACAAATCATCCCATCAATTTTAATTTTTGTTTCAAGTGAAGGATATGATTATAATCGGTTGTGTTTGATTACTTATATACGGGATCAAACAAATAGGATTTAAGCTGCAGGCTAATCTGAGATGTCATAATAAAAATCTCCCTAAGCAGCAAACTCATGACTATTTTGAAGATGCTTAAATTCATCATCAGGATGTCAAGGACTTTTTCGGAGATAAAATATCGTCATAAATACACACAGCATACAACTTTGCCTCGGAAGAGTATGATTCTGCAGTGACTATTTTTTGTCGTGATGGAGTATTTTGTATAAAAGTATGATTCAGGCAGTTTAATTCAGATCAAAAAAGAAAACAATTATTGTAATTGTCACACGAAGATTATATCAATAAACCTTGTTAGCCTGTTAAGATAGTTTTCAAAATGAATCACTTCAATGGAATATCGATGTCAAACCTGGAAAAGGAGTCTATCGCCGCCGGCCGCCTGCACTGCGATGCGTGTAACTATATGTCAAAATACCTGGAAGGTGCTTGTCAAACGTATGGGGTCTTCCAGGGTCCTCATAACTTGTCAAAGGATAAGCTGGCTCTCCATGTTTGATCCGATCCATTCCAGCAATTTCATCCTCTTGGCTGATCCGAAGCGCACCAAAAAAATTCATCGTCCCGAACATTACAGCGCAAGTACAGGCTGTCCAAGCAATGATAGAAACAGTTCCAGCAATGTTCCAAGCAAAGCCCTAAACGTCAGCAATGAAAATAAATTTACTTTGAGGTTCCTACGCGGGATCACTCCAGCACTTACGAAGTAATTGACATGTTTGTATGCTAGGCTGATTAACAAATATTTGTACCCTTTTCTGCAACAAGCCTTAAAATATTGTCCCAAAAACCTATAAGCGCTTTATACCCAAACCATTGCCAAATATAGCCTAATGGAATTTTTTTTAATTTTGCTCTGGTGAAATGTGTTGACCTACTTAACATGGTCTACTAGTTTACACAAAGTTTTAGTCACAAAATTGTGTCCTTTTAAAGTAAAATTTGCTTAGAGGATGCCAAACATTAGTTCCAGGAGCGGATTTTTATGGAAAATGTGCGTCTTAGTGTCATCTTATGGACAAATTATATTTATAAGTAAATCACTCTGGACAAGCAGCTTTCAGCATGTTTTTTCCTCATTCACCTTCACGGTTCACTTCATCTAAACCAGCCATGTCCAACCCGCGGCCCAGCCGAGGGTTTTGTGCGGCACAGTTTAGGTTTTCGCTGTAGTAAAAGTATCGTACATAATGACAACCTGTTGTTGTTTTGATGAACTTGAAGTTGACATTTTTCATGCAGGTGGTCCTCAGTGCCACTTTGTCACGTCTGTTACCATTGCAGTTAGGATTCGAACACCTTCAGAGTATGCTAGTTAAGCTAAATTGAGTTTGCTAAGATCAAAGTAAGCCATTCAATGTGCGGCCCTCAATAATATGTCATTTAATCTGCGGCCCTGGTCAAGAGAGTGACATACTTTCTGGCTCAGTAAGCCATTTGGGTTGTACATAGCTGATCTAAACTCACTAGAAACGCTTTTGGATGTCCTCCATGTATGATGCCACCAACATCAGGAGAGAGTCCTTTAATCGCGAAAATTGGTCCTAGAAGGATTCCGGTAAGACCACCTCCAAGATGAACTGAAACATAACTTTAACTTATAAAGGAAGCCTCACATTGCACAGACAAGCGCCAGAGATGAATTTCGAAGTGGAGTCTAAATCCCAGTCTACTCTAGGTCAAATCTTGTTCATTCACAGCAAAGCTTTTTTGAGTAACTTAGTTTTAAGTGTGTTATTAGTAATATACTTATGAACGGGAAAGTTCTGGAGAGGTTGCTGGTTGAAACGGGACAGGAATGTAGCGGTTCTGAAAAGGAAGTGTGACGGTTGTCACATGTCGGTAAACATCGCCAATACGAGCAGCGCCTCGAGGGAAGGTGAAAACACAGAAATCTAGGACTAAATATTCCTGGCGCTGAAACCACGGGAGCGTTTCTTCGACTTAAGTCGCAGGTGATTCCTGCTTTAATTTTCTTGAATTAAAACTTTTTCTTTCAAGGCTCCAGCCTCTCTGAGTAAAAGTGGTTGTTACAAAAGTAACAAATCCGGTCCACTATTAAAGTTAACTCGGCGAGTCACTGTTCTTACTGACTCGATACAAGACAAATATTTTGATAACAAAGTGGTTTGAGTCGAGTCCAAAAAAACGCTCGAGTCATTTCGATTCACACAAAACGCGACTCGAGTGGTCAAAACTGTTGGTTTTGGGTAGTGTGTGTACATTCTATTTGTTGCGGGGCGTAACAGTGCGTAGAACCGGTAACACAAAATCGGTTACTGCTTTTCCTTAGCGAAGCAGTTCCGATGCGGTTCACGGTTTTTAAAAACAAACAGTTCCGTCACTGCAAAAATCAATCACTTTCGAACCGGTTTTGACCGGTTTTGAAACAGTTCGAGCTGAACAAACAGCCTTCGAGGCGTAACACACTGTTCGAGGGGTGTACAATCTGTCTCGGTTATGTTTATTGCATAAAATAGCCATTTCGATGAAGACAATGTGGCGCGAAAAACGGAAAGGAATCAAAAACGTGTGTTCCTACAAAGCTCTTTTTTCAAATGCATCGATAGGCATATACAGAAATTAACAAAGACTATGCTTGTTATTTCCTGCTAAACTTTCGGTGGTCAGGCTATATGAAGGCCGATTCCAAAAAACGTATGGTAAAATTAGGCGAAAAAAACGCGTGAGTAGTTGCTCACAATTTCAGAAAAAGAAAGCTTCATTATAGTATTTTTGAGCTTATTGTGATTCCACAAGCAATATTGTGAAAATTAATGTATTTCTACACATCAAAAATAAAAAATTGCGAAACAGTTCGTAACACTTGTTCATTTCATTCTGATGCTTCAACTTCAGGCTTACTAAACCAGTGGTTCTTAAACTTTTTATACATATCTGCCCTGTTGTCAAACAAGATTACCAGATTTACCCCCAATTCATTCAATGGTGCTCATTTATTGACATTTCGAAATTAACAAACACTTACAGTTTAGAAAGATTTATAAAAATTTACATTGGCTGCAAATTATGGTTAAGTAAATAACCCTCTTCAAAGATGAAATTTACCCCAGGGGTAAATTTACCCCAGGTTAGGAACCACTGTACTAAACTATAACAAAAGGTTTTGCCCTCATTTCAGATTGTTACGCGGACCTTAAGAGTTGATCTTCGTTCTCGGTGTAATTAACAGTACTTTATTCAAAAATAAGCCATATTGAAAGTGCTTGACCTGCTTCACCCCAAAGCTCCAGCAAAAGTTAGTGAAAATAAAGTTTTTCTTCTAAACATTGTGCTTCACACGTGCAAACATTTGTTTTTGAGACCAAAAAGAGTTCGCGCAAAAACAATCTTTTCGGTAAAATTATATACGAAAACACAAACTTCTTAAAAAATCCTTAAAAGATTTTTCATATTTTGAGCGACGTTCTTTGTGATTTGTTACAGACTCGTTTCTATATTCTGCCATTCTGATCAAAATGTCAACGGAATCGCGAGAGAGACTAGGAAAACGAGATAGATGAAAATATCTAGGATAGCTTTTTCGGAATGACGCAATTTAAAATTCGGTGTTAAATAAGGTAAAGATTACGTACTGTCTGCCTTGTGCACAAGCTTTGCCAACGGGGCAACACAATCAAAACATACGAAGGGCCCAGGTATAATTTCCGGCGTGAAGAGCAACGAAAGGTCATAAACTTTCCCGCGCAGCAATTGCCGAAAAATCGTCGACCGCCCGATCTCCATCTCGTCACCCCAGAAATGTGGGCCTTGAAATAAACTTTGTTATTCCAAAACCTGTGTGCACGGGTCCACTACGCTTACCACCCAACGGGTTATTTCCTCCTGTAGCCGGCAACAATGTTTCAGAGCAATTGACAGAGAGATTTATTCTATGATCGGATAATAGTCCTTGTGGCGCACAATGATAAAGTTTTTTTACATAACAACCAACAGTATGGACATTTATTTTTTGTTTGCTTTTTCTATATCCATTCATTTCAACAACGGCAACAAACGAATGAACAATTCGGTTAACGTTACGTAATGAAACCTGTGTGTTACGTCACAAACAGCTCGAAAGGAATCGCACATTCAGGTGTGTGACCTCAAGGAGCATGTTTTCGTGAACCGAGCCTATGCAGTATATGTTCTTGTCCTAAGCTAGTCTGTCTTTGCTTCGTTTTGATCGTACGTTGGGACATGCAACATAGCGAATATTAAATCGCAAGCTGCGATCAAAAAGCACTGGACAAAATCGCTGTTATATGAAAGAGATTCTCTCCAGGTTTCGGTTTTAAGTCTAAAAAATGGGTCGATTTTGGTTACAAACAGTAAGCAAAAAACACCAGTTTTTGGCCGACTATGTTGTCCTCCAATGTCCAGTCCATCGACCTTCTCATGGAGTGCACGGCCTGACGATTCTAGACGATAAGACAATCGAATGGCTGCTCAACACCTGCCCCGAGATCTATTGCGGCCTAGTAGTGGTTATGAAGAAGTGACTCAAAAGAAAAAGACCGGTTTTCCAAGTTATGGTCACATTTCAGTTTAGCTCCCTGGTGCTTAGCACTGAAACGTTAAGAATCGTTTGATGAGCTGCAGACTAAAAATATTTCTGGCTGTGTTGCATACCTCACCTTTGGTAGGAGACAGCTTATCATCACTATTTGCAAAATTTAACAGGCATCCTCGAAAATCGATGATTTTGTTTGCCAAGAAAATTATTACAAAAATGAATACGATTTTTGAAAAGTCATTTTTTAAGTGAACTATATCTTATGACTATTGCTACTATTAATTGCACCACATCTAGATATTTTCCTGGTGTTTTCATCATGCTTAACGTGAGTTTTTTTCAAAAAGGAAAGATCAAACGATAACCAACACATCAACATAACTTTTCGTCTATTGCTCTCACGCAGCCCAGAGGCGCTCAGGTTTGAAGCTCAAGTAGCTGAGAAAATTTTGCTTTTGTTGTTTCCGTAAAACTGAAGGCGCCTGCAATTTACTGAACATTGGACAAGGCGGGAAATATTTGTACGGTAACTGAGGTTGTTTATGATGTAACAGTGAAACTTGTTTAGAGGTGTAAAATGTCGTAAAACTCATGTTTTTTGAACTTTTGCTGTAAGGCAATTTTTGGGTAAGTATTTCTAGAGTCGGGCAGAGCCTTGCTGAATATTCGAAGACTACGCTTAAACCTAGATAAAAAGATGATAAACATTTTGAAATAATTCCTCTTCGTCACAAGGGGTATGCGCAATCGGCTCAACAAAATCACCTGCAACAGCATCAATTGGATCGTCGATCTGCATCATGAGAATCAAGCGGTGCCAAACAAGGTACGCCACTCCGGCCACAAAACCGATTACCAGCGCTGCCCACGGGTATATGTCATTACAGCTCGCGCACATCGAAACCATTCCTGAAAAGGCAAACGTCACGTACAACTGTCACCTGAAGGTACGGTCGTAGTAAGCCCCATTTTGAAGGACAAATAAGATGCTTTTCAAAGGCACTTTTATCACATAATCACTAAAAAATAATTCGTACTAAATTCCGCTGTTTAGTGGGAGAAGCATGTGGATGAAAAAAACGCTGCAATTCAAAGATAAAGAGAACGAAGAGCAAAAAATGGTTTTTAAATTTTAAGGGTTACATTTTGGAAAAGGAGCGCCACTTCTGGGGCTTGGAAGAATTCCAACAAATTGTTCCCTGGACCCGCCACTGATTTTACTATTATTTATGCCTATACGTCGGAAGGCAAATATTTCTATTAACTTGGGCATACCGGAGAGTCCACCGTTGATAGTGACTAACAAAGACCAGTAGTAGGTTGGGGAAGTGAAACTGTTGAGTGACTTGTGTATGCACACTGAAGCGAGAGCGCCAGC
>JGI24022J15233_10004981_pt1 | contig 13900 bp, 7 predicted proteins | sample Ectturendosymbi2_FD_15233 | JGI IMG/M metagenome (IMG submission 15233) | reverse complement strand
GAGCTCCCCCCGTAAAAAATCTTTCATTCGCCAATGCATATCCGGTTGCAAGCTCACTATCCTGCCGAATATCCAACCGGCAAACCGGATTGTGATCATTTCTGGCCCAAACATTACAATAAGGAAATCGTGTCCAACGTGCTACTGGCGGCGGTCAATTCCCAAGCTTGTTGCCACGTTACAGCAATTTGCAGTCGCTAAACTAAATTGAGAGTTGTGAAGAAGTTGAAATCAAATTATTGAATCCAATGCAAATCCCGTTAAGCAGAAATTATAATATGCAAATCGAATCCATTGTAAAAGTTCAAATCCAGCAGGATTTAAATCCGATTTCGAATCGAAGTTCATTTCTTCAGCTCTGGTTGCTTTGTCTGCCGATAGATGTCAAACTGGAAGAAAGCGATTGGTTAGATTTTAAGCCAGCGAAAGCAAAAAGTTTCTGTTTCAATACATAAAAGTTTTTTTTCGAGGTTCTTCCAATATTGCCGAACTTGGCTTGCTTTTAAAAATCTCCGTGTTACCACTCAAGCATAGATTTTTTTGTATCGATCTATGCCCTAATGACGTCAGTACTCAGGACGCTTGAGAAGTAAATGCCACGTCTGGTTTGCTGCAGCAGGGTTGCGAATTTGACTTGGTTGAAGCAAGATTTTGAAAATCTGTTTTTTAACGCACGTGGCTTTTTTTGAAAATTATAGTCTGGGTTTTGGTGTAAATTTATTATAGTCTGGATTTGTGTGAAAATTATAGTCTGTTTTTTTTTCGGTGATAAAGGCTAAGGCTTGACTCTGACAAAAAAGCATTGTTTGTGTTGCATATCCGATATCGATTCACTACAAACAAATCTGTAAAAAAATTCTGGTAAATGTACTACAGTACACATACAGTAACGACTGTACATACTAAATACTTATACTATAGTATAACTCAATGGTTTTACAGTACATACACAATACACTTGGCAAATGCAACACAGATGTCAGGACCCCCAGGTTTTGTGGTGAGTGCAGTCAATTATTTACCAACAAAATATGTGCTTTCCTTCACTATTCTAATCACAAGCAATTTTTCCTTTTAATAGCTTTTGCTTCTATTCAGCCCTCCTCCCCAAAGTAAAATCCTGAGTAAGCTATCGCCAAGCTAACTCTAACCTAATGCTATCATAATGCTAACCCCTGAACTTAACCCTAAGGCAAAATTTTTGAAGAAAGTAAAGAAAAACTGGTCTCACGAATTGAAATGTGCAAGCAGTCACTATTACGAAAATATAAGGTGCGAAGGTGAGAGGCAAACCAATAACCATTAGCATGGCAGACTTGAAACTTATCTGTTACGCTACCAGGATGATAGTGCTTTAGTGACAAACTGAACGCTTTATTCAAACCACCTCATGTGGTACAGTTAACAGTGCAATACGTTTTGAAATAGGAAGATCCATGGGTGGTTCCGTAGCACTTTGTTTATTAAACAGTCATATTTTGTTTTTCATGTACCTAAGACTTATTGGATTAATGTTTGCTGCTAATATTGTTGTATCTATCAATGCCCTTGTCTCTTCAGCATCAGTTGATGAAACCATGCGTCTAGTTGGACATTACTTATCCATGGAACCATAGGCACAATTTTGTTGTAAAATGTGGGGGGAACAGCTTGGTGGAAAACCAATATGGTCATTGGGTCGATACAGAAGTGACGTTTTATATATAGGCCTACAGATTCCCTCTTATTTGTAGATGTGTTTTGAAAGCAACACTAATCACGCTTTGCTTTGTCCTTGCAGATGATTTACATGTTACTGTACTATACTTAAATTTGTTGCTGGACAGGGTACTGTAGTCAGCCTGTTTCCATCAATATTGTATTTGGATGTAAACAAGCACAGTGGTATAGTAGAATACATCAATTGGGCTTTATCAGAGCTGTCATTTGGAGTGCACAAAATGCTGAATCGCATTGGTCGCACGTACATATCACTCTTTCACAATAGAACACTTCAGTTTTGATGCATTTTATAAGTGAGGGTTACAGCACAATTTGATGTCTTGTTCAAGTCGTTTAACGTTACAAACACGATAAATATTTTTCTTGCACATTTCCGTTTTTTGAAAAATCTACAATTTTTTTAATGCTACTGGGCACCATGCATGCAGCTCCACCCCTACCAAAATCTCCATTAATATCCTCTCAACTGCAGCAAAAACATTTGGCTGAAAACTAGTGTAGCCTACTTCACAAAATGATTTCAATCTATTTTCACTGATGGTGGGTGGAGAATGTATCCTTTCCATCTCCCCTTGTTGGCCCCTGCCTACATACCCACCCAGAGTTGTAAAAGGGCCTCATTTTGAAACTCGAGCTCAATTTATTTTTGAAGCCCGATTTAGGCCTGAAAGCCAAATTTACTGAGTGAAGTAAGATATACGCAACTGCGGAGTATAAAAAAACATTGTGTGCAAGTGTAGTTGCAGGTACTCGGTTTATCACACCGAAACTAGCAACCACCTTGAACAAACATTGGCATAATCTGGTACAAATGTAGCATGTTAGTCAATGATAATACTGCGGAATATAATGTTTCTCAAGCAAAAAAGAACTATCTATGATGGCGCTATAGGCATAAAAGAAACTTTCTAAGATAGCTCTATAGATATGAAAAAAATGGCGTTTAAGCTTCAACAAGCTAAGAATCTCGTGAGTGATTGATCTTTTTGACGCAACGCCATGTCATGCTAATTTCCTCACCATTGTCGCCTTCTCAAAAACAGTGAGAGACTAATCCTAGCAGACAATAACAGAACGCAGCTGTGTTTGCAAACAGAATTAGCTGAAGAAAAATCGCAATCATTTTACTCACAGAAATTACCATGGTGAGCACAACAAATCAACGTCACAAAAGAAAAAAGTCGTACTCTTAATGTTGCAAAAATGTTTTGTATGCAGGCCTGAAATATTTTGAAAAACTTAAGCCCGGGCCCGGCCCGAGACGAAAAGCCCTGCCAGAGTTTTAACTCTGCACCATGTCAAAAGTTTCATTCTAAGTGTTCTACTTACATAACGACACAAAAAACTATATTTGAGATTAAATCAAAATGCACAACGGTGAAATGGTGGAAAAGTACCAAGTTTCACCTTCAACACGAAAAGAATGTCCAACAAAACTAGGTGTGATGTATCTGTAAAGCAAATGTTTCGCACTTGGATGAAAACACTACTGCATTTTGGGTTTGGCTAAACTCAAGTAAATCAGATGACTTGCGAACCAGTGCATTCAGCACAAGCACAAAGTGCAAGAGTCAAGGAAAAAATATATTTTGGATTTGTTGATCATTGTCGCGATATTACAAGAAGTTAGGATAACTTTATATTTTGTCCTTATTTCCAAGTCAAGTCCCTACGTTTTGAGCTATAGGTCAATATACAGCTTGGTAAGTACTGTAGGATACTTCTCCAAAGTTTGAGTGAAATCCTGTTCACTAAAGGTTGAAAACAGTATTTTGTCAGACTCCCCATCCCAAAACTAAGTCTCCACAATAGTTTTGCTTTTTTTCTGGGCAAAAGCTTTGCAGAGATTTGCCTGAAAATCTAACTTTCTAACATTATATACGCTAGCATCATTAAATTATACGCTGTCTGTTTCTGAATATGTGACAACCAACATTACAGCAAAGCCAGTTACATTTCTGCATGGAACAAATCATGGCTGTGCAGTGGTCTCTTACATGTGCAGCTGTAATACTCTCACTGTTACAAGAAAATAACTTTTCTAACAGTATACCACATAGGGTAAAATGTCGGGCAGAAGAAGTTAAACATCTTTCATGGTCTCTAGAAACTTGAAAAATGCTAAAAATTATTTTATTGAAGCTAAAATTTATAAACTAACATGAATCAGTGATATCACACCAAACCCAGTTTCAACATCAACTTGACTATGTATGGCCTACCATCTAACATGAAAAGCTCTTCACACAAAACGTGACAAACATCATTTTATTTTTGAAACCTCTCTAAATGCAAAACCTAAAGAGAAAAAATGGGGGACATGGCATATTATGTTGCCCCCATCTGAAAAAGTGAGGGACACACGTCCCCCACCAAATTGCGCCCATGCATGGAACTCTATGGTCTGTGGGTGAATTGTTATTTCCTCACAATTTATATGTATAAACATTTATTTCTGCCCTTCCTACTTGTTTTTGTAATGAAATGTTATGTTTCTAATTGCATTGCCCTTTGCTTTGCGACCCTTATGGCTGTTCGCTTCCTTCAACTATGTCCCTGCTCCAACTGCCCATCTGTACATGCCTTAATTCTACACCCACCATCATCTGTGTTATGTTGATGTATATTGTGCATGTACCATAAAACAATTAGTTTATACTTTTTTATGTGTATTATTCTCCACGCTTTATATATTGTTTCTGTTAAAACTTTTTGTCACCATGCTTCTCCTGCGTACTCTGTTTTGGTGTGAACTTTATGTCTGATTCTTTCTTCATTATTTGGTTCAATGGCATGTCTGTTTTGATTGACTTACCTCCTTGTTATACGACAATCTTCATGCATCTTGCATCTATTGGTTGCTTAGCTTGCTCATAATGTCATGACATTATATGATCGAGCCACCTATTTTACAAATATAACTGGTGTCATATCATTGAAGCCATACTTTGGCTTTACATGATTGTGGGCCTAGGAATTAAACTGAAGTCAATGTCTGTGAGATACTGGAGGTGAACATTGCTTCAATTGCCTTGAAATCCTCTTATTGCAGGAAAGGGCAAATCTTAGAGTGTCCTTATGTAAGTCATGACAGATGCATGGCTCCCTGTGTTTTTCAGATATATTTTCAGCCAGTCTTTTGTTGACTCTGGTGCATTTTCTACCACTTGTTGTAAAGGTAACAGGATTGAATAAAGATTTCTTAATTTCAATCCCTCTGTGGTTGTACTTTAGCAATGCTTTTTATTGCCCAAGAAAATCAAACTCTTTAACAAGGTGATCAAACATATGAACTCCTTCAAAATTAAATTTGTGAATTTATGTAAAGTCTGCACTATTGGTTGTTTCTGCAGCCCATTTGTTGCACCAATTATTGTCAAGCTTGTTTGATTCTATAGTAGAGCCTCTAATAGAGTCTAGTATGTGAATTGTTAGATCATCTGTGACTGTAGTTGTTTTTTTTTGTTGGTCAGTCTGTCAGTAATAGCAAACTTTGGCTTTGTTGTCAATATGGTAAAGATTAAACAAGTATCTGTCACTGCAAATTATGCTTGGAGTCCAGCAGAAGTTCATCCAATATATATTGCTGCTGGTACAGCTGCGCAGCAATTGGATGCTACTTTTAGCTCTAATGCAAAGCTGGAGCTTTATACAGTCGATATGTCTGATGCAGCATTGGAGGCAACATGTGCTGGAGTGGTAGATACAGCAAACAGGTATTACCAAAGTTCTTTATTTAATTCAGCTGGTATCCTTGATCAAACCTGCTGAAAAAATCATTTAAAAATTTTAACAGTTTGGCTGCCTGCGTATGTATATATCGTACTTGGAAATTCGTACTTAAAATCAAGCTTATTTTAATTGTTGCACCAACTGCATAGATCCTCAATAGATTGTGCTAGAGAGCTGTTCAAACCCTCAAAAGAATCAGCATGTAGGGATAGCACGGGCCCCTAACATTTGAGTCTTTGGGCTGTCTGCTAAGGTTCTGAAACAGTCTGCTAACAATTTTTTAGGAGTGACGTCTTTCTGAGCTGCTAAGGTCGGCTTGCTAATTACATTTTCATTTTTTGTAGAGTTTCCACATTTAACACTTTGAGAGCCGGTGTACGATATATTCGTACTTTGGTTTCAGTCTAAAAAACAGCAGTTTTTGGTTGCCTTACCAACGCCCTAGCTCCTCTGCAGATTGTGCTAGAAAGTTGTTCAAGGGCTCAAACGGATTGGCCAGTCTGGTAGATTGCACTCGAAAAAAATTTTTTGTTTGGGGAGTGCAGATTTTTTGTGAGTGACGTCATAAGTGAAGTAGTTTTTGGACCACTTTGGCTCATGTTGCCTGGCCTAGGGCCCAACTGCTAGGCCAAAGTGTTTCGCTGAAGATATCATTAGAAACTAGGCTCGAGTCCAAGTCTTTTGAGCCTTTGATCAACTTTCTAGCGTTTCTGCTTTAAAAGTTATGATCTAAAATAAACAAATTAATTAATTATCTAATTAGTCAAATATTTTTACAAACTTACATCATAATTTTTGAACCCGAAACCGCAGCAGGTCATCCAAAGTATCAAAAGACTCGGATTGTAGTCTAGTTTCCAGTAAAAACTTCAGCGAAATACTACCACCTAACGGTTGGCGCCCAGGGCCAAGGTAGCCTAAAAGTCCTCCACTTGTGACGTCACTCACAAAAAACCTGCACCTCCCAAGCAAAGAAATTTTTTGGATTGCAGACTAGAAGACTTGCCGTGTCTTTGACACTTCGACCAGGTCTGTAACCCATACAGGAGCGGAGATATTCCCGCACAAAGCCACGTGCGTTTAGTCATTTTTTTCCAAAAATCCCCGAAAGCAGCCTGACACAAGTGTCCCAGAAAGCAGCCGGACGCCATTCTGCTTACGTTACGTTTCACCTGTTTCCATGCAAATGAGTGAACCATGTAATGGTTATGGTTTACTCAGTGGAAACTAGGCTATAATATGCGTATTTAAAGCCTTTGATTGGCTGTCTAGCGTTTCTGGTAAAAAAATAAAGGACAAAAAACAAAATTTTTGTAAAGTATATTTTTGGCCGTAACTTCTGAACCAGAAATGCTGCATGGCCAATCAAAAGGCTTTAAATACTCATATTATAGCCTAGTTTCCACTTAAAACTTCAGTCAAAATATTGGCTGTTGGCGTTGGTGCCCAAGGCTGGGTATCCTCTAGGACCAAAATGGCTTAAACCTACCCTGCTTGTGATGTCACCCCCAAAAAAGCCCTCAACTTTCCAAGTTTTTTAAAATCCAAACTAGAAGACTTTCCACATCTTTACAGCGTTTGAACAGCTGTCTAGCTTTAGGCGAGTTGTGGTGGTGCAAAATAGTGGGAATAAAGTTGCTCACGGGGGTCTTAAGGAAAATCCACCCGGTTCCAAAGGTGTTAATGTGATTCAAAACATATGTCGGCAGCAAAAGTGTTACTAGTCTTGTGCATTCATAGTTGTGCGTGCTATGGTGCCATAAACTGTGTTACACTGACATACGTATGGTGGTGTGAAAAACAAGCCATTTTGCCATGGTGTTTGCTGTTATTAAACATGGTTATCTTTTCAGTTGTTTTTGCTTCATAAAGGTTCCAGAAAGTTGTGTGGGGTCCAAGTTATCTCGATTGTTCACAATCAATGGGATTGATTGTATGTGGCACTGACAAAGGAGCTGTTGAAATCTTTGATCCTGAAAAGGTTTTGAATCATGAGAAGGACTGCCTTGTTTTTGCTACATCAAAGCATACTGGCCCAGTTAATGCGCTGGATTTTAATCCATTTCAGGTTTGTGTTAAAAAAATGCAAAAGATATTGTGATTTGTTGATTTATGATAATCACAGCCAGCAACTTCGAATACAAATGCATTGATGATGTGAATTAATAAAGTTCAAGAAATGTTCTACGGATCAAGAAATTAATGTCTTAAAGAATTTTTTGACTGTTTTGTGATGGGTTGAATTGTTTGTAGGTGTGAAGTTAATAGGTATATAAAGTCAATGACAATAAAGCTCTTTTTGCCGAATTATTTGTGGCATGAGCAGCTTTTTCAAAGATTTGACATTGTTCACCATTAAGACAATTTGAGAGACAGCAACTATTATCTTAATACCGAGATGATTGTAAAGCAAGGTTTTAGTTTATTTGATGGTTGTAGCAAAGGAAGTTCCTACTATATTTTGAGAGACCGAAACGGTCTCTCAAAACATCTTAAAACACTGGGCATGAGATATTTCACATATCCTTGATTGTCTAGCACTCAAAGCTACAAATAATGTTTTTAAGTATCTGGCACTGTTCTCTGTTTTGCTACTATTAGTTGTTGCAAATGGATTGGTTTTAGTGCTTATGTATGATAAAAAGTATAGTAAAGAGAGAAACCTGCAAATGATGTTGTTTTTTGGTTAATAAAAAGGAAAAAGCATGCAAATAGTTTGTTGTTTTTGTAACAGTGCATGGGCGAGATGTACAAGATCAATAAAATGCAACCAGGTGTACCCAAGTAAATAAGTAAAGACTGAATGATTTTGTGTTTTTGTGGAAGTTGTTATACAATAAGTTTATGTTGATTGAAGTTGTCAGGACACCTAACAATCATGGTTGCAGCATTGTTTTCACCGTAGTGTACAGGACTGCATGAGTTTCATGCATTGTTTACCAGTGCAATTTTGTTATTTTAGAAAAACCTCTTCGCATCTGGAGCTTCAGAAAGAGAAATATTTATATGGGATATGAAAAATCCAGGTAATCCAATGACCCCTGGTGCAAAAACACAGCCAATTGCACCTATAAGTGCAGTGGCTTGGAACAGACAGGTATATGTATAAATTTTTAACAGCTATGGTATTTTAGCTGTTTTCATGTCAAGAGGTCATCTTTTCTTGTGCTTCTTATTTTTGCTATTGGGCTTAACCACAGTTTGATGACCAATTTTCAGTGTAAACCAGGCCTGCCCAACCTTTTTAGTGTTGCGGGCCACTTTCACATGAGGAAATTTATTGCAGGTCACAAACGTTTTTTGTGAAGTAACAAATCCCTTGATTTTAATTAGTTTTATGCGATAACAGGCGGTGATAATCAGTCCTACAGTTGCACGCAGTGTTGCCAGCTTGTATGGATGCAAACCAAATCCAAGAAATTGACATATTTTCACAGCGTTTGTTATACAAGCTTTTGGATGGTAAGCCCATAGCAGAAATAACAATTATAATTTTGGTGTGATTTAATGGCAAATATACTTGAGCCTATAAAAAAATACTGAAAATTTAACAAGTCTACTTACGAACTTATTACATCGTGGGCCACTTAAACAACCTCGCGGGCTGCGGGTTAGGCAGCCGTGGTGTAAACTGTAAAGCATTTCCAGCGACCACAGTCTTAAACTTTGGTTAAACCCAAGGTAAGCTTGTAGAGTAGCTGAAATCTTGGTTTTTCATGATTTTATCAAACCCTTTATCTCACAAAAACTTGCGATTTATGTGTAGTTATCAGGCATTGCACTGCATGCTATTAGAGTTCATTGTTGACTTTTCAACTCTTGTCTCACTTGTGTAACTAAGTATATTGATTAGTTTTTGTTGATTGTTAGATTTCTAGTCAGTTGTATCGAAGACAAGAAAAATGATTTTTGCAACCTATCCAGCCTCTAGTTAGGTGTCAGTGGATAGGTCTAAGGCAGTGGTTTTCAATGTTATTTGTACTGCAACCCATTATAGCAACCCCCTATGACCCAAGAACCAACCCCTGTCAACAACTTCCATTGTGCAATTAGTCTGTTAAGTTGGTTTCTGGTAGGCACAATTCAAAAGCTTTCTGATCCCTATTTGTGACTCATCTGAAGATTGCTTGTGACTACACAACGGTTGTTTCCCTCTAGCTTCTCAAACTGTTGTACAGATGCTGCTAGTGGTATGCTAGGGCTTTCCAGGTAGTATGCTAGCAGTTTCCAGATCACATGTAAAGCTTACTGTCACATGAATTTATGGAGTCTGCTATCACAATTGCTGCAAACAACAAGTCTCATCGCAATATTGAATAACCTTATCAAGTCAAATGTTATCCACACTTTAATTAAAAGTTAAATAGCTATTAGCAAGGTAAACTGCCATTATCTATGATGGCCAACAAGTCCAAAACCTGAAATGATTGTTGTGTGCCTAGACATAATTTATGATTCACTTTCAGGGAAGGTTCTGCTCCACACAGACCAGCTTGTGGGGAAAAAACTGTTGCAGCCTTCACGCAAAGTTGTTAATATTATGTATTCTAATATTAATAAGCACATTTGGGCAAATTTAAAGTTCTGTAACAGCTGGTATGCAGCAAACGTACAAAAAAATTTCTTGCAAATCAATTTAAACTCTTCCTTCATGTTTAAAGGTTCAACATATTCTTGCCTCCACTAGTGCTGTTACCTCTGGACCATGCTGTGTTGTGTGGGATTTACGAAAAAATGAACCAATTATTAAAGTTCAGGATCCCTCTGGAAGAGTAAGTGACTGATTGTGTTAAATTACTTTTTGGAAAACATTTTACTTCAAGTTGCACTAAAGGCAACAGATGAACCAAAAAAAATTCTATTTTAATAAAAGTGTTCTTTTGAAGACAAAGAAGCATCTTAGTTTTGCGACCATTTTTGATTTTGTGTGATATATTTCTAAAATTTTGTGTTTGTTTTTGATGTATATTTTTGCAAATTACTTCAGCTTTCCCATTAAGATTCTGCAATACAAAGATTAGAAGTTTACTTTAGTACAGCCTTCCAGTAGGAAGCTTCTGTTTTGGTAGTTGGTCAGGGGACCTTAGTGTTCATGTTATGGTGTTGCTGTGAAAATTTGTGGACGCTGTGCAAACCAGGGTTGTTGTAACAAAACGACCCAAAAAAACACCCGGGTTTTTTAAAAAAGCCCACTTAAAAAACTCAATAAAACCCACCAAAAAAAACCCACTCTTTATTTTTTCTTTGAAAAAATCTACTAAGAAGTAAAAAATAAAATAGACAGGACACTTGTACAGGTAGCTTTAACTTTTTTAATCAAACAAAGCAAACAGCAATAAAATTTGAAGGGTTTGGAAAAAAAGAATAGATTAAACAGTTTGTAATGGTTATCTTTTTCAGCTCTGCACAATCAGTATATTTTAACCAATTTTTCTGCCTTATGTACATCTATCAACTTTTTCTGATTTTGGACCATACCAAATCATGTTGAAAAAAACACTCTAAAAATCAGGGGCCACCAATGTGGTGCCCACAGGCACCAGGTTGCCTGCAAGGAACAAGTAGGTCATCCGCAGGCATAGGCGTAGCTAGGGGGGCCAAATGGCATGGCCCCCAAATTTCTAGGATTTCTTGTTGTTTTGTGCTTTGAGAGGTGTTGTCTCAAATGAAATACTGTTGCTTGCTGAAAGCAAAATATTTGACCCAAAAAAATTTCCGGGCTGGCTACGCTCCTGCTTGCGGGCCTGCTCTAAAAATTACATTAGCATGATCAGTGTCTTCACATTGCAGAATATCTTAATTGTTAATACTAAAATAATTAAAGGTAAATTGAGCAACATTTTTATTTCAGAAGTGTATATCAAAGTTGTAGCTCCTTGCATTAATCGGCACGCAAGAAGTAGCTCTCAGCTTCAAGGAAGTTGGTGATCCCTGCTATAATTGCTGAATTAGCAGAGCATGCAGATAAACTTGACGTGAAACTGCAGAGTTTGTGTGGAAATGATTTTTCTTTGTTTGCTGTGCGCATTCTTGCCAAGCCTTACCACTTTGGAGTGAATTTACCAACAATTTGCGAAAACAAGGATAGAGCACATTTCTTTACCCTCAAATTTGAATGGCATAATTGGTATGACAAGTAGTTATTGTGTAATTCTGATAATAATATTGCATGATGCAATAAAAACAAATAAGAATAGGGTCTTTCCATTTTCCTTAAAAACACAAAATCTTGTTTCTTTTAAAAAAAACAAAAAAAACAGGTGGTTTTTTTTTTAAACCCGGGTTTTTCTCAACGCTGGTGCAAACTTACACAAGAAAAAAATTAATTAGTAAAAGTTTGAAAGTAATTTTGTTAATAAATTTTTTTGAAGTGTGTGAATTGAATGGCAGTGTCATTGACAACGCGCCAAATTTGAGAAAAATCTTTTGAATTTGTTACGTTGTTTTTTGCTCTAGATGCAATGTAGTGATGTTTCTTGGCACCCAGAAGTTGCCACACAATTGGTACTGCCATCTGAAGATGACCACTCCCCAGTTGTACAACTTTGGGATCTTAGATTTGCAACCTCCCCATTGAAGGTACCGATGTTGTTGATTTGACGTAGAAATTGAAATATAAATCTTTTTTAATTGAAAACTGAAAAAAAATTATTAATTTTGAATTAGTTGCTCGATGTTTGCACTCAGATTCGAGGCGTAGCCGCGCAGGCAGCAGATTTAAAAAAAGAGTTAAAGTTGTGCATGAACTTGTCTTTGATTCTGGCTACGGGGAAATCCAGTTGTGACAGATTTTTTAATTGTATTGCAGAACATTTACTTTTCGATATTTTGTGCATTGATTGCTGTACTTTAGTAGTGGCTTATACGTTTATTTTTTAATAACTTATGCTTTGGAAAATTGTTCCTGCATGACATATCACCATTTCTTGAGAAAGTAGAAGCATTGATGGCCAGTACATTTGCAATGAAACTTTTTAACGATTTTGCATAATTTCAAGGTTAATTTACTTTTTATGTCAATTCATTAGTTCATGTTGATGCTACATTTGCATTTATTTTTGGTCCATTTGTAATTTTTCAGTGGGATAGTGCTGAATTTAACAAAACAACGTGTTTTTATTGATTTGGAATTTTTAGGTTTCATTTTAAGCTGAACCAAAAGTTGCGAATTGATGTTTTCCAGAACAGAATTATTTCTTTAAGTCATTCAGACGGATATTGGTGTGTTAACAGTTATTTTTCACTGAAATTTGTTCATGTTATGCACGTATGTAAAAAAATTGTCTCGAAAGACTTCGCGCAAACGCAACGATGAAGTTTGTAGCAGATGTTTAAACAAGTAACTGCTTGAAGGCTCCGAATTCCAGTTATTATTTTCTGAAAAACAGGCCACCTGTCGTTCAGAGTCAAGAAAACGTTGCCGCTAAACCTAATGGGGTGTAGCCTTTTTCGCGCGATATGCGCATCTTTGTCTTGAAAGCAAAAGCAGGTTAAGTCTCAAAACCTCCGAGCGCCATTCTTCTCGACATAGACAGATAACCATGGGTTAGCCTGCATTAACTAGCCAGAGACAAAAACTATCTGATTGCGACCAATACGCCAAGCCACATGAATTTCGTTTCCTGTGACTTACTGTCAAAAACCATTAAAAAAAAAACAACTGAACCTGTGGACTTGTCAGGTGTGTTCTTCCCAAATACCGCGTCGAGTCAATACAAAAACTTTGGCGTAACGGTTCTCAAATTGTTTCGTAGCCCATTATTAGGACGTTCAAAATATCTTCTTGCTTTCTGCCAAAAGTTTTAAGCAGTGACGTTTTCGCCACGTCAGCTTTTTGAAAACCAAAAAGGTTTGTAGGTCATCTGTATCATACCCATAAAACTTGAATTGCGCCGGTAATCCAGAATTACCTATAATCGGGTAGAGAACTTTGCTCCCCAGAAGTTTCGTGCGACTCCGCCAATCGTTGCAACAGCGATGATCAAAACGTGATGAATGCGTTGAAGTCATTACCGACTCATACTGTGCTATTTCTTACTATAAACGAAGTTTCTTGAGATTGTGTGTTGGAAATCAAACGAATCTGAAGTTGTTTCTCCAGTGTTGACGAATTTACTTGACTGCACTCTTCACTCTGATCACGATTACATTGCAGATAGCTCCACCATTAGGGATGCTGCTATCTGTGAATACCGCAGTGGATATCAGAAGCTTACTCGTTATCTGCATTTTATTTGCCACGTTCAGACTATGTACCGTTTCTAACCCCATAGGTTTTGCCGTTTTCGTATTTTGTCCGTTTTTTTGTGTCGAAATCGCTGCTAAACGTGCCTGGTTGCAGGTATTGGAAAAGCACAGGAAAGGTGTGATGTCCGTTGCCTGGTGTCCCAGGGACCCCGATCTGCTGTTGTCGTGCGGGAAAGACAACCACGTGTATTGTTGGAAT
>JGI24022J15233_10004980_pt1 | contig 13902 bp, 4 predicted proteins | sample Ectturendosymbi2_FD_15233 | JGI IMG/M metagenome (IMG submission 15233) | reverse complement strand
TTAAGGCGTTTTAGGGACCCGATTCGGGTCCCTAGAATTTCAAATCGGGTCCCTAGAATCAGAGAAAATTATCATCGGGTTCTTAAAATCAGAGAAAATCGGGTCCCTAGAATCAGAGAAATCGGGCCCCTGCAGATCCATATCGGGTACCTAACGTTTTCCTTCAAAAAAAACCTGCACTACAGTACAATAATTCATTTTCCGTATGATTTTTATTCAGAATCTTTCAATTCACGTGATGTATGCTGCACGGTGGTTATTTGGGCAGTTGCCTTGACGTGTATGGTCGGTGGGGCAGCAATGTGGATCATCGGATCAGTGGGAGTACCCTTGCACAACACAACACCTTTGCAAGTGATCGGGAATGTCGTTGTCGCTTACCTGCCTGTTATCTTCTGTGCTCTTGGAGCGTGCAAGTGCATGCCTCGCGTGAAGCGTGGCGAAACAGTCGTTTAAGATTAAATTGCGTTTTTGAAATTGAAAAATGAACCGTGAGCTGGAATTACCGGCGGATATGCCTACAAGTGGAAATGTTGTTCGCTGGAGTGCGTGTTATGGTAGACTTTCTCGCTTTTGTTCATTGCAACGGTTTGTATGTCGAATATCTTCTAGCATTGACTTATAAGGTTGAAGTCATGCAGAACCTGACGGAGGTAAAAAAACACCTGGTCACATTACAAGATCTTTTCACATTGCAAGTGAATGTTTTTATTTTTTTTCGCCCAAACACATGTGAGGTATTGCGGTTCCTCTCCTCATAGCAAGATTTTTAATAAAACTTCTTGTCTTTTTGTTGTTTAACTGGTGCGTATATTATCGGCGACAATTTTCTAACTTTAAGAGAAGCAAGTAAACTACATTGCTCGGTTGATTACAAATGCGGTTATTTGTCTTACCAAATGAAATAGTTAGACAAACTGTAAATCTACCGATTTCGTCGGTATGTCAGTGTTGCACAAAAACATAGTGATATAATACGGATGTAATTCTGTTTCTCCATTTCCTTGTAATGCATTTTAACCAATAACTGCATTAGGTTTATTTTACAGGTAATATGCTGCCACACGTGTTTCCTTTCTTAATGCAAGTCAAGTTTGACACGCAGTTCCGAATGGACTTTATTAATTTTTAACGATTTTCAAACAAAATGTTATCCTTTTCTGAAGCAACAAACATCAAAACAAAGTAAAAAAATGCGCATACCTTTTGGTATCGTGAAAAATACTTGCAAGTTACTAGTTTTTCTTAAATTGAAGTCACATTCGTTTTTTTTACATACAACGCTGCCGCTTTTTTAAATAAAAAAAATCTGAAGTAAAAATGCCATATTTTAAATATAAACCTATAAATTACTACACACCTTTTTTCAGCTGCCTTATTTTCTCTTTTATGGCGTTGAATGTGTACGGCGATGAAGCTTTTTGGGAAAACCTTGCATCATTTTAAATCCACACGTTGAATAAAAGTTTCCATTCCTTCAAAGTGGCATTAATTCCCGAAAAGGTATCATTTTTTCTTGCTATGATTTGGGTGATGGCAGTTGGTGGCAATCGAATTCGAAGCCTAAAATTTGCTCCTTGCCGGGGCGGTTGAGGTGAATGCTTCTGCTCAAATAGCGCTGAGCGCTGCGGAGATTCACTCAGCGGCCGCAGAACACCGCTAATTGACTTGGGCACTCTGCTAATGAGTTATCGCCGCCCGCATTTCATTCATGGAATGTTAATCTATTGCCTTAGCGAGGAAGCTAAAACAGCATTTTCTGAAATTAGCAGAAAAAAGCCTTTAACAACTGAGGTAAATGTGTTAAATTTGTGGTTATACAAAACCTATTCATCCGCAATGGCGATTTTCGCTCGACCTTGCGCATTGTATTAAATGCAAGTACGAGTTTCGTGTTGGAATCAAATATAAAACTGCAGTCAAACTTCAAGTGAAAATGCATGAAAAAAACACAACAAAACTTTGCTGAAAATGACAGCGTAATCATTCGTTGTTTTCTTTTGATTTATTCATTCTTTCATGCGTTTGCTAATCGGTCATTCTTTTATTAAACAAATGTTTATACGTGCATTAATTGAAGTGTCGTCTAGAAATTTTCAGCAGTTTCACCATCAAATCGTTTCGAATTATCTTTACCTTGACCAGTGAACATAGTGCTGTAAGTGATGTGAACCGCGAGCTCCATTTCAACCTCCGTAAGGAAAAATTATTTGAAGAAATGGTTTTCCACGCGCGAACTGCGCAAACTTTTAAGCTCCGGCAGAGTACATAATCTCTGACATATGTTTCAGTCTGTGCAAGTTGTTGCAGATCCGCTCAAAATCTTTGTCTTGATCAGAACCACCAAGTGGGATTTTTTATTTTTACTGTATAGTGTATATCGAATCTACAAGGGGAACATCCGCGTTGTAATGATTTTACGTTAGATCAGGGGTTTTCAAACTTTGCTCATGGCCCATTCGATTAAGAAAAATGTTGGTGGTAGCCTGTTAAAACTAGGAAAGATATTAGCGCTGTCCCAAAGCTTATAATCTCATAGATTTAACACTTCTGCAACTTTGCCTTTGCATTAGCTGCGCATGCTTTCACAACTGCAATCCTACGCCATTGCATAGCGATTCTCGTAAATACAGCTTCAGCCAGCATTGTTAAGTAGGAATTATGTCACAAACGTAACCTTTAGGTCGAGTTTTTGCTATTTGTCTATCTTGTTTGATCATAGTGGCATCATTATAGGCTACAAGTCTCTGATTTATGCAAGCTCTGTGGCCCACTGGAAATCGCGCCTATACCACTGGTTCATGACCCTCCTGTTGAAAATGAAAACCACTACTTTAGGTGGCTAACTGGTTAATACTGAGTATAAATTACCATAAAAATAGTCTCTAAACTTCAAAATAAAGAATTGCAGTTTCAAAAATCCTACTTATGGAACCCCAAATAAAGTCATTAGGTAAAATGAACAAGAAAGGTCAAGCTCAGTAAATTTACAATCACTGAAGATCCAATGGGTTTTATTGGCACCTGTCCAGAAGTAAACTTGTAGCAGCAGAATCACTTTAGCGAAATGAAGAGAATAAATGTTTTATTTGTCAACCTCACCCAGCGTTATGTGTGCAGTTGGTTCGAAAAACAACTCAGCAATAAAAACAACTGTGACTGAAAATGGAGCCACGAGTCTGGGTGACGAAAATTCTGTTGCAACTCTCAAAACGTTCAATCGCACGCGTATGCGCTGCATCGAACCCTCCCTCGATTTTTTCCGACAGGAACAGCGCACTAGCACAGGGCCCATACCACAAACATAGATTTTTGTACAAACGTTTGTGAAGGGTTTAAAATCTTTGTAAAAGTTTAAAAAACTTCTTATAAAACTTCAAAGATATTTGTAAAGAAGCTTTTGAATTTCTTTTTAGCGTGTGACACATTTCCGATAAAGATGTGGACTGTGATTTCAGAGCTGTCCTTTCATCACCTCGGAGCGGCTCTTGTTATCCTTACAGTTCGCATCTCTCTCTAACAGGCATCAGTGGCGTAGCCAGACCAAAATTGAGGGTGGTGGTGGCAAAAAAATTGGGGCCCAAAATGTTTGATTTTAGGCTAGCAACAGTATTTTGTTTGTGACACCGCCTCTCAAAGCACAAAATGACTAGATATTTTAAAAATTTGAAGAGGGGCATTGCCCCGTGGCCCCCTGGCTACGCCCATGGGAGGCATTGGCGAAAAAGAGCAGGCTCGTCACCATCTTTTGGTGGATGAGGAAGGACCACTATTAAAGGTCGGCGAAAGAGTAAAACAGGAGATGTTCACCCAATTCCAGCAGCAAGGGTGTACCGATTGCAAACGTGGCAACAGCACATCCGTATCCCTCATTAGCGACGATCGATCCTGTAACAGTGCTGAATGCGCAGTAATCCCATAATACAGTGATTTCCAATCTTTGCTGGTCGCAGGCCACTGAATAGAATCCGATTACACAAGATCCCTTGCGGCTTCTCGCAACATCATTTGACATTACGTGCAGTTCACCGTTGCAATGCAATTTAGTCGCCTACAATATGAGAGACAATCAAAATCTTAAGTAAATTTCCAAATGCATACAACAGAAAGCGATGGTAGTTCGAAAAAAATGAAAATTACGAAATATAAAAACTTTTAACGCCATCTTTCTACTTCATTTTAAGCTTTTTTGGTTGAATTCAGGTAAAATTAGAATCTCCATTATTGCAATTAAAATTGAAATGCTGATCTTGACACTTAATGCACTAACATGCAGTTAGAAACATCGTAAACGGGATGTTTTATTCATAAAAACATGAAAAACCGCACGTTTCCACGTACAGTAGTCAAGTATTATTATCTGCCAAAACATACAACACCAATCTGTCACTAACAGCTAAGCACCCACAAGCTAATGTTGTTGATAAAACACTTTAGCAAAGGTTGCTAAGTTACTTGTACTCTGGTACAGGCTGTTCTAAACTTTTGGAGATTACGAGGCAGTCTGGTTTTGTGATATGACGCACCCAGGATGATGGATGTAATACTGAAATAAATCCGTGCTATGTATAATATACAAGTTACAGTGTATTTTAGTTTTAATGAATTGCTATGGCATCTTTTCATCTACTTTTGCGCCTGTTTAACGTATTGGCGTTAATGCCAGTTTAAAACAGCATACAATTTTTTTGTGCTGATTGTTTTGCTAATATACCTCTGACCTGCCGGTGATAAATATTGCGCGGAATTTTATGTAGTCACCATAGAGGTGATTAGAGATTCGGCCCAAAATTTTCGAAAACCGTAAAGAACTGACATTTCGATTATCATCAAAAAATGGTCAGTTGGCGTAAAAAAAGTAAAATTTTGTCCGAGACTTGAAATTTTTACAAGTTTCGGATAAGAGGTAAAAACTGACCAGCTGCCCTTTTTCTCGGTTGTAGTTTTGACCGCATGGATGTAAATATCAACAAGAGGCGGAAGGTCTGCTGTGATATACATTTTAATGGTGTGTAGATGCGTTGCATCAATGTGTATGTAAATGCATTTTTTGACTTTTTTGCTCTTTTAAATTTCGTACTGGTCAGTTCCGTTAAACTGAAAGCTGTTAAAAGGAAATGGGAGGTGCCTCCCTGCAGACCGGTTTTTCGTGAAGCAACTGCAATCATACAATGAATACCAGTTTCAGCATGCAGATAGCCTATAAAAATGCATTTACATTTTCTTACGTGGGTGCTCTATTTTAGGTTTGAATATTAATACACTTTTGCTTCTGTCAAAATATGGGAAAACACGTTTGAAATATTTTTATTCATGGGAATCTTATTATAAACAATATAACGCTTTTAAAGACATTGAGGTTTGTTTGTTAGTTTGCAAACGTTGTACAAACTTTCCATTTCCTTACAAATTATTTTTCTGAGTGATAGGTTATACCACCACCTTTATGTTAACAAAGGCAAAGCAGGGTATCAGCGAAAAAGGTTTTTGGAAAGTAAATTCTGCTGACTGGTTATTGCTGTGGATCAAGAATATAACTGCGCCCGAAACAGAGCTCTTGAGAATGCTGAATTTTATGCCTGCATTTGACATTTTGAAATTGCTGTCTTGAACATGCTGCTGTCAGCTTGTAAAATAAGTTAGTTACTAAATAAGCTGAAAGCTACTTACGAATCAAGTTGTGCGACAACACACGTCATCCTGGTTTTTATGTGTGCAGAGCAATATTCGCAGGCGAACATGCGTAAGGCTTGATTTAACTGAAATACCACAAAAATACTGCAGAAGAATTTTGTATTAGCATATGTTTATTGTAGTTCAATAAAGCCAAATATGTAAAAATGAGGTTGTGAATCCACAATACCGATTACTTGAAGTGATGCTTAGGTTTTTTTTGTTAATTTTGGTGACGGAAGTTGGCGAAAAATGACCATCAATAGTTTTGGCACAACTAGCAACAGCTATTGACCCACTGCCCAGACAAGCTGACACGGTTCAGTGTCCAGGAGGGCTGTGCAGCCGGAACTCAAATTTCGGGCTCCGGATCCAACCTCTAAAAGTTTTTGGCTCCGGCTCCAGAACAATTTGGTCTATTGAAAACTAAAACCGTTGTATTATTTGTACAACTGGCTTGCTCCACATACTATTTATGTCTGTTGAGCTGGAACTCACGTTTCCGGCTCCACCATTCATATATTTTTGGCTCCGGCCATCCAAAGTTGCTTGGGCTCCGGCTCCGGGTTCCGGCTCCACAGCCCCGGTGTCCAATGCAGTACAGACCAAGCCGAAAAATGTAAAGTAGAACACATGTTGCTGTTGGTTGAATGGCTTAATACTGGCGTTTTCGGACTCGAATAGGAGGTCCATGTCCACAGGTTCAACCTTTTAGCTTTTGTCATTTGTGTCAAAGTTGTCGAGTCGAGTTATTTTATTTTGACAAAATATTACAATAAGCAATCTATGTTGAAATCTGCCATGAAGAAACAGTGGATGCCTTTGTCAAAATGCATATGATCCTCACCCAACCAAAGACTTTCAAAAATGGAAGGATCTTTCGAGAACTGAACAACGTTACGTTAGCAGAACTGCCATCAAAGTTAATACGACAGACACTCGCCTTGACCAGCTCATTGCGAGTTGAATCACTACATGCATTAGCTATAGGCCTACCGCAGTCTTAACTGCTTGGCACTGCTAACAACCAAGTTCCCTACATAAAGAGTGAAACATGGTGGAGCGCAGACAAAGCCCAAGCACGAGAATATTGCGAACGTTTGATAACGTTCGTTACAGAGGAAATTAATCATTCGTTCTAACGAGAGCATTGTTTGCCAACAATGAGATTTATAAGCCGCTTCTACTGAGTTCTCGAGTGCAAAGAGTATCTGGTAAAAATCAACAACCTACCCAAACACCATGGCGTGGGGCCCCCAGAAGTGCCGGGCCCAATGCAGCTGCATCGGCTGCATCGACTCGCGGCCGGCCCTGCTGTTACAATACTGTGATAAGATCGAAATCAAAATATTTGATAAATATCTATCAACGGTGCTCTTGCTCATTTTTATATTAGTTGTGGGATATACACGGTAGGGGCGGATCCAGCCAGTAAGGGTAGGGGTGGCGATTTCAGCAATATTTGGTAGTCAAGTCGCATAACGGCTTCGCTGTTGTGAAAGGGATGAAGCATACTTCCCACTACACTACTGTGACAAAAAATGGACGACAATATGGCCTTATATCGCGAATGTTGTTTTCCGAATTGCAAAAAATCATGGTGAATAAAGTTACTTTCGTAGGTTTTAGTCGCCCCAATCGCCCCCACCCCTGGATCCGACCCTGATCCACTGTGAAGATGACTTGAAATAAACCAACTCTTTTGAATAACATAGGAGGAACCAGAAACAATCCTTGGACAACTTATGTCTGCAACACGAGCATTGCAATATTGACGCACCTTATATGAAGACAAGAGATTTGGATATACCAACCGTCGCTTAGTTTCTAATGAAGTAGCTAGGTATTGCAACACTGCATCCCACTCCCATCCCACTTCTATTTTTGCAGCAGTTTATGAACATTGATAAAGTTACATGCATGAAGAAGTCACTGAGTGTGTATGTTCTTTTGGTACGTTTACAATTTGCTCAAAACTTTCCAGGCACAGATTGCGGAATGTTGTATCCAATTAAAATCTATTTACATTGTAACGAAAAAAGCACAAGGTTGTTCTCGTAAAATGTTTAGATAGTGTGATTTTTAACCTCACACTATCTAAGAAAACACAAGATAAATCAAAAACAATAATGTGTTGTTTTAAAAAGTAGATTAGTGCTTCGCGCTTTTCGTAATACACTCTGACGTTCCCTTTCACAGTAAGTGGATTTTCCAGAAAAACCGGGTAAGTCCTCAAGAAATACTTTTTTCTTGCTAGGAGATGTTGCGAGAACTTTATGAATTTATAAAAAAACAGCTTGTTAACAGAAACAAACCGGCTTTTTACAAACGAAACACTGTTTTATTTAGCTACAATGTTTTTACGTTTATCGAACACATTAAAGTATAACTCCGCAAGTACCAAACAAAATTTGCTCTCTTGAAAAAACATTTTAACCAGCAACGTATTTCTGCTGTTTTACAAAATAACCCCTGTAACCAGGTTCGATGGATTTTGTAAGTTATTCCTAAAACAGGCGAGCAAAAACGTGTATTGTGTTAACACACAAAAGCACATGGTAACGCGCGTAATTTGTTTAGCTATGTAAGTTGCAGACATTTTGTTCAACTGGAAATTTTGTCTCATGTATACACTATATTGAGTGAGACTCTGAACATAGTTCAACCAATTTGATAAAACCAATATTTTAAGTATAAACTCATGCATCAAACAAATTTTTAAAATTACTTAACAGGTATTAGCCTTTGTACGTTGCATACAGTAAATTTGAAGCGGAAATGTAAAGATGTAAAATGAGAGTGTTATGATTCAGTGAAACAAGCGAATCGCAACACGTTGTTTGAAATAAATTGGGAATTTCTTCCCATTGTGCATGTCAACAACTAAACATTTTTTGAGGGATGGAGCTTCGTAACAACAAAGCTTTCAAAACTGATATAAGTCTTCGTTTTATCAAGAGGTCGCACATCATAAGTTTCCTGTTTCTTTTGTCATATTCTTCAGCTTGACTTAGAATAGTGGAAATCTTATTGGTTGTGCCAGGACAGGCGAAAATTGCTTTTCACAACGCAGGGACTACGTTAGCCCAATTTCATTATGTTTGCTGTAATTACAAGGAAGTTGAAAAATAACCCATTTTGAACAAAACAAACATTGCCTGACAACCCCGCTATTGTTTGAAACTAAGTTGCACGTGGGACGTCTTAGTCTTGTGTCTCTGATAGATATTAAAAGGAAGCTCTGCTGATAAATGTCCACCACTCTAACGCCGCAGCTTTCTACCAACCAGGCCAGCCCAAAATGTCTTCGCAAACGTAACGGACTTCAAGCAAAGGGAATTGATGCGCTGTCTTGCGTCGCAACCACAATGAGACCTGTGTGTTCTACGCAGAGGAATGCGATCAGGACCGTTGCAAACACATTCGGAGAAGACCAGGGAGCTAATACAAATGTTAAAATGCCGATTTACACAAGATGCACCTATAGGGCAGGGGTCTCCAAACTTTTTTGTCAAAGGGCTACATAAGGTACAACAGTTTGAGTGCCGGATATCTTTCGTAATTGATCATTTCGGGATAAGTTACATTCCACTAAATCAACAATTTTTCGTTGATATATTATTTTTTCATGATTGACAAAATGGCTTCGCGGGCCGTAGTTTGGATACCTTGACCTAGGACAAAAAATTTGTGTTTATAATGCCAAAGAATGATGTATGGTGTGATCAACCGCTACCGATTATAACATTAAGCCAGCTTAAAAGCGATGGCCTTTTATACGAATGCTTCTGAATTTCAAGACAAATTATTGTTTTTGAGGACTCTTAAGTCTGCGTTATTTTCGACTTCAGCTTATCATTGAGGCTATTTTGAAATAGGGGTAATTTTGAAATGAAAGTTCTTTGAAAGAGGGACCCGGATTGGAGTCTCCCAGAGGTAATCCACTATTACATTTTCGCCATTTTGCCATATTTGCTGATAGGTCAATACTGGCTGTTTGAAGACCGTGAACCAAAGACCTTCAAGATATAAACTCTATGTTGAGACAAAGTTTGCGACTGACAGTTTCAACTCTGACAGTTGTGAGTGACCAATTACAAAACAAAGACAAGTTGATTTGAAAATTTGTTTAAGAGTCTTTCAAGCATGACTAGACTGCCATTTTGACGGTAAGTCGTCTGCAAGATGAAACATATTTTGATGACAATGACACGAAGCTTTTGCATTTTTTAATTTGTTCTTTGCGAGCGGTAACCGTACTTTTCCTGAATTGATATAACGTTGAAAAGACACAGAAACCTAGTAGCGCTTCAGTTTCTCGAAGAAGGGTACTTGTCCGCAATTTCTTGTTATTCCTAATTGAGAAACTCGTAGGAGAAACCCATAACCTTTAATGTGAGCTTCGAATCCTGAATTGTGTATGAGAAAAATGCATATTTTATGATGCAGGTAGGCAACTTGTTTTATTCGCTGCAGGTGATCCCATGTCTTTACAAATGCCCTCTCAAAACAAGAAACCTTACTTTGACAACCCTAAGTGATCTCGAGATTGCCTAGACAATCCCTGGAAAGCGTTGCTTCATGTATAATTTATGGAGACTTGCAGTGCTTTGAACATGTGTTTTGTTACCGTTAATCTTGAATAAACAAGCACTAGTATGCCACGAAGTGCATAGTGGGTTGCTTGATGGAAAAGATGCTTAGTCCTGCTTCTATGTCTTTGAACAAACATCTTTGAACAACCAAGGTTAACAGCTTGCTGTGGTGATAAAAACAGGAGTCACAATGTTTGCTTTTGTGTTAAATTTACCTTGCTGTTTCTTTCTTTTATTTACAGCATCAGTAAACTCACATTTTGGTTGATTTTCAATAAATTTAAATTTTTGCTTCATTATACGCAACAAAAAGCGTGTAGGCTTTATTTAGGGGCGTTTTTGTGGAAAACGTAACTAATAAGACAAGGTTTCTGCATTGTCCATGCAAAGATAGCATTGCCGTATGTAACGTAGGCTATTTTATGATCATATCCATGAAATCTGTGCAACACCGAGCACAGAAAACCTCATTGTGTCAACATGTGAGCAAGGGGGAATCTAGGAGGGGGCGATTGGGACAATCGCCCCCACTAAAACCGAAGAAAGTAACCTTATTCAGCATAATTTTGTACAATTTGGAAAACAAAATTCGCGATATAAAGCCACTTCGTCGTCTATTGTTTTGTCACAACAGTTTTGTGAAGCATATTTCGTCTCTCTAACAGTAGCGAAGCTGTTATGAGACTTGACTACCAAATATTACTGAAATCCCCCCCCTAAACTTACTGGCTGGATCCGCCCCTGCATGTGAGGGGAGTTTTCGAGCATCATTTTGAACATGTATTACAAAAAAATCAGACTTTGTCACGACTTTCATTGAAAGTTTCAGAGAGTATATTGGAAATGGAGAAGCTAGCTCATAACAACTTGGACTTGTTTACGAGCCGCATTAAGAAACAGGGCAAGTCCATTTAATTTTTGCCTGAACGTCAGGTCGGAAAATTTGCAGCAACGACGAGTGTCAACATATTGCGGAAGTACGAACGAAATTAGCTGTTCATTGTATTCTTGAACCCGGTCTTTTCATTACGATGCATGCTGACACAAAAATTCAAGAAAGCTTTTTGTTTGGCATTATGCGACGGTTTCTGGGAAGAGCGTAAGCGTACCTTATAATCTATTGCGCCAGCCCAATAAAAGTGGCCACACCATCAATGGTTTCAATAAAATGGATGTGGTCGACAGAAATTAGGAAACTTTTGTATGAAATTTGCTAAATCATGGTTGTTCATAAAAGTTAACCCACGACAGATCACCCGTACTACTGCAAATCCAGACAGCATCGAATAAGTCTAGAGCGAGACGCGAGTTGTATAATCAGTGACGCAAGGGGCAACGTAGTACAATGACATGAAGCAGACATACTACAATAATACAAGAAATGTATACGTTTTAGGAAACAACACAGAGATAACAACACCAGGATAGCAAACTACGACCCTCAGAGTTTACAACCAACAACAGGACCGATGCCAGACGATCAGATGCATTAGTTAGCCGCCAGATCCTCGAGTGAGCTGATTAGCCGGGAAGACTTCTGTTGACTGATTGCACAAGACCAGTGCACCGCAGCATTTGCCGGACTAAAACCAGAGCCGTCTCAAGGGAACTTGTTGTACCAACTCTGAGCAGCAGAAGGTTCCGGAAGCTAACACGGCAGCCTGCAGCAGCTACGGCAAAGGCGGAGCACAACAGTTTGCAACTCTAAAGTCGAGCTGCAGGCGTCTACTTTTAACAATGGAATACTCCATTTAACCTGCATTTATTTACTAGATAATTATGCTTGACTTTCACAAAACGTTTGAGTTGTCGTAAAAAAGAGCAACGCAAAAATCAGCGAGTTAAAAAAATCATGCTGGACGTTTAGAAAACCACGTGTTTTTATCGTCAGCATCATTCAATATTTTGATTGGAAAACGCAAATTGGGAAACACTGTTTAATTAACCATCAACAGCTTGGCAAAGTAACTCTTATTGTGAGTTAAACTTGTTTTTACAGGCAGGACGATGTCATAATTGATGTTGGAAGTTGAGATTTACGACAAGAACAACTACAAACTAGTTTTTCATGGATCTCAAAACAACCTTTTTATCAAAAATTTATTTTGGAAACAGAAGACTTTCACATAGTTTGATATTGTAACATGTTTATTCCACTACTCCTGCGGTTGCAAAAATTTCCATAATCATTATCAATTTCGTTAACCGAAATAGCTCAATGCTAAGACTTCACCAGTTCCTTAATCTTTTCCTTATGAGAAAATATCAACACCATGATTAACGGAACAAAGGAGGCTAAGGGGATGGCACCCCTACTTTTTTCCAAGGGGGTTGCAAAAAGCATGGACCTCACCACTATTTTACTGCGCTTTTTCTAACAAAGTACATCATCTTCAGAATTTTTCTAAGTACCTAATCTTATCAACAGGGTCGCACTGAGACGGAATTGGTTTGGGGCTGGTGCTTTAGTAGATAAAGGGCCTATTTTCCCGGCATTGATGCATGTTCATCCGACACTCATTTGCGCTCAGACTATTGAGGCTTAATTATTTGCGACGCTGTTTTCATCTGGGGCTATTTTAGGAATGGGCCCAATGCTGCAGCATTATTAGCACCCACCTTAATCCGGCCTTGCTTTTCGATAAAGCAAGCCTATTTCAGCTCGGCCTTGTGTCCTTACACCGTTCCCTGATGGCCTGATATAAAACATCTTTGTGGTACATTAATGAACTGCCTTCTTACGGTTAGGAAGCTAAAGATGGCTGTGTGCGTAATAAAACCTGAAAATGTTACGTAGTTTCAAATGAATATTACTCTCACAAGAGGTTGGCACCCAGAATCTGAGCCATTGACACAAAGCTTTACGAACGGTCGAACGGATATGACGAGAACGTTTTCTGGGTCGTTTTTTGCATATATAGCATTACTCGAAAATTGGTACCGATTTTTTTTTTACGGAAACTTTTAATTTTTTACCACAAGTTTGCTTCATAAAGGGCCATGTATGTTTTGGAGTCAGAGGTACTGATAAAATATGACAATATCTGCGATAAAATCGCAGAGAATGTAGGTGTGTTTTCGTATTTCAAAACTCACCAGAAATTGTGCAAAAAGGGTTTTCCAAGGTTGAATGATCACTGATTACGTCACACATTTAATCAACCATGATCTAGGTCAGGGATCACCAACCTTTTTGAAGCTGAGAGCTGGTTCTTGTGTGCGGATTATTGCGAAGAGCTACCAGTTTGATACACAATTCTGAAGTAAAATGTTGCTCAATTGATCGTTATTTATTTTAGTATTAAAAATTAAGATACTCCGCAATGTGAAGACACTAATCACGCTAATGTTATTTTTAGAACAGTCCGCTGGCGGTAGCAGCCAGCCCGAAATTTTAGGGGACAAAATATTTTGACTTTCAGCGAGCAACAGTATTTTGTTTGGGACAACGCCTCTCAATGCACAAAACGACAGGAAATCCTACAGATTTGGGGAATAAAGCCCCCTTGGCCCCCTGGCTACGCTTATGCCCGTGGGCTACCTACTTAGTCCTTGCGAGCTACCTGGTGCCCGCGGGCACCACGTCGGTGACCCCTGATCTAGGTAGCACCCCAGATCGGACCCCGGGACCTCC
>JGI24022J15233_10004979_pt1 | contig 13903 bp, 7 predicted proteins | sample Ectturendosymbi2_FD_15233 | JGI IMG/M metagenome (IMG submission 15233) | reverse complement strand
TTACGCACTGTTGCTCAGATTAAAACTCAAGATTACAAAAATTGAAGATTACAAAATTTTTTCACAATTGTAACTCCTCCACTAAACACAGCCACAACACTATTGATCAAACTTTCCATGTTGTAGGACGCATAAGGGCTTGCGCCCCCCTGGAAGGGCGCTCACCCCGGTTAAGAACCACTGAACTAGAGCCCCAGCTGCTCGCGTATAATCTTACATCAGTATGTTTGCTTGAAAATAGTGTTTACACCAGTTAAACGTCAATATCAACAACGGACTGTGAGGCGTAAGTGATTCAAGAAAAAAATTTTTTGCGCTCGATCGCGGGATGCAACGAAACAGGTAAAATAATTCATTGGCATATTCAATATTCAAACATCTTTACATCTCTCATCAGTGCATCAAAGAGGGAACTGTTTTTGGAAACATTTTAGATGTTTGCTTTTTCAGCCTCAGCGTTCCGTTTCCTGGTTACGAGAATGTACGAACATGCTTTTCGATTATGATATCGATCGAAGCACTCTTAGCCACAATGTACACGATGATCAGTCTGTCATTGCCGTGATGTCTGTTGTTTTTAACATAGCTACGATTTATGATAGAGGGTATGATCTTTTCTTCAATAATACTGTTTTTCACACAAGTTATGACACACATGTGAAACTAAAACTTGGCGTTTATAATCCGAGAATCTGAGGCATTTCATAGTTAAACTTCCCTCGCTCAAACTTACCCCTTGCGCGGTCGTCTTAGCAACAGCAATTGCTGCACGCAACTGACCTTGAGCAAGAAAGCAGTCATCGACAGACAAGCCGAGCGACTTGGCTTCGAGGTCAACAATTTTCATGAAAGTGTCGCCGATGATCTTGCGCTTCTCCTCTGGTTCAATGGTTTGGCAGAGGACGCGACTCACGATCTACAGGATGCAAAGCGCCCATTCGGATAACGAACAACAAAAATATCTCAGCGAAGCTGGTTTTGTTTCGCTGAGACATTTCGATCAGTTGTCCGAAATAGCTTAAAAACTTTCTGTCAATTCTTCGTTTTAAGACATTTTTGTATGACTGAAAAAGGCGTTATGACCGAATTGACTTAATTTTTTGTTGGCCATTTAAAAAAAATTCGGTCAATGACCGAAAAAACAACAGCATCGAAGAGAGATGAAATGACGTGCGGGAAATCATCAACCAGAAGCGCTGGCATTGGCCATCCGACCGAGAAGCAAAAATAGGCGGAACAGCCAGAAGCAACATAATGCACATGTATAAACTTCCGTTCAAATAAATAAATAAATAAACAAATGATAGTAATTTAATAGCGAATGTAGTGCGTTTAGACCAGCTATGTATAACCCGCGGCCCACTCGAATTTTTTGCAGTCCTGTTTAGGTTTTCGCTGTAGTATCAGTAGTCTAAATCCTGACAACCTGTCCTTATTTTGATAATCGTAATTTTGACGTTTTTGAATTGCGTGGCGTAGCCAGACCATAATTTTGGGGGTGGATAAAATGTTTGCTTTTAGGCGAGCAATAATACTTTGTTTGGGATACCGCCTCTCAATCACAAAATGAATAGATATGCAAAAAATTTGGGGGGCATGGCCCTCCCCTGGCGACGCCTATGTTTTTGATGCAGGTGGTCCTCAGTGCCACATTATCACGTCTGGAGTGGTTACAGGTTAGGGAGTGGTTGAAGGTGGCAAACAGTCGTTACCATTGCAGTTAGGATTCGAACGCTTTCAGTACATTAGCTTAAACTAAGTCATTCAATGTGCGGGACTCATTATTATGTCATTCAGTGTGCGCCCCTGGTTAAGATAGTGACATACGTTTTGGCTCAGTAAGCAATTTCGGTTGGACGTAGCTGGTTTGGACGTTACCTAACAATAAAATCTTCGATCAGTCAGCAACGTTCCAAAATATAATTAATCAGACTTTAAGTACTTTACCTTGCGAGTACTTCTTCCATGACTTTGATTGATGGTGGTTGTACTGTTGTAAAACGTGTTACTTGCGTTGATAAACTTCACTTCGATCCCGCGATTTCTTAAGGTCTTAACAACATTGGCTGACTCATTCTTTCGCATGAACCCGTTGTCGACGTGGATGACAACAACCTGAACAAAGATAAAATAATTTTGTACTATTCATCTATATTCCAAGCACGCAGTGCTGGCAGCTCAGTTCACACTAAGAAGCAGCAGTTTGAGTGCAATTGGCGCAGCTCAAATAACTACATTTTTACCTGAAATCACAGCAAATGTGGCAACAAGAGGTGAAGACACTGAGAGTAACGACACCTAAAAATCATTTTATTCAGTATTATTTAGCATAGCGCACTTAACAACCTACGACTTGGTGCATTAATTTGGTCGGACAAAGAGCAAAAATAGCGTTTTTTATTATATTCATTCATCTTCATAACAGCTTTTTCCCTCGGGAGGGTCACGTTGGCGGAAACTCCAGGAGGACTCGAAATATCTCACGGTTTTCAGCAATTTCAAATTGGTCTGCTGGCTCCACAACAAGACAGTCCTAAGCGAAGTCGGACATGTAATCACGCCACCTGGTGCTTGGTTGTCCTCTGGATCGCTTTCTCGTGGGTGGAGCCAGCTCCACTTGCCTCGCCAATCTGTCATGGGGCAATGGGACATTCTGGTCACATAGCCGAACCAACGGAGCTGAGATCCCTGTATTCCGAGAAGTGGATCGACATTCAGGGTTTTACGAATTTCACAGCTGGGCAAATTGTTGCCAAGTGTCACGCCGTGAACTCTTTGCAAACATCACATCTCTGACGCTTGAACTTGAGATGGCACTTTTCCAGTCATTACCCAAGATTAATGACCGTGAGGATCGGAAAAAAGACCATGTACAAACTGACAGCTTTGCAGTGTTCGAAAGCTCCCATTCTGTGATCACAGAGCAATAAAGTTCGCAGAACTGCGTTTGCCAAAACGTGTATCAATCTCCTTGTTCAGCCTTTCGTCACTCGTGAACACCACCCCAAGGTAAGTGAACTTCTCCACTTTGCAGTGTATTGCCGCTTACTTGCAGTGTTTTTCATATTGAAAGAAAAATGCCAGGTTTGCAGTAACGAAGGAGTATTTCTACGCTTCAATTACAAAACCTACTCCGTAGAATATTATTTGTTCCTCAGATGATACGCAGTTCTTTTTCCGCCTAAAACAGGAACGGCTCACCCACTTACATATGAGTTGCAACATAATACGGAAGGTTGTTGAGGGGCAATCAGCTAATTTAGCAACACTTTTCTTGTGAAAGCACCGCAAAAACAACATTTTGATGGCATCGAACATGCAAAATGAAAAGGCTTAAGCCGACTATAGTAGAGTGCTGTAAACAATGTACGTTTTGACAAATAAGAAGCAACCACAAATACTAACAAAGCAAATGTAACATAATACAAAACGTGTGTGAGATGCAAACACAAACTCAAAAAATAATTAAATATACCGAAGATAAATTATGAACCAACTTGTATTCGTGTATTTCGCATAAAAATGCCTTTCATCATATTTTCCTCTGACGTTCATAGAACACATACAAACCTGATTTGGGTCTAAAGCTTTATAGCACAGTGCAGCAAGAACTGACGAATCAACTCCACCACTTGCAAGAACTAAAACCTTGGAAGATCCAACAGTGGACTTGATCAGCTGCAAACAACTTTCCTCTCGAGAGCCAACAGTAAAATTTCCCTTCAAACCTGCAGCGCAAATTATGAGTGCAAATAACCAAATTGAGTTTTTGCACGTTTTGACAAATACCACACTTCATATTTCAAACACCCTATTAAACTGTGCATAAATGATTCGGAGCTGCTAATCTGTACTTGCAGCTCTGCAGTCAATATCCCACTTTTTGGAAAACTGTGGTATGACTGGCAAATTAACACCCATGATGCAGGATCAAACTTTCTTCACTAAACAATGCTTACCAAAACTTCTTGGTTGCTGAAACAAATTTCATTTTGAACACTATTTGCAGAAAAATTGATTAATTTCCAACACTATTTATTATCTTTATTATCTTTTTCATTGGAACATATGTGACTTGTGGTGCAGAAACTGTTTATAGAAATTATGTGACAGACAATTTCTATTAGATGGGACTCACAAGAACCTTCAATTAAACTTGGGCACTCAGATTTGACCCAGCACCATATGAGGTTAGATTTTATTCAACTTTAGGGATCCTTGATGAGCTCACAAATTTTTTGGGAATCTGTGATGTTTCAGTTTTATTTTACCCAACTTTCACAAGACCAAGATTATGTTCAGTTTCCAAGTTTTTCGGACTAGTAAGGACTCCATAGCATCCACAGGTGGTTCTTCGTAATACAATATGTTTATGTGCCTGACAACCACGTGTAGTTTTTGGCAATGCAATTGACCACTGATGCAGAAGCCTGATATTTGTCAGGACATGTTGACTGTTTATATTTTTCCCAGATATACTGTTAAATGACAGCAGAAACTTTAGTAGGAACAGGGTGCATCACAAAAAAGCAGCTGGGTTTTTCTGTGTACCCAGAGGCCACATACAATTATTTAACTTGCTGCTATGACAGATCTGCAGTAGGCATAAGCTGGGTGGTGCACATTCTTTGACTGAGTGTTTGATGCTCTGGACCATTTTCAATCAAAGCCACTCATTGACGTTTTTGGCACTGGGTGTTGTTTCTGGGAAAATGTGCTGGGTACACGAGTGTTCTTCAGATTTTTCTGTGTTTTTTTTTTTTATGGAAACAAGTGCTTCAATTACATAATTTGCTTTTCCTCTTCACAATCTACAGATTATGTACATGTACCAATTTTCAAATGAAAAAGATAATGGCTGGCAGGGTTGTGGAGTCAGAGGTACAATGTCTGACACCAACTTCACCCTTTTCAAATTCCAACTCCTTAACATAACGTGAATGAAGTTTGACTGTCAACAATTTTCTAACAACTAGCAATCAATGGTAATTGTGGTAACAGAGCAAGAATTCTGTTTCAAGAAAAGTTTCAAAAGAAATTGTACCATTTCAACAAGCACAAGTTAGGATGTGATATAAAAAATGATTCAATTGGACTTTCAGAGTCAGAGTTGGAGTTTTTTATCCGACTCTTAGTGTTCTTTTACGAATCTGACTCCAACTCCACCCAAAAACCTCTGACTCCTTGCGACTCCGCAACCCTGTTGGCTGGTATGCAAAAGAAAAAATATCATCTCAAAATGTATTGGTATGTGACCCTGTACTGAAAGTGTCAACAGAGCTTGAGTTCAAAACCACTGCACTTGACATGGGTTAAGCACTTATTAGCCACGACAAAATGTCTATACCAAACTGTTATAGAGTACAGATCCTTAATGTGTGGCAAAAATAGCACTCAAAACTGCTACAACGTTATATTTGATTTTGACCAACGTAGTTACCTGATATGTCATGCAAAAATGTTTTCAATATTTGCTTTCCATTTGTGGTCAGATCAACTTCTGGATGAAACTGTAACCCATAGATTTTCCGTTTTTCATCACTGATGGCAGTCACCAAACTATCTAAAACAACGAAGTAGAAGGTTGACAAAAAACGTTTTGCAAACACAACAATAAAAATAAAGCATAGTGCATGCTTACAAAGCATTCACAATTCACCAACCATAAGATTTGAACTTACCAGCATAGTTGCACAGTGCACACGTTTGAAAATAGACAACTTCATTTTCCATTTAAGAAACATCAAAGCATTACCTAAGGGTAGGTATGGATAGTTTTTTTTAGGGTTGACCGCTAAGACATTTTAAGACACTGCAACTATTTTATCTAAACACTGAGAAGGTCATGAAGTGGGTTTTAGTGTATTGTGGTGGTGGTTACACAGCAAGGTTCTACTGTATTTTGACAGTTTGTTGGAAAAACTTGAGACTGTTTTGGTCTTTCAAAGCAACCTAATAAAAACACTGGGTATGGAGTTTCACAGTGCAACAGCCACACAGTCAGTGTAACAACAACACTGAGTTAAATTTTGCCTAGTAGTAGTATACACGCATATATATAATTGGCTCATAAAAATAACCCAAATTAAACATTTTTGGTTAGCTTTATATTGCAGAGGCAAAAAGGGTTTGTTTGTCAAAAAGCGTTTTGTTCCCATGATTCGAAGTAACTGAGATAAAAAAAAAACATTGTTTCTGAAACAAGACGCAAAAGAAAAAGTTAATCAAGGACAAGTCAAGTCAACAAACTACATTTATTCTAATGTGGGTACCTCCAACTGAAATTTAAAGCTTTAGTTGTTCACAATTCCACCCTTGCACAGAATAGAAAGTGAAAAAACAGTTATAAACGCAAAACATACAAAACAAGTTCAAAACATTTTTGTGGAAACCACTCACCAGTTTTGCCAACAACTTTAAAACATGGTGCCACTTCCTGCACAGAGTCTCCATGAGTCAAAAGAACTGTTTGCACAGTAGATTCCAAATCTTTAAAGACACTGCATTGGCGGCTGACCTCTGTTTCAAATTGACCATCTTCACGAACACTTGCTTTTTCCACTGTCCCTCCAAACACCTTATTTATAAGCTGCATTCCGTAGCATATGCCAAGTATTGGTAAGTTTAATGCAAAAATGTTTTTGTCAATTTCAATGGCTTCTGGCAAATGCACAGAGCCAGGGCCCCCAGAAATTATTATGCATTTACAGCCAGACTCTTTCAAAACTTGAGCGGAAGTTTGTAGAGGTAAAATTTCAGAATGAACATTCAATTCACGAACTTTCCTATCAATGACTTTTCCATATTGAGAACCAGCATCCAAAATGGTAACTTGATGCATTATAAATGAAAAACTCAGTCTAACCACTATCTCTATAGCAATAACAAAGCTGTACATAACAGCAATAATAAAGATACATATTTTGCATGACAAACATGGAAATGAAAGTAATTATGCAATGATGCAAATGTTCATTTACTGAAAATAACAGGCAAATAAAAGAAATGAGACTTAAGATTAGAGACAGACGAATATATCGGCTGATATTTGGGTTTTACCAATATATTGGCATGGGACAAAATGGCCGATTTCATTGACCTCCGTAGGTGTTGACAAAAACCTGTTATATTCCTCACGCATCCAGACAACTTGCACAAGAAAGCACAACAAACCAAGACAACACAGTTATCTTGCAGCAATGCCAACAGGTGCGTTTTCATAAGAAAGCAGACAAGATAAACGGTGGAGCACACGTCGGCCATCGCAGCAAAACAAAAGTATCATCATTAATCACATTAATGGAAAATCATAGCAAAATATTGAAATTGCTGCAGTTTGAAAAATTTTAGCTCATAAATCCTTATTTTTGACGTTTTTGAAAAAAGGTAAGGCGAAGAATACATTATATTTATGATAATGAAGCAGAAAACAAGACATCGGTTGTCAGTATCGATCCATGAATGGTCGATATAACTGTATCAGCCTCAAAAAAGCCATACTGGTCGATCTCTACTAAAGATGTTTTGCATGCTTATAAGTCTGTAAAGCATACACCAATCTGGTACAACCTAACTTCATAAACAAATGTGACAATCAAGAAACCACAAACACCACTCAGTCTTGACTTTGCCCTATACTCTACAACTTCCAACACAAGCAACCCCACTTTATATGAATGGCCATTCTGTGATAGTTAAACATTATGAGAGCTGCTTAAATGCAATGGCATTTACCACCATAAGAAAATCAAATAGGAATGTAAAACTATCTTGATGCATGCAGTATGTCAAAGAGGAAAAAAGATGTTTGAGCTATTCTTGGCATTTTGTAAAAGTTTTTAAGTTAAAAAGAAAACAAAAATCTCTTGAGTTATCCTAAAAACTGTTCTTCAAAAGAACAATGCAGAAGCATATTTTTCCTGACCAACATCAACAATTTATAATACAAGTGTTTGTTTTACCTAGTGCACCTAGCAATTTTGAAAAAGCTACATATAAAAACTTCAAAATTTTAACTGTTGCTTGAAAACATTATGAGAAAAATTTGACACCTTCATCACCAATAAGTTCTGCTTTTCCTCTTGATTGTAAGGACTTAAGTGCTCGATCCAACAACCAGTCTTCTAAACCATAGAACTGTTCACTTGTTGTGCTTGTGCCTTGTGTAATTTCATGTAATGTGCAGACACTGTTAGCAAGACCAGTTCTAGAAACCCAACTATATATGAGATCAGCCCACTGTTCAACAGTTTTCCAGAGCACTAAACACGAGTTCTTTGCTTTATCATCCCAAAGCACATTTCCTTTTTTACATAATGTTTCCAGAACTTCCATGACACCTTCTTTTGGGAGTCGACGGTCAATAGCTTTGTTGCAGAATAATGGAGACTGTACAGCATCTGAAACATGAAGCTTGAAGATTTTATGGTGTTGATGGTATGATAAAACCAATGAACACCATGCTTCAATCTGCTTTGCTTTGGTATCACTGTTTTTCTGAATAGTGAAAAATGGTGGAAAATCATAATGCCACGGCCATGAAAAGTCAGTCATCGACATAATGCTATTTTATGTTTACTGAAAATTTACACTGTAATAAAAATAAAAAATGAAGATCACAACTAACCAACAAGCTATCTGAAATTTTACCACAAGAAGAAAAACATCAGAATTATTTTTTCACAAGTGCACTATTAATGCAGCTCAAACCCTACCTGGGCACAAAAATTTGTCTGAATGAAATCATGAACAGCCAAGAACAAACAAACATTGAAGACATTCAAATTATCCCTTTTTCTACATACCATATTGTTATGAACCCAATTGTGATTAGCAGGGGATAATGAGGTTAGACGGCACCCGGGGCAAGTTTGGCGCCCCAATGTTCAAACCTGATGTCTTTCGCAAGGAAATTTCCTGTACTGAAGAAAGTACTTGTGAAATTGTTGGGACTTTTCGGCGCTCCCAGCAGACATTTGGCACCCCCATAATGATCCGGCACCCGGGGAATTGTGTCCCCATTGTTACACCCCTGGTGATTAGGGATGTGTGTTACAGCACATTTAGCCCTTAAGGCCCGCGTGTGCCAGTTCTTTTGCATTTTTTGAAAAGTTTTCAACACCATGACTTGTCAGCCGATTGAGCTAGAGAGCTGTTCAAACCCTCTACGGATTCAGCAAGTCTTCGACTGCAGATTAAAAAAATTTTTTTTCGTTTTGGATTTGGGGTTTGCTGTGGTTGACGTCATAATGGGGCATGTTTTCACTACTTTTTAGCCAACTTGGCCTGGGCTTGGGCGCGAAACCAGTGAGCCATTTTTTTGGCTCAAGTTTTTTTGTAAACTAGGCTGTGATCCGCGTGTTTAGAGCCCTTGGTTGACTTTCTAGCTTATCTGGAGCCCAAACTATGGATGAAAAAACAAGAATTGGTGAAAATTTCTGCACCCGCAAACCCTAACCTAGGGTGGATTACACCCATTTTCTAAATGGCTATCACTTGCCAGCAGTGCAAACCCACTATAAATGGGGAAAGTCTTGTAGTTTAGAATTTAAAAAAAAATTTTCAATGTGCATTGTCGACTTTTTTGGCCATGTTTACATAACCACAGGATGTTTTGACAGGCCTGTCAAGTCCCATGGGAGTTAAAAAATCGAGCCAATTTTGTGGTGGGAAGCTTTACTGGATTTAAATGGATTATAGGCTATAGTACAAGTCTTTAGAGGATTTGGTCGACTTTGCAGCGTTTCTGGTAGAAAAGTTGTGGCAAAAATAGCTGAATATTAATTAGGAAAATCCCGTAAATCCAGTAGCATAACTTTTGAACCAGAAACGCTAGAAACTCCACCAAGGGCTCTAAAGATTCGTATTCTAGCTTAGAATTCAAAATAAATTTTGAGCCACAATATTGGCTTGTAGTATCAGATGATGTCATCAAAATAACTACAAAATATATCCCAATCGTGATCCCATGGACCCAAAACCCCAAACCTAAATCTAAAATTTTTTTTGTTATTCTAAAGATGGTTTAAACAGCTTTCTAGCTCAATCTGCTGCCCAGTTATGGCTGGCCAAAATTTGCCCTGAAAGGGCAAATTATACCTTTTGTGAAACTTTTTGAATGTTGTCAAAAACTGGGTTTTTAAACCAGAATTTCGGCTCCAGATATGCCAGCAAGTCAATTAAGGGCTCTAAGGATGCGGATTTTAGCCTAGTTTCGAAAAAGACCTTGAGCCAAAAAATGGCTCATTGGGTTGGCACCCAGGGCCAGATAAACTTGCCAAAAATGTGAAAACATGCCCTCATTGTGATGTCATCCCAGAAAACCCCAAACCCAAGACGAAAAAAAATTTATAAATCTGCAGTCAGACTTGCTGAATCCACAGAGGGTTTGGACAGCTCTCTAGCTCAATCAGCTGGCAAGTCAGTGTTGCAAACTTTTTAAAAAATGCAAAAAAGTGGCGCACGCGAGACTAAGAAGGTTAAAGATTCCGGAATATTCAGGAATTTTTATTTAAAATCCAGAATATTGAATCCTATTCCGGAATAACTGCGCACTTGTGAAGTGCTATGCATTGGTGTACAGTACACCACTTCAGGGACTGCAGGACCCGATATATTGGCTTTGCAGCATGATTTTTGCAATAATTCATGAACCACTGAAGCTACATTGACATTTAAGACATTGTAAGAAAGTTTTTTTGTGGCGCATTTTTGAGGTAATTATGATGTATTTCTGGCATCATTTGTGATGTTAGACTAAGGAAAACCAAAATTTTGGCATAGCCAAAAAAGCAGTGGTTTTGTTCAAAGACATGTGAATAGAGATCCAAACACATTGGAGAAATTCATTCTACGCAAAAAATGTCTGCAATGACCCAAAGGTTGTAGAAAAATTTACAAAAAATGTACTGTTTTTGGGCGTGTCCAGGGGAATGGATCGATGTTTGGGGAATTTTTGTCATTTATTGCTTTAAAAAAATCCATCTCTCTGGTTCCGAACACAAAAAAATCTGAAAATTGCAGAACATGTTGACATCCATGTCTTACAACTTTCTCCTGTTGAACAAAAGTTTTGACTTTTTTTGGTTGTATTTGTCACGTTCTTTCCAGTGATACAATCCAAAGTCCACTATTGGCACCACTTTTGGTGTAAAACCAAATAATTGCTTTTTTCAAATTTTCCAAAGAAGTTTTTTTTCGAACCAAAGTTTTCTCCCCCAAAACAGTGGTAAGTGACTTTATTTGGCATTGGTGGTTAGTTATAGTCCTTGTAGGCAAAAGCCAATAGAACACTTCCAAAAAGCTAAAACATAGGCATGAGGAATTTTTCTTGAAGATGACCAAAGTTTGTCCGAAATGGGCATAAAAACAAAATAATGCGATTTTCTCATAAATTATAAATGCAATCATATGTTTTTATTAGACTCATTTGAAAAATCTTGCAAAAACGTTTCTTGCAATGTTTTACTTGACGAATCTTCAGTGGTTGGCGAGTTATTTCTGAAAAACCGACGTATCTGCTTCTGCGGTCCCTAAAGGGGTACACCTGAACCACACAGCCCCGCAAGAACTTTGCATTTGCTTTTCAATTGATACCGTTGGTCCGTTAAACACTGCAGGGTTTCATAATTTAAAATATCTGGACCAAGGCATTTTTAGAACATCTAGAAGTACTTTTATATCCCACAGTTCTACAAATCTCCATGCTCAGTGTCAAGCTACCAGATATCAATAGTGTCAGGTAGCAACTTAGCAAGCATGTGGACAGAAATAGAGCAAGATGGTGAACTTGCAGATGTTTGTCTGATACAGACAATCGCTTATTCTGGTTAAACACACAAAAAAGCTTAGCTAATTGCCTATGGGATTAACTGGATTCATATCAAAAAGTATTGCAGTCTAGGCCCAGTAGAAGACGTTTGATAAAAAACTGCAATCGTGCAGATGTTAGAATGCTGATCAGTGATCACACGCCTTGTTAATGCTGAGCTTGTTGAGTGTTTCTTTCTTTGGAGCACAAAGAGTGCAACTGCGAAATTTACTGCAACTACAAACTTACTGAAACCACCTGTTTTGCCAACTTTGCAATTTTTCATGTTTATTTAATCCAAATTTATTTCGAATCTAAATATAAAAAAAAACTTTGATTTTTGGAATTCGAATACAGAACAATCCAATCCATAAGATTCGATATGCCATTATATGCATCCCTAATTGTGATTTTTTCTTCAAAACTTATTCAAATTCAGATAATTTTTCTTCAATCTGTGCATTGTCTGAAAACATTGAACGTAGCTCTTGGTATGCACTTTTAGTCAGCCAATGCATTCTGAGAGCTGCACATGGGAGTGGCAGAAGATTTTGGGAACAGTAGTGACTAAAAAGTTTGCATGGCCTGCAAAGAAGGATTCTGTTGGTGCTGTGTATCCCTTCTGCAAATTGTGTAAATAGAAAAGCAGCTATTATGCAGCAGAATAAGATGGTGGACCACAAATGAAATGAAAATGCAGTTGCAGGTGTTGGAAAGTTGAACGTTCCAGGGGTTAAAATCTGCCACTGCTGAACCTGAAGTTAACACTTTGGCACCTGGGTTAATTCAAGCGGTTTGCAAAAAAACAGCTGGATTGCACGTGGTTTTGCGCGGGAATATCTCCGGTCTTGTACGGGTTACGGACCTGGTCAAAGTATCAAAAGACGCTGCAAGTCTTGTAGTTTGCACTGGAAAAAAATTTTTTGCTTGGGGGATGCGGGTTTTTTGTGAGTGACGTCATAAGTGGAGGACTTTTAGGCCACCTTGGCCCACTTCACCTGGCCCCAACCATTAGATGGTAGTATTTCGCTGAAGTTTTTATTGGATCCTAGGCTACAATACAAGTCTTTTGATACTTTGAATGACCTGCTGGGCTTTCGGGTTCAAAAGTTATGATCTAAGTTAGTAAAAATTTTTGACTAATTAGCTAATTAATTAATTTGTTTATTTAAGATACTAACTTTTGAACCAGAAACGCTAGAAAGTTGATCAAAGGCTCAAAAGACTAGGACTCGAGCCTAGTTTCCAATGAAAACTTCAGCGAAATACTTCGGCCTAGCGGTTGGGCCCTAGGCCAGGAAACATGAGCCAAAATGGCCTAAAAACTACTTCACTTATGACGTCACTCACAAAAACTCCGCAAGCCCCAACCAAAAAAATTTTTTTCGAATGCAATCTAAAAGACTGTCTGATCCGTTTGAGCCCTTGAACAGCTCTCTAGTGCAATCGGCGAAGGAGCTGGCGTTGGTAGGCAACTGACAACTGCTGTTTCAGGCCGAAATCGAAGTACGAATATATCGTACCCCAGCTTTCAAAGTGTTAAGAAAGTACAGGGTGGTCCATAAGTCCATACCCATTCACATGTTATCATGCTGTAGTTTGTTATGCATGTATTTTTTTAAAAATTCTTGCTTTTCAGAGAAAATATATTATAGTCATACTTCAGACAGTATAATACACAAAAAATCAGGCGGATCAAAGTCCATTTACACTTGAAGAGCAGATTGTAACAAGCATGTGGGTACATAAATGCCACAATACTGGTGACACTTTGGCAGTGTTCCCTCTAAGCCAAAAAAAACGGCACTTTGGGTACCTTTTTTGGACGCCAGCCGAAAAAAATTTGGAAATTGGCACTTGCATTTTTTGGATGCAATTTTCTTCACTGGAGAAAATTTCACAAAACTCAATTTAAATATTTTTTCAAAGATGTACAGGTCATATTTTCACGATTGAAGCCGTTTTCAGGTCACAGCATATAGAAAGTTCAGATGTATTTTGGGAATTCTCCGGTTGCAAGGTTTATAAAGAAGTTCTGGGCGCATTTTCCCAATTTTTGCGTCTCACAACAAAGCTGTTTGCCATGAAGTTCAG
>JGI24022J15233_10004976_pt1 | contig 13905 bp, 8 predicted proteins | sample Ectturendosymbi2_FD_15233 | JGI IMG/M metagenome (IMG submission 15233) | reverse complement strand
CCAGTAACTGCACAATTTAGCAGTTGTTCAGTAATCTTTCTACAACTTGTCTTTCAAGTTCTGTTGTTGTAACTTTAAGTTCTTTGACATGTAGAGAACAATGAAATTGTTCTGCTACACTCCCCTGTTCTTTCAAAAGGGAGGCAAAGGGGGCGGAGCTAACTTTTCATCACAGTATCATAGGGAATTTCATGGTAACAAGATCTAGTTGAAACAAGTTTATTGCAGCTATTCACGCACCCACAACATTCAGAATGGTTTTCTACACTCTCTGTTATTATTTTTGAGGTCAACATTCTTGCTGAACAGAAACAAACATATTGGTGAAGAATTTTTTGTTTTTTGTAAGTTTGCATTTCCCTCAAAACTTTTTCTGACCTGCTGTTGCTTCGGCTGCTACCTATGTTTTTGTGTAATTTCACCTATAAACTGAGCATCTCCACAGACATGATTATCGAAATTCAGATCACAAAATTGATAGCAAAACTTCCTACAGAGAGTCATTGGCGTTAGGTATTTTCTAGGTAAAAATATGTGACACATTTAAATCTTATCAGCTTTTTGAGAAAAAAATTGATAAATTTTCAGCAGCAAAAGCAAGAAAACTTTGTCCTTGGAATTAGATAATTGCAAGTAAAGCATCAGCTTGCAGTGTTTCTTTTATTTTATGCTGCTACGAACGAGCTGAGGAGCGCTTAAGCTGAGCTTGTACCCACGCGCGGTAAACCCGAGGTACACCATTGCTTGAAGTGTCGTTTGTTTTTTACAAAGTGCTTTCATGTCTGTTGCTGCAACATGATACTGTAGATGAAAATGCTGTTTGGAATCTACGTAGTCGTATTTAATTTCGTTCAAACCACCACATAAAACTTATTGTAACTTACCTTTGTAATGAAATGTCGCTTTTCTGCTACATCGCACGTTCTTTTTCTTGCAGGCGTCACAGCGTTTCTTTCACATTGCAGTTAATTTGGGAAAACGCTATTTTTGTAAGCGTGGTCGCAGGGGTCTTCACTTTAAGCTTCATGCCTCGGATTGTGCTAACTAAACTCAACAACCACATAATTCCCTTTTTTCTAATCTGACGACTTTAGTCTTATGAAAAAAATATCGTCTTTGAGAACTATGAATGACGTTGTTATTACTCCACCGTAATAATAGCATTGTCTGTTTTCATTACCATTTGCATTTTGTTAGATGCTTACAACGTTCACAAGCCCAGCAACAAAAATTTTGCACCCGTGAAAAAACAAACTTTTGGCTGAACAAAAAAAATGCACATCAGCGTTGAATAAAAATCGCCAGTTTGTCTACTAAACGATGTAAGTCGTGAGCAACACAATCTCTGCGATTATAGACATCCACTGTTGCTTTTCAAGTAATATATAATCAGTTGTTGCGCTACGTGTTTTGCTCAAATCGAAATGTTGTTGATACAATTTTACAATTCCACGGTCTCGCTGGGCTACCCTCCAACTTGCAACGAAGCTGTCATATACCCAAGCATCTTGGAAAACACTCTTCAAAACTGACCAGGTTGAAAATGCAATTTTTTACGACTTAGCATTAACGCGCATAGAAAGCAAAGCTTCTTTGCATTCCATGGGTTGCACTGCTTGTAAGCAAACCTACTAAATGGTTGCGGTTATTTTTTGTACCGAAGCATCTCGTCATGATAATTACAGTGTATCAAACTAACACTAGACATCGAGCAGTAAGCTGTTACAATGAATCCAATGCGCAGAACAAATTTACATTCAAATATTGAAGTTGTCATGCTTTTAACGTCGTGCACCAACTTTCAAGTTTTTGCGCACTTTGCTTTGCAATCTTCGCCGATGAAGTTGTACTTTTGGTATTTGTCTTGCAAACATTTTCCTGAAATCACTAACCAATATATTTTGTTTGCTCCCCTCTTTCTTCACTTGAAACATTTCGAAACATCTGCGTAACTTTGTGTTGTAAAAGGAGTACTGCTAGACATCGGTCTTAATTTGAGATATTCCCTATAGTACTCCAAATCAGTAATTTTCCCTACTCACTAAAAAAAATCTGTCTTCTGTGTGAAACTATTTTCGTTGAAGAATTTTACACTTTCACTAAACGGGGCACCGAAATCGCATTATTTTTGTTTTCTGCTACTCATTCAAACAAAGTACTGGTGTTCAGCAAAAATCAAATAAGGCCACTTTGCCAAACACCCAAACTTTTTCTACTGCAAAACTCGTGTTGTGCGTACAATCGCTATGTTTATTGCTTCACAATAATTTTTTAGTTTTCAACATCAGTGATAACTGCTGAAAAATGTCGCACATTCTGTGGACGTTGCCAAACCACAGTTCCCGGTCACTTGAGGCTTTAGGTTTCCGAGCATGCTATAGCCCGTCCGCTCAATCTCCTACCGCCCCGTTTTGAAAACCAAACGTTCCAGGAGAACTACAGGAAAGTGAGATGACGGATAAATCACTTCGCGTCAAACTTGTTATCATGAGTTTGCTTGAACATAATTTAAATCAACGAATCTCACATTTTCGTTCTTTTAACTCTACACGCAAAGTTAACACTGACGAAAGTTTTGGTTCATTTACGTTTAAACCTGACGTAACCCTACCAAACGTCAGGTAGTTGGGCTTTTTTATCATTGCAATTTCGCTGAAATTTTATTTGCCTCCATGTGTAAGTAAAAATTACATGATGCCATTTTTTTGCAAGTGGCCATCGTCTGGGCTAAACAAGCAGAGTTGTAATTGAAAAATTTTGTTTTGATTAACATTTTTAACTTACACAGCCACACAACGTCAAGTGATTGATTTCTTTTATCATCACGATCTTGCTAAAATTTCATTCACCTCCATGTGCTAAGCCGCAAATCACATGATGTCGATTTTTGCATGTGATCGTTGTCCGAATGTAACACCAAACTTTGGATGCTACAACTTCGCGTAAGAAAAGTAACTGTTTTCTGACCACTTGACTTTGATTTTCCTCAGTTGTTAAATAAATTCTGTGTGGTTCTTAGTGTTATTTGCATATATTCATGCAAAAGTTTTTCAGATATTGGGAAAAAGTACGTATGGGCAATGGGCATTCAATGTACTGACAGGGAAACTTAATTTCATAATGGATAAAAGAAATTTTTGGTAGGGTATATGAATAAGATTTCAGTACTGTGGATGCGTAGTGGTACGTGAAATCGATTTTCTATAAATACAATTAACTTGACTGATTCGCTTGCCTGTTATTTTTGTGGGGACCCGTAACATGAATAGGCCTACAGATATGTGCAAGTTTAAATCATCGCAAAAAGATAAAAGCAGACCCGCCGATAGATTCCTCGAAAGCTTTTACAGTAAATCGAGAGGTTTCAATTGTTGATGTTAGGTTTATTTTTCTAGAGCTGATGCCCGCTGCTTAATGCGCATTGCACACCTTTGAAACTAAAGCATTCAATTCTTAGGCTGCACTTTCAAAAGCTGGAATGTTAAGGAAACGGTGGTTGGTCAATTCGCTCTAGAACAGGGGTCACCAGCGTGGTGCCCGTGGGCACCAGGTCGCCCGCAAGTACCGAATAGGTCGCCCGCGGGCCTTTTCTAAAAATAAAATTAGCCTGATCAATGTCTTCATATTAACCAATATCAATACTAAAATAATTTAAGGTAAATTGAGCAAAATTTTTATTTCAGAAGTGTATATCAAACTAGTAGCCCTTCGCATTGATCGGTGCACTAGAAGTAGCTCGCAGTTTCAAAAAGGTTGGTGATCCCTGCTCTAGAGTATCTAAATAACCAATCTTTGCACGAAGGCCATATAAACTACGTTCTACACAAAACTACTATCGCGAATACATTGAACCATGCAGAAGCAAGGACCTTAGTTTAAAATACAAGTAGTCGGTAATTTGTTCAGGGGTTTCACATAAAGCATAGATCAACATAATATTTTTTTGAAAATCTAAAATAATGCATAAAGATTTCGTGGGAGGCTTTGATTGCCCGGTTTGTCCCCCACCCTGGTTGCGGGCCTAATTCAATTTACACGCGCATTAAACCCTGTGACAAACAGTTTTGATCTTTTATTGCTTGACCGTTATCTTGGACACTTTACACACAGCACGAAACTTGCATTGATAAAGACGATTGCTAGCCTACAATCGACTCATAAAGCTAAATGCACTCTATACAGGCGTTTGTGCAGTCTGTGCTTCATTTATATGTGCATGTAGTGTAAAACAAAAATTTCCTATATCATAACTCTTCAATGACTATTTTTTTCAGATCACGTTTTTTCTTTAACAACTTCTTACAAAAAAACATTTCAAGGTTAGGTTTTTCAAAATTGATCCTACGTCTGTAAAACAAGACCAAAACTTTTTTTAAAGTGCAGCAAAAGGAGTGGTAGCGATAGCTCGCTACTAATTTTATTCAGGAACGGGTGCAGTAGCGCCGCTATTAAATTTAAGAAAGAGCGGTAGCGGTAGCGACGCTATTTATAAAGTAGCGATTGCCCACCTCTTAGTTGCAGTAGAGATTGTTTGATATCCCCAAAGGCAGAACAACCAGAACATATCTTGATGTTAAAACCAGGGTTGCGGAGTCGTAAGTAGTCGGAGGTTTTTGGTAGAGTCGGAGTCAGATTTTTTTGTCCAACTCGGACTCCGGATGTTCAATTGGATAATTTTTTGCATCACGCTTCTAAATTGCGAACTCCTGTTGAAATGGGACAATTTCTTTTGAAACTTTTGTTGAAACAGTGATTTCTTGCTGTGTACCACGCTTTCCATTGATTTTAATTGCCAAATTTCATTCCCTTTAATGTCAAGGAGTCGGGAGTTGAAGTCGGAAATTTAGGAAAGTCGGATATTTTACCTCCGACTCCGCAACCCTGGTTAAACGTTGACTATAGGCCTATCTATTTGGTTTTATAGTGCACTGGTATGCATGAGTGTAAGAAGTGGTGGGGGGCTTAGCCCCGTGGATGTTGTAATTAAATATTTGTTTATCAAGTTTTTAGTAACAATATGCTTTTCTATTAGTTTCGAGTTGATGAAATCAAATTCACCACTGTTGAAAAGAAAAAGAAAAAAATTTTTCGGCCACCCCAAAGAAAAATCCATTATTGCCCCAACCCCTGGAAAAATCCATCTGACGCCCGTGCTGGTTTGTGCTGTAATCATTATTACGCCTATACAAATGTAATGTAATGCTGTAAATGAGACATCATCAGCTTCAGTTGAACCTTCTCCAGCAAAAATCCAGTATGAGCAAAAATTTCGCGGTGAATGGTTTTGTTGCCACCCCTTGGCGTAACGTTGAATGCGCGGTTCACCACGAACGGGATGTGCGCAAAGAATTGCACCCATATGTAAGTGGTGTGAACGCGCAATAATGGTAGACCTACCATACGTCCCAGTTTGAACGTCTGTCCCGGTGTCCCGTACCGGTTAGCAAAATGTCCCGGAATTTCACATCAGCGAAATTTTCAAAATGAACTCCAGCCTGATGATGCATTGTTATGGAGTAATTCCGTGCAATGACCATTTGAAAAATTGGGGGCTTATTGTTGCGTCAGTAAGACAAAAATTTTCATTTTTAATCTAAGTGCAATACTTTGTATGTGTTCTCAGACAATCTTAAAACAAATAGATAAGATATAAAATTTGCCAAGGCTCAGGCCTTCGGCCGCCAGCTTGGGACACCAGGGAGGAGGAGTTTTCTGAGAGTGGTCCAAATTTTTTAAACTATGTTCAATACTTTTAAACAATGTTCAACATATTTATCCAGGGGGCGAAAATTTTTTAAGGGGGCTTCGCCCCTCCTGGTTACGGGCCTGGTGTAATGGTATGGTTAGCGATTTCTCTGTGATTTCATTGTAATAAGCTAACATTTTGTCAAGACAATACGTGTTACCATTGTTCACATGTGGCTATTTAGAATATATTGATTGCTAGTCGAGTGGATAAGGTTTTGATCCCTGTTTGCCTGGTCGTTTGTATGATATGGTATTCAAGAGGTGTATATAAACAGACAGGCCCGTAGACAGGTTTTGAGGTTTGGGGGGAAAATGCATTTTTATGGGTAAAGTTTTTGTTATATGTTAAAAACAATTTTTTCTGGGCATAATAAAGTTTAGGGGAACAAAAAAATTAGGGAATGCTGCCCCCGATGGTCCCCCGTGGCTACGGGCCTGTATATAAACAATAGTAATTTCAAACTCAGGATCTGTTGGTGAGACTGAGAAACCTGCCAGTTTGCAATTCATCAATGAGATAGAGCTACCCGCATCAACGAATTGCATGGGAATGAGTTGCTTCCTTCAATTTGGTTAGAACGTGAAGAAATGCAGGTACGCGACTCACGCTTAAATTGATTTCTTACTTACATTTGGCGACCGGTAATTTGCTATGCAAGCAACGTGATTTTTTTACAATAATAAGTGTTAGTCTGAACAAGACTTGCTGTTTATACGATATTTGGAAAAACAAAGGAACATTTGAGCAAAAAAGTTTTTCAACCCCCAAAATAGGTACTCCCGTACACTTATGACAGCCAGGAAGTGAAAAAACGCAGCAGCCGACGGATTGTCTCGCGTTTGTGGTGCCATTAGTGATCTTACAGATCTAACAGGGTTGCATCTTGCATCAATCTTTAGGGCATCCTGGTATTACTTCATTCGCAATAAAAGCTTAGTTTTTTCAATGGAAGCGGCTCGACAGACATGTGTGCAGTGCAGGCCTACTACTTGCTCTGCTGTAAAACCGGGATTTTATAACGTGCCAGCATAGACTTCAAAAGCCCTCTCACAACTTCCCGGAGAGGGAGAAAATATCTTCAGATAGTTATTGACGCGTACAGCCGACGTCCGGTTGCATTTGAGATTTCTTAACGTTATCTGTAACTGACTCCCTTGTTATTCAGCCTTGTACGTTTTCCTTCTTACATGTTCACAGTGAGTGGAACGGTTTTTATTAGCAAAAGTTAAACGATTGCTTGCGCAGCCAGCCGTGGCATTGGTACAAGTCACTCCATTCCGTACCATCCCACTGGAAGCTTGCAGTGTGAGTGATGCAACCAAACTGTCTTCAAAACCGTCTCGCATACGCTGAAAGGTTAAAATTTAGGCCCGTGTGTGTGGGAGTTTATTTTGACCAACGCTTTCTACCCTTGTACAGAATTTGCGGTGCACATCAACAAATGTTGCACCCCATAAGAAGTTCTTCCCCTTCCCTCGTCATTCGATGTTAGATCGATCCTTCTACAGCTGGATGATCACACAAGAAACTGCTTGTCAGAAACAAGAGCGACCCTTTGTGTGAAGAAGTCGACCTGTTAGACGCCAATCCTAAGTCTGCGTTGATTCGATTCCAGGATGGGCGAGAAACGAGTCTTCACTTCACATCTTGCCCCCCACTGGTAAAGGAGTCGAACGTCCTGCTTCCAGCGAAGGTATCGACAAGCCAGCTGTTGCTATTGAACTACCGGAGTCCACAACATCACCATCAGAGTTAAAAACCAAAAACTCCGTGGAGGAGAGACGCCTGTTCGAAAATACCCTTGCCGAGAAAGTACATTTGAAGAAAGTGATAGATAACAAACGGGATCATTTATTCTATTAAGTATAGTTCATTTTCTTCGCAATATAAAATATCCAATCTAACAGCAGATATCGCACTCGCGTCAATGAATGTTATCCAAGCGCAGATACTGCGAAGACGACATTTCTAAAAGTAGCAGAAACTCAAAACAAATTTCAACGTAAATTAAAAGCATCTCGGGAAAAGCCAAATTTTCCTTAATTTCCGTTAAGGTAGATTTTTCTGGACGTGTTTGCCCATCTACACCAGTTTGCAGATTCTTTAAATCAGGGGTTCTCAACCTTTCTCTGACTGTGCAACCCTTCAGTTTTTTAACAGAGCATGTACCCTTAAATTTCTATGACATTACTTCATCATGACTAATAGATTTATTTAACAAGAAGCATTTAATGATTTTTGAAAATGAGATTCACTGATATATGTATAAATACTTGGAAATAAGTAGTATTTTTCCATCTATTATTAACGTTAAATGTACCCCTGCAGATAGGCAATAGTACCTCTAAGGATACATGTAGCCCAGGTGAAAAAAAACCTGTTTTAATTTATGCTCTAGAAACTAGGTTTGTCATTTGTTCAAAAACAACAGACCAATCCAAAAACTTGGTGCAAGCATAGAAAATATCTCAGACTACAAGAATTCTATGTTTCACCTCACCCCAACAAACCGATTATCTATAACTACTTTATGGATTAGACCAGGGGTGCATAACCCCACCGCCTTCGATAAAAATGAATGCGGTTGTGCACATGTCATTTAAATTGAAATTATGGCGGCCGTGCATTAACATACTCTCTGCTACGTGAGGACACTTAGCAGGAAGACAGCCAAGCAGACGTGTGAAAGCAGCCTAAACCCAGTGTGTGGAAGCAAAACAATGCACAAGGTTTATCATGAGGTCACTGGCGACCGCAATTGATAAAAACAAACGCAATGTGGGCAGTCATTGCGAAATTGTTGTGTACCCCTGGATTAGACTCATTAAAAATCAGGTGGACATTACGATTGGCCGGCGACGCTTTGAAATTGTCAAAATGCTTATTAGGACCTTTTCTCAATGTCATACGTAGGGCAACCAAAAAGCAATAAAGTCAATTTTTCTGCCTTTTCAAAAGTTTTTGAAACGTCAACAAACCAAATTACACGTTGATACCATGAGCCACTCTAAAAGTTATTAGGTCAAAATTTTCTTGCCCAGTTTTTTTCTCATTATCGATATTTTATTAAAGTTACACCAAAGATTTTGATATGTTTTTGCAAGCTTAGTTGCAATTCTGAAATAGCAATGGGTTTCTTGCGACTTCTGAGGTAATGTTGTTTAGCTCACTACTGGACGATTGAATATTAAGTAGACTAGGAATGGCAATGTAAGAAACGTGGTCTTACAGTAGCCTACTTGGTTTGGCAAATCTTCAATCCATCATGTATATAGTCTTTTAACTTTATGATGTATGTACTTATCAACATATCATGTTAAACAACTAAATTCTTTAAAAGTTCGAAGCATACTGCATGAATATGTTTCTGAGTTTACTTCAGAATACCGAAGTACACTGAGTTTGCAAATTCTGTTACTGCTTAGTGAAAAGTGGCAAAAGGTTTATGGTGGAAGCACATCGCCGCATGGAGTGGAAAGCATCAACGTGGTTTCTTTCATAAAATTGAAAGTAGCCAGACATTTTTAAAACATGCAATAGATTTTGCAGAAACTACTTTGTTTCATATCAACAGAACAAACTTATCGGTATATGCAGGGCCGGCCCTAACAGACGCGGGGCCCAATGCAAGACCTGGACGCGGGGCCCAATGCAAGACCTAGGCACGGGGCCCCTCTGAGCAGTGATTTTTTTGACTTCATCGTGTTCAGTTAACGATGTTACGATCGTGGTAGAGCGCAGATACACAGTACAGCACTAACACGACAACTGAGCACGTTTGCTAACGTTCGAGAGGAAATTTGCTAATTCTGGCAAGAGCGTTCTTTGTTAACAATGAAATTACATGTCGTTTCTACTGAATTCTCAAGCGCAAGGTGTATCTGGAAAAAATGAATAAGCTACCCAAACACCAAGACACGGGGCCCAATGCAGCTGCATCGGCTTAAGGCCGGCCCTGTGTATATGAATATGCTTTGCATTCCGCATTTTAATTAAACGCAGAAAATTGTTAAGTCAAAATTTTAAGTTTAGGTCAAAAAATTGGTTGCCCTAGTTATAAGGAATGCATGTGTGTTGGAATCTTTGCGGAAAATATTAAAATTACCAGAGTAGAAACAGAAAGGCACAATTAAAAAACAGGATAAAATTAGCGGTATTTTGATACTCGTAGACTTCCCAATAGGTTTAGTCTATCCATGCACGGTTCATGATTGTGAATTTGTTCCTGATTTTGCAGACGGCTATTTCCCGTTTGAGTCTTTATTAAAAAAAACAGGAGCACTTCACAGCACATGGATGGATGTTGTGAACATGGATGAAAACCCTTGCAAACGGCAGAAAACTTGAATCTCGTCGCTTATTTTTCACTACTGACAAACGTTTTAGGACATTTGAAAATGGACGTTTTGTTTTCATTTCAAAAAAAGAATCATTACGTTAGTTGAAGGCAACATTTTTTGTTCACTTTAGGATTGCTGATTCCAAGTCTGCGCGTATTTTATCCATTTTACGCTTCTCAGACCGTTGTTTTGTTTTCACTGATTTGTTGTAATAAAATCGCGCTTTGCTTCAATTAATTCGGTGTTTGAAAAAATTACATGAGCAATGCACCATCACGTCACGCTTTTCGGTCTCATATTTCGTGTACAATAGCTTTAAGCAACGAGCTGCCAAATCAGATATCAGAATAAAACGAAGGCAAGTATTTAACGTTTTGTTTGTTGTTGCATCTTCAATAAAGCAAATGGACGCCAGTTGGTCCAGGAAAATCCCACATGCATCACAACGTGTATCATCACCCTCTTGCGTCATGCACTGGAAGAACGTTAAATGGATCAAGTCGTTTCGTTTCATAAAGTGAAACTGACCAACTCAAATGTCCAGACTGTGTACGGAAAAGGTGAGAATTTGCCATTTGAAAGATCTTTGACTGCTTTCTTCGCAATCGGCAATCGCAATGGTCAACTATTGCATCTGCACAGGGTCAAATGCTTTTTCTTGCTTGAATCAGTTCAGCAAACGCTTTATAGCCAGGATGCAATAGGTTAAAATTGTCGAATTTCTCATATGGCACGAACAATAGCACCTGGGTTTGTCTGTACTGTTGTTCGTCTGTTTGGGCAACCGTTGTTATTTGTGATTTTTCGTTAGTTTTACGTTCATTATCACCATCAATACCAACTACGTCTTCATATCTGTCTTTACGATCAACAAACAGGACATCAAGTTGGACCGGCGTCCACTTTTTTTCCTAAAACATCGTTCATTGCAGTGACAGTTTATCAAAACGAATAGGTACAACAATCTTCTCACATTGAAATGTTTTTATCCAGTGTGTGAAATAGCTTTTACACGCTCGTCGCATTTTGGGAAGATTCATTTTCGGCAATTTTTTCGCAATTTGAGTCCTGCATTCAAAAGTCTTGGTGATTTCAACGTTTTATATCAAGACAACGCTCCTCATGCAGGTCGTTATTCAACCATCAAAACAGAGAAATGAATGAGATGAATGAAAACGAAAGAGTTTGAAACAATTTTAGATTGAAGCAATGTTACATTTTTGGCGGAAAGGCTAAAATGCCAACAGTATTTGAAATCGGTACTTTGTTTAGCGAAATGTTTCGAACATCTAGTACCAAATATGCATTTGAGGTTGAACATTGTTTTGTTGGCCAATGCAATTTTAAGGTATTAAAAAAGGGCCTGGTAAACTCCGCATTCAGTGTCAGATTTGTAGATAATACATTTACGTTTTGGCAAATGTGTTTGTTTACAGGAAAAATTTTGGAAAATCGTATTCGTTATCTGAGTGAAGTTGACGCTTTTAAAAGTTAAATGTCAAAAATAGTTTTGTCCACAAAAAGCAAAACTGCTATTGATACTTTTTTTGGAAAAATTCAGTGTTACAAATATTATTTTTGCTGCTCTTTTCGCATAAACAATAACAAGAGATTAATCAAGCAAACGAAGAGAAATTTAAGGTTTTAACTTGAGGTATCTGCGAAGCACGACCTATTGATTTATACATTTAATCACTTTTTCCGTTTTCTAGGTGTCTCACTTAAAGATCGCCAATAACCCGTTCACTCAAGGGTTTCGCATGGGCGGAGGCAATCCAGTGCGTGAAAGGAAACTTCCTGAGAACGATACTCAAACGCCATCATCATCGTAAGGATCCGATCTGAACGGTTTCAACGAATCAACGAACAAACATTTGAAAATGCAATCTTGCGAAGAACACACCTCAAGTATTCACCAGTGGGCTTTGACCCACATGCTTCGAGTAACGTGATTCTGCACCAACAACGCCTCATCTCCCAGCTTGCGCCAGGGAAGATCTCGATTTTTCCTCTTCAACAAACCATTTCTTCTCCAAACAACATTTTGACGGGAGCTACGAATCACGCCTTCGCCATCGTTTATCAGTCAACTGCCGCTGAAACAAATTTTCCAGAAACCGTTGGCGCAACACCTTCGGAATTTTCTCGCTTCGATTGCAACTTTCAACAGTGCAATCAGACTGACGTTCCACTAACCTCCTGTCGTTTTTCAAGAGAAAGACCACATGGTCAGCACTCTGCTTTAGCGCATCACGGCAATCAACAATATATAACGCAAGATGGCAGCATCTCCAGTTCAGCACCTTTCATCGGTGTTGATTATGAATACACAGCTTCGCGCACGACTGGAGCAGGCGATGAACGTCGCATGGCACAGCAGACTGCACAAGTCAAGCTATGCATCCTGAAAACCTTCAAGAAGCCAGCGCAGTTTTCTACAGCAGTGACGGATGTTTAGCGCGGAGCACAGATCCAGTCTACAACAAAGGGATGTTTAGTGAAGGAAACCACCTGCAAAACACAAGGGAAGGTGTTGCCCAGGAGCAGCAGCCGCTTGTGACAGTCTGTTTAACACTACTCACCTGATTTTCCTGACGTGGCAACACCGATGCCATCGTTCGATTTATCGCTATTAAATAGCATGTCATTATCGCCCTTACAAGCCAAACGCGTAGAGTACTTGAAAGATTTGCGTTTTGTATATAATTTCGCTTGTGCTCCTCTTTTCTAAATTCTTAAGCTGAAATCACGGGTTACATCGGAGAACATTTCCGTCAGTTTCCTGCTGTGAGCTTCCTGTTGTGTATGGAGCTTCAGCAATTAAACAAGTACTAAACGTTTTGTGTAATTGGCTGCACACAACAGCGATTATGTCATGCACACGGAACTGAAAAGTGTGCTTTGCATTGCAAAAGACATTGGTGATGATTATAAATTTTGTGCTTTCGATTTGTCACTGGTGGCGAACCATGACCAAATGACTCGTGTCTGAAGACAGCGGTCGTTTCAAAACAACGAACTGAACACTTTCGTCCAAACGATTAATCGACTAGTTCAAAATGCTGTTGCAACTGGCGAAGATGCATTTAAATAACGATATTGACTTTAGAAATGCGAAAGTGATGATTTTGCATTCGATTCCAAGCTTTATCACTGTACTACTCCATGTCGTTGATTGAATCCCCTGAAATTTGCATCCCATTTCCATTCACCCACAAACAAGTATATAAACCTCGACCAGACTCCAACATGATTTCTGCCGAAAGTGTTGCTTTGTTATCGTGCGGTGTGCTCAATATACAATCTTTTCAAAGTACAAATTTTAGTCGCCAAATATACGATTCCCTAGAAATTTTCGGATGGACTTGAAAAATGAGTGTGCTTGTCAGCGACGTGTGCTTGTCAGCGAACGTTGGAATATAATATAACACTAAATAATGTGCGAATAATATCTTTGTTTAGGAATGTGCTCGATTTTTTTATCTGGGCTCTGCTTCACCCCCCTACAGCATAACATGCAAAACAAGTCACTGTTTCAAAAATCATTTATGAAATAGAGATCACGTGGTGTCGTTGCAGCAATATTATTGATTGCCGATGTCAAAATATTTATTTTCCATGAGACGTAGCAGCCGTCATCTTTGTAATGAAAAAGTATGATCCAAACACGCATATTCTCTAACATCAAAACGAAGAAAATGGTGGCAAAATACTTCTAAAAACATGGTCTTCTTTCGTTTGAGCGAGTTCTTCTTTTATCCACTGCTAGCCCGCCTAGATATCGGGGCAGGTGTTAAGCAGCCATTCGGTTGTCTC
>JGI24022J15233_10004970_pt1 | contig 13911 bp, 8 predicted proteins | sample Ectturendosymbi2_FD_15233 | JGI IMG/M metagenome (IMG submission 15233) | reverse complement strand
CNTCAGACCTAGAGCGGGAAACAAGCCATTCCTCGTACCTGCGTTTCAGAGTTTCTGGACGTCATGTCCGACGCAATATAGCCGAGTATGTTGCTGTGCCGCAGCATGACTGTGTTGTAGATTTCAGTTTCGCGCGCCCACGACTGCTCATCACGAGACGAGAAGATTTTGACGGCGACCACCTCACCATGAAACGATCCCTTCCAAACCTCGCCATAACGTCCTTTTCCTGACGAGAAAGAGGAAGAGGACAAGTTGTAGAAAGGAAATTAGCGTAAACGCTCAGTCGACTGCAAAATCACGTAGCTGAAAGAACTTAAGAAAGGTAAACGGCACGCAGTGGTAACTTTCAGCAATGCGTAAACAGCGGTTCCAGTGACATACGCGCCAATTATACATCTGGAACAGGCTAAAGATGAAACTGCAAGTCACACTCAAAACCATCGTGAGAACGAGTTAAGATCAATTTCTCGTCTTGAATTTCACAACTTCCGCTTTATTCGATTGCACTGCTAAGTTGCTAAATCTTATTCGTACTATCTTTGAACACTGCCTGCATTTTATAAAACTTGGTTAGCTCGAAGCAAATTTTTTGAACCATGGCACGAGTGATATTGGCGCACTGCCGCTAGATATGGCAGTTTTTATAAACGAAATGTAAACGAAACTGAACAGAATACTGACACGTGTTGTCTGCAGTCACATTCTACTGCAGCAAAGTTTGGTTGCCCCAGTTCGTCTGCAAAAATAGCTACTCACCAATGCAACTTATCAGCTCGATTTGTCGGGCAACAGTTCGTTGCACGAGAAATGGTAGACCGGAACCACTGCCCGACGTCGCCGAGTTGAGCCAGTCCTGAAAATAAACCACTCCAGGGTCAACGGAGAAGACGTGGGGATAACAGTGCCGTGGTAATTGCTCACGCAAATTCTATGACTACTGAGGTAGAATCACTTATATTAATTTTAAAATCAATGCCATTGAAAAAAAACAATTACAAACTGGCCGTGTACTGTGAATTGTCACAACTTCTTCGAAGCATGAAAAGAATCTGTGACGTATGGAGAGGAAGTGCTTTACTGCTTTACAAATGCCATTAGGCAATAGCTTCTGCGCCAACGTTTTGTTCAGCGTAGATTCATGATAACTGTTCACAGATCCGGCAACAATTCGACGTATGCCATACAACAGACAATAGGACAAAGTCAGCAGAAGACGATGTAGTGACAGCAGTAGTAGCTGCCGGCAACCACCAAGCCGCGTGGTAGTGCAGGTCAATGGATAATTTGCTGCGGGTCAACACAAACCAATCTCATTTTACCATTTTTGAGTCGCAATAGTTACGCTTTGTCAACAACTCTCGCCTCAACCAGTGACGAGCGAAGTACAACCGAACAAGCAACCTGCACGCGGTAAAAATGGTAGCAGGAATAACGGTAGTTTGACAACAGTAAAATGAAAGGCCAACTGTAAATGGTCTTGTTGAGGAATAGCCGCGTCGCCCAACTGTCGCGTCATGGACTTGTCCTTTCGCAGAACTGACTGTCGTCGAATCGACGCCATACCCGAAGGCAAATGTCTGACCCCGTTCGTATGTTAACCAGAAAAAGGTTGTATAACAACTTGCACGTGTTAGTAAACACAAGGGAAATTTTCAAAAAATGAAGAACCTTTTTTACACTTTTCACACACAATAGTAGAACGTCATATCTTTTACTAACCAGGCGGTAATCACAAAATTCACAGTTCAAGCAACGTCGAATGCGCAACCGATTTCGGGGACAGATTGAAGTAAAGGGCGCGCAATCATGTACATTTGGTTGCGTGCAATTAGTCTCGCGTCGTTATTGTGGACATACCGCTAAGGTGCTGTCGCCGACGCAAGTTGTTCGCAGGCCGCCTTCCAATCTGCCTGTATTCCTTTCACGTTCGATTTTCTGAAATCAACAAATCGAAACGCTTGTTCGTAACCGAACCAGTGGCAAAGACAGCATGTATTCAAGCCAGCGTGAGAACAATCGCTGTTCCAACAAGCTCGACTTTATCATCAACTTTAAACCGTGATGGAAAATTACGAAACTGTCGAAGGGTGCCCAACGCGACAACCTGTTCAACAGTTTTTTGTTCGGTGTCTCAGCGCCTAACTTTCATTTGCATGAAAATTGTCTAATGTTTGCGCCAAAAAAGTCAACTCAATTAGATTCTTGAGCCCGCTATATTACTGCGTCACGACAGATTTCGAAACATTCAGTTGCACGAAGCTTGAAGTCAACACTGATCACAAGTGCATAAAAGTTACGAGTACTTGTTCAAGCATCATACGCGGTTAATTCCAAAATGATCAGTACCCGCAATAAACAGATACACAATGCAAAACAGCACCAGGAATTTAATATATAGTGCAATCACGGTCTCGTTCGTAAACGTGTCCATATGCGGCACGAACGTCTGCGTGGCATAGACCAGCGTTTTTCAACCGGGGTGGCTGCCAGGGGTTCCGCTGAAACAGACCGAAATTGCCTGAGACGAAATATGCAACCACAGTTCTATGCGGTTGTAGCAATGTAGACAATTGGATCATTGGATATAGGGTTCCATGAGCAACACAAACGTTTGCGGAAGGTTTCACTGTAGCAAAAAGGTTAAAAAAACACTGGCACAGACTAATTGTTCGGACAGCAAGCAAAGCCAAAATGTATCAGTGCACAAAGAGTTGGTTCTCGTTCTTGCTGATCCAATTACTAGGATGGAAATTTCTCTCCAAGTACTTTGGATAAAGTTTTGCTAGACTGAGTAGCTTCATCGGACTGTACATGCTGACCAGTTCGAAATTAGCCTCCTTAGTACTAACATGATTTCGGTATTAATGTGACTAAGAACTATTAATGCTTTTGCGTAGATTAGCTTGCAAAATAAGTCTTTTTTTGTAATGTACAGGTGGCACCTTCGTAAATCGTACTTACACGTTTGTCCAGTTTTGCGAACAAACAATTTAAGAAGCCGTAGTCAGTCTCTCCTTTCTTTAGCACCTGTAGGTGCTTTGAAAATGAATTACAATTCACTTTCAAATTTTCATCTGGTCGTAGCAACCCATGTTTCTGAAGTTGCCCGTGCGCTCGATTTGANCNGCATTCGAAGGTTCACGCGGTGATGCCGCAATAAACCTTAGTTTCTGATCCGTTGTTTCCAACAGCTTGGTGGACGATGCTTATCTCCGGACGTCATCCACCTCAGTGGGCACTTCCCTGCTTCCTGGAAGTGGCAGCCAAGGACCTCAGTTATTTCACTGCAGTTAATAGCTTTTGCGTTGTGCGCATTTATCGTGGTTGGGATGTTGATCGTGCAATTCTAGCTTCAACTTCAAGACGATTTTGTAGCGATATGTGCCGTAGTAATCGACCTCTTCTTTTGTATTTATAAAAGCAAAACCACATCAGCATCAGGGATACGGGCTAAATCCAAGCCAACCACCCAAGAGAGTTAGTTTAAATACACCTTACCCAAGCACACTAGAGGGGGAAACCAGCAAAGCATGAGAAATGCCAATAGTTACCTGCATCGTTTTAGCGTGGCATCTTCGAATGCAGTAGATGATCACTCCGAATACTATGGTGAAAGCGAGGAATAGAAGTACAAGAATTGGAATCATGGTTGATAACTTTCCACTGTCGGGTTTTCCTGCATGCACATTGCACACACACATCAATGGCTGCCGCAGACATAATTATTACCCATTTCGAATCCGAAATTCGCGTTTTATTTAATACATGTGCTTTGCCGTTTGACTCAATCTCTTGACTGCAGTGCTGTTTGAAATCACTAGTGAACACTACTCCGTTCCTGGAAACATTGAAGCCTCAACAGCAAAGCAGAATTCCGTGCATGACCGTTAGCGCGAAACGAAAAAAGACTAAGTTTACACAAGATTTGTTAGAAAAAGCCAATCCCGAAAATTGTATCATTAAAAAACACAAAATCGCATTAAAACGCTTTGCTGAGGTAATTCTTGAAGAAAATTTTATTCGAATCGAAAAATACGTTTCACAACACACTTATAAAATTTTCAATAATGAATGCTTTCAAAACATTTCGTCTCCATTCAAAAGAGAAATCCGTCTGCGACAGCACAGCATCGCTGCTTCGGCTTGAACTTCGACATGCTGCACTATTAACTAAAAATTTCTGAATTTCGCCGTGCAACTGTTCTTTTTTTACATGGTCTCTGTAAAAGTCCTATACAGTGAGAAGAACGCGAAAAATTAGCGGGAGTGCCGCATTCATGGCCAGCTTTATAACCCGTATACTCGGCGCCACTGTTTTTACTACCCAGCAACGGGTAACTAGGGTTGGCACGGACGTTGTTGAACGAACAAAGTGGATGCGAAAAGGGTATTTCCTGTTTTGAATATTTCCTATTCAGTAATGACATAAACAACTTAATACACATTTTGACTCCCAACGTAGCCCACGTTGGCGGGCTCAGTTAAGAGCCCAGTGTCCTCAAAGGTAAACAAATTGTAAGCATCAGATAATTTTGTCAACGACTACAATTGATTGTGCACGCTGTGATGCGTAATACATTTCCATACACACCAGTTGGTTGTACAGAGGAAGTGTCCTTGTTGCAAAATGATCCGTAGCAGCAATCCATACGCAGAAAGAATTCGCGCTTAATCGAACAAAGAAACTGTTTGTTTGTTCCCGGATCTATACAACCCTTGCTTGACACTTTCGGCCTATAAAAAAAGAACAATGCATACAGTTGAGCAATTGTATCCAATAAACTTGTCAAATGAAATCTGGGGCGTAACAAGTTAGTAACCAACTCGATTGACGCGTTGCAACATTGCAAAGACATTCTCAGCAACAAATTCATTAAACCATCAAAAGGTCTGTGGTTCAACAGTCATCGGGAAAATTGTGCAAGTTACAAGATGTTGGAATATTTTGTTTCACGCGGGTAGTTTTGCTTTCGTACCTTTAAACGGCTCATACATTAAGCTGTGAGGTGTGCTTGCATGAACAAAGACATTCAACGAGTTATGCTGTGCTCCGTTTTTAAATTGTCTGGGAGAATTTAAGGGATAAAAATTCGGTGAGCGACGAGCGAATACAGCCCATTTAGCATCATGTAGAGTTAAAAAAAATATAAGCAGGAAGCAAGAGACGACAATTCCGACACGAAGCAGCCATTTTTAAAGAAATGAAAGAGTTTTGCCGATTTCGCACAACATCTGGCGTATTAAATAATATGGAGCGACCTTCTGCTTAACAAAAATGTGTTAAAATCCTCCTCAGTGAATTTTTTTGTTACTGTTATTAAGGTAACTTCCACTGGGATTTAACAAAACACTTGGTGGTACGTTTTCCATACAAACATTATGTTTTGAGAACAGAAAATTCCGCGAACAATTCGATAACATCGGGAAAAACATTCTTCTTGCCAGATTATGCCAAGCATTGACATACCGTAGTGTTGCGATCGGAAATCCCGAGCGGCATGTGCGTAAAGCTTCGCACCGCGGCAGCAAGCAACAATAGATATCATGCGTCGCAATCTCTTATTATTATTGCTTGCTTGCTCGCGCCACGCATATATATTTTTGTTCTTCGCGCACATCCCGTTCGTGGTGAATCACACAATCAACGCAACGCCACCGGAGAGGTTGCAACAGTAGCAAGGGGGACCCATAGGCTCCGGGCGGATCTTCTGAAGAGGGGGAAGTTGTTTAAAAATTAATTTTTTGAAATTCTTACCAGGTCTTTTTCAGTGTTTGTGTTTAGAAGCCCTAGACTGGTAGCCTAAAAACTAGAATGTGGTTGTGGAATGAGCAAACTGATAAAACTTTTACTCAAAAGTCTGGGTAAAATCCCAGTGTGATAAAGTATCTCTGGGTTTGTCTTGAATTCAGGGATTTTTAACATACTTACTCAGGAGTCAATTGTCCCCCAGTTCCTACGCCTTTCTCCCCAGCCAAAGCAATTTGTCAGACTGGCAGACTAGCAAACATTACTGGTCCCGGCAGTTCGAGGTTTATATTGCCCCCATTCAAAATCTTGTGAAAAGGTCTTGCATGAAATCATGGTAAATAGTCAAGCCTACCTTAATATCCTTCTCCTGTCATTCGATCCTTAGCAACGCCCCAACGGCACATCATTACATCACCTGGCACCTATCGACATTGGCGACGAACATTTCTTGGCACGTCTCATGCTATTTTTTAATGTTCAGTGGCATATTTTCAATAAACAAGTGCCACAAGCTGTAGCCTAGTCATTAGGTGGGCTTGCCAGGATTAAATTTTGGCGGGTGAAGTGAAGAACTCCGCGAAGACTACGTTGCTGTGTTTCAGTAGAACTGACGTTTTTCTGTATGACGTGATGGTATTGGAAAATGACTTTATTGAAGCGAGGTAGTATACAGTTGGTGTGTTTGCCCAAGGCCTGTTGGTTCAGCATCTCTACAGTGTATTTTTTCAAAATGTGGTTTGGTATGGTCCAACATCAGGAACAGTTTGGAGCAGACAAGGAATAAAAATTGGTTAAAAATATACCGATTATACAGAGCTGAAGAAGATAANCAGTAGAATTTACTCCAGTAGAAATTAACTGTTCGAAATATTCTTCTTTTTTTCAACTCCTTCAAAATTTCGTTGCTGTCCGTTTTGTTTGATTAAAAAAAAATACANTTAACTGTAAAACGTGCTGCTTATTCTACATTTTACTTAATAGTAGATTTTTCAAAGGAAAACTCTTTACTTTAAGTGGTTTGTTTTGGTTTGGGTCCAATTGCGTCAACCCTGCCCTGGCTACGCCTATGGCGAGCCTCAGAAATTGTCGTCGCATTATCTGAGCAAAATACCGGTCAAGCGTTGTATTTCAAGAACAGCTTTGTTGGTTTGAACAGTTGACGAAGACTTGTTCCTGCGCAAGAAGTCTTAAGTACTACTTTCTTGTAATTCACTTTTATATCACAATGTAAAACAAGGACAATTGTCCTCGAGCGTTGTTTTCCGCAGTGATTTCGCAAATACCTTTTTCGCAACATTGATCTCGATAAAGAGCGCTCCACAGACGCAGTTGTGCGGGTTTGTCAGCATCAATTCTATAAGTGTACGTGCGTTTGGATAAACAGTTGTGTTTGCTGTACGGTTGATGCTCGCTGAATGTTCGACCAGCTACGTATCTTTTCAGGACCACGTTCACAGAAACAAAAACCGATGGTGATGTAATAAATGTGCCGTGACCCAAAACAATTGATAACTTAGAAGTCCTTCCATGTGGGTTTCGACGATGCGACCGATACCACTATTTAAAATTGTAAGTAGACTACTAGCCAAGTTTGATTGGGTCTCAGGACACTTGCAGAAAATCTGATTTTATTCTGAAAATTATCACCAAAAGCTGCCCTTCCGCGACAGGCCCAGGCTAGACGCGCCACTAGATACGATGGGGACCCTAACATGAGAGGTCGCTTGTCTGGAGCTCAAGCACGAATAACATCAGAATACCCCGAAGCAATTTTTATTCACTGGTTTTCAACTCGTTGAACTTGGCTGTGCAAAACTGTCCAAAGGAAATATTGATGATGAGAAACGCACTGGATACCATTCATGAGCTTTCCAAGCTTATTCAGTTTTCTCCAAAACGAAGAGATTTGTTCTAAAGAATGAGACTCAGTTTTGACTTTACTGGTGCTACATTGCATCCTTTGTGTCCTACGGGGTGCACTGCCGAAGCAATATCCTTGGAATCGGTTTTGCACAATCGCGAAGCTTTGCTACAAACTTGGATTTCTACTGCTGTTGGTAACGACGGGGTAACGTGCTTGGAAGTTACAAGCAAAGCAAGTGGAATTCATGTAAAGCTTGAGACATTTGATTTGTTTTATTTGCCATAGCTGTTTGCATTGCACCAAGTATTATTTATTCACAGAGCAGCTAGGTACAACCTTACAATGTAGGGACATCACTGTAACTGAAGCCGAAAGAAGTGCTGAAGTAGCATGCTGTGCTGCTCAGCGCTTTCGATCTGATTAAAGCATTTTCTCATTTTGAGATATGACCGTGCAGCAAGCTCAGGAGTTACAACTAAAGAATCCCCATATTCCGAGAGCGCGTAGACCTAAAAAAAACGCAATCTGGACCAAGGCCATGTACAACCAGTTCCCAGAAAGGTTATTATCGTATGATATACTTCGACATTGCCGACAGCATCAGTGGTGGAATACAAGAGATCCAACCAGGAAAATTTTGATCTTTATGCAAAATGCGAGGAATTGCTGATTTCGGCTGCAAGCATGATCGCAGAAAATGGAAGCCGTGAAAAAGCATTTTGGTGACCATCTGGATGCCTCAAGCTAAGCTAATCGGTTGACTGTTCTGAGTGATGCGGTATCAATGCGAATGTGAAAATGAATAACGTAGTTTCTGTCACCCTTGCATTTACTTCGAATCGCAACATTTTTTTAAGTTCTGAGACTTCTGGAAATTATGTACGTTCTGCCACTTACAACTCCTTCTGCAGAGCCCTCTTTTTCACCTCTTCGTCGTTTGAAAATGTACCTTAGTTGTCTTGTGATTTCACCACTCTGCTTCTTTGTGACAATGTACAAAGTTATGGTTTAATTTTGAAGTCTTATCAAACACCGTATGATTCGCTTTTTTTCTTCTAATGCTTGGCCTCTGGCCATACCAATCATTTTTACCTTCCGCTACCGCTGTATCACAAAGGAGTTTAGCGCAGTTACCAAGCCACGTGCATGACCACAGCAGTGGCTCGAAAAAGGAGTAAAACCTAGCGCGTTTTCACCATCGGTTTTGTTCTTTTTAACTTGAACAAATAAATGCTAGACACAATTAAGGGGAATCTAATATTTATACAGTATCATAACTTCCAAGAAACTACGCTTGCCTAGCCAATGTTGACCTATTGAAACTTCAAAGGCATTTTTAGCAAATTGCAAATCAACAGAAAAATTTGACTCACTTAGATTCATCACCGCTAATCAAACTGTAACAATGACGTGTTGTTTCACACACACCATCAAAACAATTGTCGTGCTTTCCACCTGTACAATGACACTGAAATGTTGGAAGTGCCTATTAAAAAAACAAACAATATAAAGAACTAAACTCACATAGAAAAAGCTAAACACATGCAACAATTATTTGGGCAAAACAATTTAGATCTGATTAAGGAAGAACAACAAAAGCGTGAAATATTTTGGTGTTTTTTTTATCAGAGTTTTTCATCTGCTTTTAAAAGTGAAATTATTTATTACATACCTCACAACAACAGTTTGGTCTTAGCTAAAGTTACCAAATAAAAAATATTTGATAGTTGTAATTTAAAACAAATTTTTTTTAGCTTTTATTAATGAAGAGTTTAAACTTATCACCTTTTTGGTGTTTGATTGCATTTGAATGTAATCAATATACATAAAGAAACACTTATGTGATATCCAAATTCACACGCTTGCTGGAAATCAGAATAAGTACATTTAAATGAAGAACAGTTTAACAATTCACCCTTTTTAAAACTTCACTGATGCACATGACGAGAAATGCTCTTATCAGACAGATTCACCTTTACAAAAGTACTATCTGATAGATCAAACTAAATCATAAAATTTAAAAATTTAGAAAAAAACAAACATAAATCAGTGTTTTAGCAGTGCAATGTTTGTACCTACAGCCACCAAAACTACCATATCTTTAAGTTTTTATGCATGATGTCTCAACAGTACAAACGAGAAAGCAATTTAGTTATAACATTTGACTAAAAAGGCTAAATTTCATAAAATATTGTCAGATCAACAAGGTTAACTGCACTTCCAACAGGGGCAAAGAACTTGAAGTGCAGCAATGAGATAGAACTAACTAAGCTTTGACAACTAATATTAAGATATATGGCATCACAAAAAAGACATTTGTGGTTTTGCAACACATGATGCATCAATCACTTCTAAACAACTTGTATCACTACCAGTTGTAATGTGTTTAGATCTCAAAATTGCAACAAACCAATGGAACTTCAATGCCTACAACACGTCTGCTGCATGATATCTTTCAATCCCAGCAATCCTTTCTAATGTCATTTGTATAGCTACTTACAAAAGCAGGAGGCTAAGTGTTTTATCTTCAATTATACATCAAATCACATTTTTAAAATAGAAAGTTATCTTTTTAGTCTCTATCATAAAAACGATACTGCCAGTTACTGAAAACTGCCTTTTGTGAGTTTCTTGCAACCAAATCTCATTTTCTGAGTGTGCATCAGAAGTTGTCAAAGAACTAGAGATTGAGATCAAAAGATATCATAATGCAGTGGAATCGATTTTCTTTTGAACTTCTGCATGTTAGCTTCATTGGAGCATACTCAAAATGGCCAGCTTTTAGTGGCATAATATATGCAAATTTTGCAGATAACTCAAAGGAATGCTGAACAAGAATATACTGAAGCGCAGAGACTAAGTGGAGCTACCCAGTCTACCTACATTTCCCAGACCTTTTTTCACTGATACGTTTTGGTAATTTGTCCCAGAAAGTAATAACACTCACCATAACAGTATTCACTGGCCTACCTTTTCAGACATCGTGACCAAATTTACGTAATTTTTTTTCAGTCATTCCAAAAAAAATTTTGGTCTATGACCAAAAAAATAGTTTCCCACAGTAATCAGGCATATTGCAAGCTGCATGGAGTGCTAGCCATTGAAGATGTGTACAGCATGTCATTACACAATTACAGAATTTTATTATTGATCAAAATAGCTAAATAAAACAAGGTATCTTCTTGCAAATACAGCTGACAAAACAACAGAAGTTTTACTACATTTTGCAAACCACTGCTTATTACAAAAATGTGAAATCAAGCAGCATTAAACTAACCTCCTTTGCATAAATTTAAAATCCATACCAAACTTGCCTATATGCATGACTGCTTTAAATCAAAGAATCACAATGTTCCTAACCTAAGAAATGAGAAGGGTACATAATGGCATTCCATAATTGAAATTAATCATACTGAAATGTAGTGTGAGTTCTAATGATATTCCAAACTCTGTAGCAGCTCTACGCATTTCACATGTAGACCTTCAATGGGGTTCTACCTAATTTAATCCACATCTTATTAACATCAGAATGGTTGTAGAAGCCATCAATATTATGCAACCATAATATATCACTGTATAACAGATAACACATGCAAATGCCAATCGAGCTGCAAACCCACATTGCATAATTCAACAAGTGCACAGACACTGTAGCCACAACTACACACAGCACATGAAAAAGCAGCAGCATTGACATAATGAAGTGGCACTGTTACTTTTAAATGCATTTTGCTTATGACTATTCCTGGCAACATGCTTTAGCAGCAATACAATATGCAGTGGTCCTCAGATCCAGTTGGTCAGGAAAACTGATCCTAGTTACAACATTGAAAATGGAGTATGGATCTGCGTTTTACTTGGGTATTGATCGAATTTTTTTTTAATGACTGAAAAAAAAAATTAAGTCAATGAAGTCATAATGCCTTTTCACTCATAAAAATGTTTGAAAATGAAAATGTCAATTCAGTCATAATACCTTTTTCACTCATAAAAAGCATCTAAAAATGAAAATATGACAAAGTTTTTCAGCTATTTTGGACAAATGAACAAAATGTCTCAGCAGAAAAAAACAGGTATGGATCACTTTCCTGTTTACAACAAGATGGTTAACTTCAGGGTTGCCGAACCCTTTCTAGCAATGTCCAAGAATCTCTTGAAAGGACCATCTTGAAATTAGCTTTGCAAGCAAACCCATGATCAAATCAATTTTTCCAACCATCACATATTGACAAAATAGTCATTAAATACGCTAAAAGCATTTTGAAATTAAACAGTTGAGAGTGTGGCTTACATTGGAGATAATATTTTTGATGCAAGAGTTACCAGTGAAAAAGTACCAAACATTTTGAAAATCAAAAGCAAGTGCGAGAATCACAGGAATATTGGTGGGTCTTACAGCTGGCGTGCTGGAATCATATTGAAAAGCGCTCTATTGCCAGTGGGCTCACCAAGCTTTTCACACAGCAGGTCAGATTTTCTGAGTGAATCAGTTAACAATAAAGAAAAAGCAGAGGAAGCATGCTTTGTAACTACATGCCTTCTACCTGGCTTTACTGCTGGCCAGATGAGAACGTTCATTGTAAAGGTTGTGCTGCAGCAATGCCTGGTGGGAATATTTCTCAACCTCAACAATATATGATGGCCGAAGTGCAATTGGTTAAAAATGCAAATCAATACATAGTTGTATCATCAAGGGAAAAATCATGAAATTTATTAGATAGGTTTTGATCAATTGACGCATTTATTGTTTCATATGATGCAGCCTGTACAGATATGTCACGGCGATAGACATGAATATTTCTGGTAAATTTAAGCCAGCAGAGAAGGCCTTGCTGGTTCCAACTGCTTGCCACTGAGTAATTACACATTACACCCAGTCATTGCTTCTTTTCAACTATGTCATAAAAGAATCCCCATGCTCTGAGGAAAGTGAAATCAATATCAGTGTTAATAGCATCCTCACTTCCAATAAACTTAAGGTGAAAATGTGTAAATCTGTGCAAACAGCAATGATTAGAAAACAAAGTGATCTAAGGCAAAAAGACCACCATCAGCACAACAAAAATAGGTGAAACATCGTTTGATTCAAGGCAAAATGATGGTAGGTTTTTCAATGCTAGCATTGCTCCTGTTCAAAGATGTATCTTCACAAATATCATAGTCACCTAGGTTACCTGACACAAGTTACAGGTTACCTGACAAAAGTTACAGGTTACCTGACAAAAGTTACAGGTTACCTGACAAAAGTTACAGGTTACCTGACAAAAGTTACAGGTTGCCTGACAAAAGTTACAGGTTACCTGACAAAAGTTACAGTAAAACAACCACAAACTTAAAGTTTGTTTTCAACACTATGATCAGGCACCACGTTTTGCATTTGTTTTTGCAGCTTTTAAGTGCTTCCTGATTCTATCATTGCAGTTTGTATGTATTTAAACATTTTTACCTTAAAATTTACTCACACGATAATACTATATTTACTTGCAAGCAAGATCTAACTGAGAAAATAAAACCTCAACATGTTTTTTACGATGATTCTTTATAAAGTTCATTAACAAAATAAGATTTGCTTGAGGTTGTTAAACATTTGTAAATAAATTTGCTGTAAATGAGATTCCGTATAAATTGAAGTACATTTTCACTGTAAATTGCTATATGACACAACAGACCTCCCTTAAATGGTTGAAATAAATCTCAATGTAAGCTGTGTTTTATTTGTGGAGAAACATAGGAAAATTAACTTACTACATGCTACTTTTGTTTGTAAGTATGCAAGGGCCATCATTCTCAAGTATGATCAGCAACCATGACTTTCAAAAAATATATTGGTTGCAACTCTTCATTCGGAATCAAAATCATCATCCTAATTACTACCTGTTAGAATCAACAATACAAAAAATGTATGATCATCACACTTTACCGTAGTAATTCCATCAGCATCAGATGCTTCTACCAGGAATTGATCTTTTGCTCCATGCCATGACAAATTGTCATATGATACACTTGAGTTTTTGAGTTGGATGGTTCCTAAATAAGTCTGTTGTTAGCAATTACAAGTAGAAGCATAGGATTAAATTAATCATACACTGCACCTTAATGTTTAGATGAATTTTGCTGCAGCTCTAGCTGACACCAAGAGTTTCAGATTACTCTTAGCACTATTAGAGCCGCCTGGTTTCGGCGATTTTTGCAAAAAGGAAACAGCAGTTTTCGGTTGCCTTACCAACGCCCTAGCTCCTCCGCCCATTGCGCTAGAGAGCTGTTCAGCGGCTCAAACGGATCGGCCAGTCTAGTA
>JGI24022J15233_10004967_pt1 | contig 13914 bp, 7 predicted proteins | sample Ectturendosymbi2_FD_15233 | JGI IMG/M metagenome (IMG submission 15233) | reverse complement strand
GTGGCCTGAGATCGCATCAATGGAGAACGGTCTCTCAAATTCCTCCAAGCGGTCTCTTAAAATTTCTTTGCGGTCACCAAAGCGAAACCTTAAAAAAAACCCTGTCCATGATAATAGTATTTATTTTTGAGCACTCTAGTAATTATCATTGCTCGAGATCGCCTAGCAATAGCCATTGGAAAAAACTGATTCTCTGACAGACTCTTAAAAAATAAGTAAATTAAAAATGAGACACGCAGTAATGTTATGATTTCAGCACGCAACGAATGAAGTGATGAACAAGTGCAAAACCCAGCAGTATTTTCAACGTCTATGGCACTCGTGGCATCATAACTTCGGACCAGGAAAAGCTCAAAGAGTGTACATGGGAACTTTTAGTATGTTGTTTAGGATGGTCAAAGAATTGCATTTAGCAATGTTCAGCTTCCTACTGTTTTTTTCCTACCTTGGGCAAAAGATGACCTGATGTTACTGGAATACAATTTGATGAAAACGATAAGCAATTTGAAAAAGTCTACACAAACAGTTAAAAATGTTGTACCGATATACGTTGGATTCATTCAAAAACTTTCTAAAACATATACATTGGTGAAAAAGAAGCATCTGTTTGTCTATAACTGTCATTTCATTTAGAAATAGCTCAGACTTTTGTTTCCAGCTAAATCATAACAGGAACTCCAAGCTTTACTTCGCCACTTCATTGCATCAAGCAGCTTAATACTCCACGTAGGAGAGGATTGAGAATGTATTTTGTGACGAAATAATTTAAAAGGGTTTTCCAGGCAAACATGCTCCAGACAGAACCACAATAAAGCACCTCCTGGACAATTTCAGGGAAACAGTAAGTGTGCAGGATTACATTACAGGTCATAGTGGCCAGTCACGGTCCTTCAGGACGAGAAATCTAATCGTGACGTTGAGACAATGTCTGGAACTCTCTCCAAAGAAACCCACAAGACGTTTGTTCAAAGACATATAATCTAATATAGAGCTGAAAGACGTGCTTTTGGACAAACAATCTGCCATTAAATCAAAGACTATCCTGATTTCTTGGACTTCATTCGTTTGAGTGACGAGCCAAATTTCCACTTTATTGGCCACGCGGCAAAGCGGAATTTGCCATTTGGGGCTCAAGATAAACTTCTTGAGAATCAGTAATGCCTGCCTAACGTGGAGAATATGACTGTTTGATTTGCGTTGGTTGGCAATGAAATGATCAGAACATACTGGTTCGAGGATGATGATGGACATCTGACAACTGCGGGCACAGAGTGAAACATTGAGCTAAAAGGAAAAAAAATACATCGCAGCACTGAGGAAGAAGCGAGGAGTGGATATGGATACTGTGATTCAACAGCAAGATTGAGGCACATCGCATTGCTCCAATGCTTCACTCGAACACCTCCATCGTTACTTCACTGGAAACAAGCTCATCTACCGTTGTACGGACAATAATTGGCCAGCACATTCTCCAGACCTGCGCACTTTCGATAATGTTCTGTGGTAATACCTAAATGGCAGGTCAATGCTAACAATCCTCAAGCATGGCAAACATGGGTAGCGCTTAAATATAACATTCGAACAAAGATCGGGGGAATTCCTGATCAGCTATTTGACAGCGTCATTTCAAATTTCAGTGTGTGAGTTGCCACACTAATTCAGCGCCAAGGAGCTAGGATAAGGCCAATTATAAATTATAGAGCTGTGCTCGCGAAATAATGATGTGCGAAGAAAAAGCTCACACCACACAAAAGATTACACTCACCATGAGAAGCTTATGAAAAAAAGNAAAGTATTCCTTTTAACACAAACTGTTGCTTTACCAAAAATAGACACATTATTTTGGACAACCCTGTATTTTATTTTGGGTGGTTTTGTCCGACAAAGTGTAGGGAGCATCAGTATTATCTCGTGTCCAAATATTCCCTTTTCAAATCAAAATTATTCGCCATGCTATAAATGTGCTCAATTGTCGTTTAGTTGTTAGCAACCACCAATGTGTAGCAAAGCTTTTGGCTGTTGATTTCATAAAACACTGGTATACGATTGGTGTACAGTCCCGAAGCAATGCTTGTATTAGATTGGGCTGAGGGATATGGTTCGGTGCAGTAGTCACAGTCGTCACAGTGTGACGGTGTGCACCACTACACACGTTGAGCGCTTCTATTGTAAATTTCCTCATTTGACAACAAATTCTTATTTGGTGGAATCTATGTCCAAAATCTTCATGATATTATACAATTACCAGCGATTCAAGATGATTGTTAGAGAGCTAACTGTTTTCCGTCTGGTTACCACAAGCACAATCTGATAATAATGGCTGCCTTCACTGCTTTTATTACAGATAGAACAGTTTATAATAAAATATTTATTGGAAACTTTCAAAATGGTAAAATGGCAAAGAGATAATAGCGAAACTTTCAGTTAGTTGATTTATTTTTATTGAAGCAAAGGTGTGGTAACTTTAAATTGCAAGCTCTTTTCTAAAATCTCTGTAACCTCAAACAACATCCTGAAAGTTGACCTACCACCGCACGTTTTTATTATATGTGTTGCAGGGGTAGAAAGCTTTTCCTCTTTTATTTTAAACCTATATTTAGAATTCAGCAATCATGTGCAAATTGTTTATTTTGCATTTTCTATTTATATGAAGAAATGAACATATGTGTGCAATGTGGAATTACTGGTTTTTCAAGACTTAAAACAGTTTATGATGTGAATTAAAGTCTTTGATAGCATGGTATGATATGGCAATTTTAAGTATATGATTTTTGAGTGCAGAAACAGGATACTGAAGGTAATCTGTTGGCAAGATAAAACGCTTCATTATGTGAAACACAACGCAACATATTGCAAAATAGGGAGTTTTTTTGTTTCGCGTTCTCTGTCTTTCCAAATGATGTCATGTTGCATTAATATTTCAACATATTCATTACCACACTGCGTAAAATCATATTTGCCAATTTTTTGCTGTTTCTGGCAGCAACTCAAATTTTGTAAACCAGGTTTTTGGCGAACATTTGAAGAAACAACACGATTAAAGTTACCAAACGTTGAAATTGTTTCTATAAAGTTAGAAAAACAGGTTGTTCTTACTTGGTACTTTGGAGGTTTCCCAAGGTTCTGAAACAAAAATAGCTTACATAACATGAAAACAGAATGAAAACAAAACAAGGTTTAGCCTCGCAGCATAGTTTTAAGGATTCTGACTGCTTGGTTCTGTTTTGATCCATTTGCGATGACTGGAACTTGTACATGTTTATCATTCAATAATTGTAAGCCACAATAGCGAGACAAGTGAATCCATCACAACTTATTTTACGTATTACTTGGTTTTGTGGATATAAACCTATCCTCAATCCAGCAAAGACCATTGAAAAACGTGAATAGCGAAATATTGACGCTGAAATAAGAATGGAAAAAAACACACGAACTGTGGCTAGGAACGGGAAGCATGAGCAGAATAGCTTGCAGAGAGCCTAAAGTTTTTTTGTTGTTTTCGATCCGAGAATGCAATCCTTGATCCCGAAGCTTTCCACAAATGTTGATATTAACTGGAAGAACTATGAGACAAGCCTGGGAGAAGTTACAAGCTGTTTCCAACAACAAAGCTCTGGTTAACACAACAATGAAAAACTGAAGACTCCCTAAATTGAACGTCCCCTACCTATTGTTTTTTTTGTGTCTTAGCAAGAGAGTAACTTTGAAATTTTTAGCCGAGATAAATTAAATTAATCACTTCATCCAAATGAGCCACTTCAACAGGCTGTCTAGATTTCGCAATATGTAAAACGCTTTTACCTTTTATATCTTTCGCAAACCGCTAGACCAGTGATTATCCCAACCTTTTTTGATGTATTGCTGTCCCTGCTCATTCTGATACTTTTCATTCCTCCCCCATGGAACTTTCATTCCTCCCCTGTTCGGGATCGTAGACTAGCAATAACTACAATTGGAACAATGGTAATCATTGATGACAATGGCTTAACCAATGAAAGTGGAAAAAAAACGATTTGTTGTCAAATAATAGCAACAAATTTGTCAACAAACATGTGTGATAGTCTAATAAATAACTTACAAGTGATATGACAAACTGAAGGAGCCAGGGCCGGATTAAGGTTGCATGAGGCCCCTGGCTGAAACTTACAAATGACCCCTTTCTAACAAGTACATATCACACTTTTCACTGATTTAATGACTGGGGGCCTCATAAATGGTGTGGTCAAGTCATCCCCATTCCCTTAGCCAGTCAGCCCCACCCCCTTAATTCGCTACTGGAAAGAGTCAATGTCAACTTTACAAAAGAAGTACAACACTTACAGTGATTACGAGAGACAGACAGACAATGCTTGTTTAGTTTGCATGGCCAACGAAAAGACCGGGAGGTAATCAAAGTCAGCTGACCATACTTATCTATAAAGTGGAGACTTATCTATGAAGTGGAAATTCCTTCCCTGAAATGATAAAATTCCTCTTTTGGGAGGAATTCCTCCCAGGTTGGGAACCACTGCGCTAGAGCTCTGATAGTGGCTTGTCATCGGGCGCTGCCTCATCGCAGTATATCCACGTCAAACGTGCTTGAAAAGCAGTCGCTATATGTAGGTTCTTAAAAGGGGTATTTTGCACGGTTGTAGGAGCTCATATTTTTATACAGATAATTTACTCTGCTCTTGCTCCATGTTCCTAGCCACAGTTCTTGTGTCTTTTATGCAATTATTGTCAGTGTCAACATTTCCCTAGTAAGGTTTTCACACTAGTTTTTCCAGGATTGAAGATTTGTTCAAATATACGAAATTACAATACTTTCCCTGTGATATAAATTGTGATGGATTCACTAGTGTTACCATTGCGACTTGCAAACTTATGAATACAGTTGAGATTAATTACGCATGAAACATGATTAAAGAAAGACAAATGTAGTTATTGATTTTCACTTTAATCATGCGTTTTTGCAAGGAAGAATTTGGATTTGCAATTTCAAAGGAAAAGAAAACTATTCTGGAAAAATAAAATAAAACTGCAATCGGAATGCCAGGCGATTGGGATACAGGTCTTAATTTGTTGTAAAAAATATTGCAATTTTACGAAGGTCATTGGAATCTTTTATGCGTGGGATCCCTGCAAAACCGAATTTGCAACAGCAAAGGTCATAGTTGCTTTTACGTCTATTTTTGCGATGTTTACTATGATTGTGCACAATAATCATTGTTGATAACGTGAAAATACGTTATATTTTTATTATCAAAAATGGATATGATAATTACGATTTTTCTACAAGGAGTAAATTAAGGATGGTGGACATATCATCAGACTCCTTATAATTACTGTCAGACTTATATTCATACCTTATGTTGAGTTGCTATGGGTTCTTCATGGACAGGTTGACCTTCTAAGATAGTCTGATGTCCTGGTTGCAGGTAGCCACTTTGAGAAATCATGACTGGTTGACTTTGAAAGACTTGTTGTGTTTGGAAATATCCTGTGGATGCGATTAGATAGGAATTGCACGCAAGACTCTGACACACTTCCAGTATGAAGTATGAAACTAAATGAAGGAAAAGTAGGGGAAGGTGGGGAACAGTAGGACTAGAGGCACAGTCGTCTTTTATGATTTATTCAAAAAGTTGAAAACGTTGAACTTTAAAGTGTCCATGGTGATTTAGTCGCATACCAGCCGTAGTACTGAAGTGAATTTTTCCTTCATAGGCAGCCGTTGTTACGAGTTACAGAGCAAGTTGTGTTTTTGCTACCCAAAAGTAATTTATAAAATCGCGATTTGGGTTTTGCCCATGTTAATCAACATAATCTGTTCTAAGTTTTTGTGACGTCGTTGCAGACAGAGCAGTGCTACATTATTGAATATTGCCAGTTTTCAAATTCTTTTAAGTTGAGTTGATGCTTCATCTTATTTTTTAGATATGCATGGGGATCAAATGCAACAGCAAAAAAACTAGCATTGCAAGAAGATCACTTTTTGAATATTAATTTACACGAACAATTGGTGATATCACTTACCTTCACAGACATCCAGGGAGTGAAATCAATGGTTGCCAGAAAACGGTAAAGTCGTTAAATTTATGTGATGCTGCGGTATGGCTCTTCGAATAGTACCGCAATAGAACCATTTTGTCTTTGTCATCCTTGCTATCTAGTTTATTTCAAGTACTCCAGTGCGATGATCTCACGGAATGTTACTGTTAGTTTGTCCGATAATCGAACCTCAAAAAGTTTTGGATTGTCAAAGATTTAGGCAAAATCTCAAAGCATTTAGGTAAGAAGTTTCGACTCTTTCCAACAATACCATATAGTAATTTTATGTTAGTGAGTGTATAATTTAAGTTTTGTATGTCAGGAATAAGCACATTAAATATATGTAAAATCAACAAATTCTTTCTAATAACTTCGTGTATTAGTTTGTGAGATCCGATGAGTAACGGACTCACATGAAAGCTGAGCTGAAAGAGGGCTATCGTTTACGTACTTTGTGCATTGTACATTGAGGTAATCGAGTATACTGTACTGCAGGATACCTCCATCACATATCATCTATATCAGGAAACTAAAAAATACTTTGTTTCTAAGTTCAATTCGAATATATTTGGATAAACACATTTGGTCATACACTTATCTGCATTTTAATGCAGTTGAACAGACAATACTAAGAACTGAATTTTAATCACCAATATTTCTGTTTCAAGTCTAGGGAAATTCGGGTAGAGTAAATTGGAAAGTCCCAACAATTGCAGAAAATTTGCAGGTAAAAGTTTGTTGCAAAAATGCTTTTCACGCAAATTTGTGGTAAATTGGGCAAAACCTCTTTTGTGCCCCAAACATTTGCCTGCACCGACACTCAGGTTTCCAACATAATTTTAATGACGTAGCACACAAGCCACTAAATAAACGACAGGTTTTTTTCCTAAAGGAACGAAAATGTTCAATAACGTTTGTAAAATTTTGTCTTCGTTGGTGAAATAATTTACCTGATGGCATTGGCTGTCTTTGTTTCACTGTCACTGGTGTTTGTACAGGCATGGTCGGTGCGGTGAACTCAGTTCGTGGAGGACCCCTCTCTGGAACAAAGAGATTTGTTTTTGATCTTGACTTAACATTAAATAACTTGTGCAGTTATTCTTGCAGTAGTAAGGACTAACAGCATACAAAATATTTGAGGACAGTTATGTAGCAGTCACGCTAGCGCAGCCGCTACATGTAAGCAAAGACGGCCAAAGCAAGAAGGCAAAGACCAAGCAAGCAACACTTAGAAGTGACTTCCATGCACATGGAACAATGTTTGGCCGAAACGTCTGGCGCGCTGAAGGCACCAACAACTGCATAAGTTAGTGCCATCTAGGTTGGTGGTTTCAAGCCAACACTTCTTTCCTTCGAGCGAGTTCTTTTATCCACTGCTAGCCCGCCTAGATATCGGGGCAGGTGTTGAGCAGCCATTCGGTTGTCTCATCGTCCAGCACCGTCAGGCCGTGTAGTCCATGGGAGGTCGATGGATTGGGCAATGGAGGACAACATGGTCGACGGTTTTTTCTGCGCCACACTCACAGGCCGCAGAGGAGGCCATACCCCATTTGTACAGGCAGGAGCGGAAATGTCCGACACCGGTGCGGTGGCGGTTGAGTCGGACCCAGGCTCTTCTTGGGGGGTTAATTCCGGGTGTGTGTGTACCGGTGTCTGGAATTGAAGTACGGAGACTTGTGGGGTTGTCCGCCCACTCCACGTTCCGTTGATGATCCGCCCACTGCGCCGCACGTATGTTGTTGTTGTCAGAAAAACTGATGAGTTGTTGTGTTGTGGGTACAAATGGGTGTCTCGATTTGAGGCGCCATGCAGCTGCACCCGATGGACGGGTGAGCTCTGAGTGGAGCAGGTGTCCAGGCTCCATGGTACGGCGTCCTAGCGACCTAGAGATAGTGTGGGTCCTCTGCGACGAAGCTCAGCAGGTTGGATGCCTGCGAGGATTGGAAGGTTAACCGCTGGTGAAGGACGCTGGCATCCAGTCACAATTCGCAAGGCGTCATTGATAGTGGGGTCAATAAGGCGGGTATGAGCTCTGCGGCACCAAACAGGAGCGCAGTTCTCTGCAGTCGAATGGACCAGGGCTAGGGTTGCTGTTCGCAACGTTGTTGCTCCAGCACCCCAGCCAGATCCAGCAAGCCGCCTCAAGAATGCGACGCGTGAAGCCCACACTGAAGATGTGCAAACACAACCGGACCGCACATGCCTCAGTTTTAGTCATCCAAAATTCTGATCCTAAAGATTGGAAGACTTATCACTCCAAAAAATTTTAGGAAAAACTCTTTAGCTAGACTAGTTTCTAATAAAAATCTTTAGCTTGTTTACTCTGTTTTGAAAAATGTATCAACCATTTTATCATATATTGGAAAACCTAAACGAAAAATTGTAAAATTCATTTATGAGGTAGTCGCTCACAGTTTTGAGGTGATTTGATTTTGAAATGTCATAAGTCATGAGTACTGGTTACATTAAATAGTGGCTGCAGCCTAATGAATTCATTTTATCCAAAATAAAACAACATGTAAAAGTGGGCTGAAGTTGCATGATTACTTTACATTGAAAAAAACAGCTTAGTTCCTTAACTTTGAGATAGGCCTACTCGTATTATTGAACTGTTTGCAGGTCTTGGGTCTGGTGAAAACTTGTATGTAGTGTTCTTGCACGACCGACGATGCAATTTTGAATTGGTCTGGAATTAGTCTCTTGGTTTCGGAATGGGAGAGTTCGGCGACGCCTGTTCCGCGATGGACGTTTCGGCGATGAATCGGTTAATAAAAATTTTTGATAAGAACATTTTGTATTGTTACCTCTTTTTTCTTTGAAATGAATATTGCATATCCCATGACGTTGACAATCACACATTAGGTGTTACAATCACACATTACAAGTTCACTATCGCGCAAATACCAGCTAAAAACATTAGAAGTTCAACGAGACGAGGGGTGTCCAACCAGCAGGTCGCGGCCTTTTGCCAGTTTCATGCGGCTTCTACGTAATTACCGGTAGTTCCACTAAATAACATGCATAACAATAAATAACTTGTAAAATTCTGTCATTGTCATGTTGGTGTGTGATCTTTACAATAACTCAGCACAAATATGTGTGTGAGTGAGGAAGAGATGGGGATGATGTTAATGTGTACCCATGTGAATGATGTGGCTCTTTTGCAGTAACACAGTAAGCAACGTGGTTCGTGAACTCTGACTGGTTGGCCACCTCTGAACAAGTCCATGTGGAAATTGTGGGCAATTCCGTGCATAAATTCGGTCACACCATAATTGGCATATCTCTGAACCACTACCAGAATCCTCTAATCGCACATTGTATAACATGCATTTCCGGAGCTGGTGATTTCCGGCTATCAATGCTAATGAGAAGCATCACGTCTTTTTGCATCCATCTTATTCCAGCCATGGACTTTCAGATGGTTGGGTGGACCCTCTGGAGTTCCGCCTTTACCCGTCTATGGGTTGCCTCGACGCGGTTGTTCGTTCTATTCATGTTTTGAATCACTCTATCATACACATTCCCCATTTCCAGAGGAAATAGTCCACGCCGATGTGGTCAACCGATATAACTGTCCTCTAACCAATCTAACATCAGAGTTCATACCTGTGAGCACTCACCGGAATGTTCATCGAATGCGTCACCTAAATCATTTATTGACACAAACTCCAGCGCTAGGAGCATACGTGCTTGTAGTGCAAAATTTGCTTATCTGTTATATCGAGCTGTCAAATCATTCACAGCGAGAGTGGAAAAACATCCCCATATTTCGGAGTTAGGAAAAAAGTTCGAGATCATCCGAAACAACGCGATTTAAAGACACATGTAATTTAATCTCGATTCAAATTTGCTCTTAATCCCTTTAACATATCAAGAAACAGCTGATTACTCGTTGCTGTCTTACAGTCCACAAATCACCGGGTGTACTACCCCATGGTCTTCGGCGACAAAACCATCACTTGAGATAACAAATTAGGGGCAATGCGAAACGTACCGTCTGTGTACCATTTCTTAGAACGTTCAGGAAGGTCTAGATTCGCGTTTCTACCAAACAATAAAATGTTATCCATTGCTCTTTCAGTTTCTTCCAAATAAATGGCTCGAGGAATCTTGGTTGATATTCGTACAGGGCATAATCTTGAGGAATCCGTAAATCTTGCAAGGTAGCAGGCATTGGCGGTGGCGCTTGTACCTGACTCCGTCGTCTACACACTATTTTCTAGCGAATACAACGTCGGTAACTGGTCTTGAGCAGCCTTAGTCAAACTCCCAGCACAACTGTTTATCACTTGCGCAGTACCTTCAGTTGCAGTGTAGCTCGGCGCTTTAACGTGTTAAATATTTGATCACCTCCATTCCAGCAACATCCCTGTCTGTGTACGAATGTCAACCACTCTCACAAATTCTCCAGAAAATGCATCAGCATGCAAACGCGTCATGCATTGCTGATCTTTCCTCTCACATGGCCACATTTTCTCATTTCCATCGACTGTTTTTTTTGTCAAAGATGTATAAAATATCTATTGCAGGGGTGGACAACCTATGGCGCATGCGCCAAATTTGGCGCATTGGATGATTTGAAGTGGCGCATTGCATGCCTGTAATCGTAATAAGGCAAGATAGCAAGCCTTTCCAGTGTTTTTATCGATTTTTGTTTCGTAGAAATGCCTCAAGAGATGCCTGTTATCATCTTGAAACAAACATTCACGATGAAATTAACTCTTCTATTCGCAGTCAGAAAATGATGATATCAGCATGTCTCCGTGTTTAAAGGAGCAGATTGATTATGCTGCTGATATTGGTAATGTGCGAAAATGCTCTATAAAGATCAAGTTATTTGCGAGACTCATTTGAAAACCGCTTTTGTAATTTTGCTAAAGAAGAAGACTGCATAAGCCCATTCTCACTTAGTGAACAAAAGACAAGGAAAATACCAACTAACATATAAATGGAACGCCTTGATTTCAAAACAAATTTAATATTGAAAACGAAATTTGATGCGCTTTTTTCAGTCCGTGGTACTTACGACGTGATTAATTTCTGGCAATCCTTACCTTGTGAAAATTTCCCAGAATTAAGAAATTCGCGCAAAGTTATGTTATGTCGTTTTGAAACGACGTAAAATGCAAATAAGCATTTTAATCCATGAAATTGATTAAAAGCAAAACGAGGTCGCGCTTGACTGCTTCAAAGTTCAAGGATTTTCTGCTGCTCTCAGTAACAAATTTAACTCCCAACATTGAAAAACTTGTAAAGTGTTTGAGATCTCATGAAAAAGTAACAACAAATGATGGCAGACCTGTGAACGGAGAAAACTGCTGCTACAAATCTACCACTGTGTCCTCACGTAAGGGTCATTTTTCCGGCTCTGTTTGGCAAAACAGATCAGAGTCAAGAGCAACCGCTGTATTTTTCCCGTCTCGGTTTTTGAGCGTTTCACAGTGACCATCATCTGTTGAAGTGACCCAATCATTGTCAAACGATTGATTCCGTGGCGAATTTCGCAACTTTATTGGTCATCGAGGATAATTGTTGAAGGTTCGGAAAGACAGCACAGGGTTCTTTGCGGGAGAATGCGGACTGCATTTTTCAATCTCGACGTGGTCAGTTCTTGAAACGCTGAGCCTATTTAACAATTGCTTCCAATACAATCCACTGGGTTTTAAAATTCCCTCTGTTATATTTCAGAGTGTCTTATAAGCGGATGATTTTATCCACCCACGAAATTTTGAACGCATTATTTCTAGCGTGAAGCGTAACACCTTCATGGCAGAGGTAATTTCCACCTCACGACCTCTAGCACCCATATGTATAGACACAACCGGAGAGGAACCCCTGGCCTCTGAACACTTCGCATCTCCCACGAACACTCCGAATGTTTCCTCAGGAATGTTTTCACAGGATAACAACTATGCTGCAAACGATGGCGTCACATTCATTGTACTAGTTCCGGATTCGGTTGAGTCATGAATATATGGGAACATGGCAGGAATGCTCAAAGTGGCTTGGAAAACATGAACAGTTCCAGTGCGAAAGGTGTAGTTCTAGATCTGCTGTTGACAAGACAACTCCATGAGTTCAGTGGCTTCCTGGCCGCATCCTTCAATCTTTCCAGGTGACAAAAGTTGTGTACGATTGGCTTCCGTCCACAACAGCTGTGGTATCATCAAGAGATCAATTACAAAGCTGCGTTGTTTGACATCAGCTTCAGACAATTCATGCTAACTGCTGATGTGACGCAAAATTGATCGCGCATCGAATCAACCTCATGACTTGGCTGTGAAATGGACTGGAAATTGTTGTTGACCGGCCGTGGTCTAGTGGTCAGTGCGTCCGCTTCGGTGCTGGTAGGTCGAGAGTTCGGGTCTTATCATAACCTTGCAAATTGGTACTTTAGCCTTCTTACCAGGTGTGTGGGTGCAGGAAACACACCCAGAACACAAAAACAAACCGTGTGAAATGGATCTAGAAATAGCACAAAACTCAGTCATGGCGCTGCAAGACCACTGTTGTTATTAAGCGGCAACAACAAACCACCATATCAAAAAAAAGAAAAAAATTTGCAAACCAACAGTCTTCATTCAGCCATGCATGCTTGAACAATGCAGTGAATATGTGCATATTTTCAATGATAGAACAAGGATAGCAGCAAAAGCCGTTCTAAATATTTAAGTCCAACATATTAGCAAACGATGTGCAATCACACCCAATTAACTATTTTCAACCTTCAGCTCAAAATTGTACGCCTTTCTCTACGCACGTTATTGTCTTATTCATATACGTTCTTCAAAACAATTGTTTGTGACAGATAGTTCCAGTGCTTTTTCTTTGCAGGCCAGGAGTGCAAGGAACTGAAAATATACACAGCTTTGCTAATAATATACTTGTTTAAGATCCTGTCTCCAATCATTGAGTTATGAAATTGATTTTAGATAGGTTCCAGGACGCAGTCATGTACTTGTAGATGAAATACTTGACTCCTTACCAGAGTTGGATACGTCTTCCACTAGCCCACAACCAATGGGGAATATCCACCTCACAACTGAACACTCAGGTTTTAATTACTCCAACATGAAATTCTGATATCTAACTAATATTGCATTTATGGACGTGTACATATTTTATATTACCAAGGGTCAGCGCGCAAAAACTTTTCCTTTAAATCATTTAGCGTAATCTCCATCGAATGCAAATATACGGGGCCTCAAATCGAGACACCCATTTGTACCCGCTGCACAACAACTCATTAGTTTATCTGAAAACAACGACAACATACGTGCGGGCACAGGGAGAATCACCAATGCAATGTGGAGTGGGCGGACAATGCCATACAACCAATGCCGTATCAGCCCAACTCTGGGACCCCCCAAAATGCTTACAAGGGCCCCCCTGATGGTGATTTATAAAAAAAAGTTGTGCTATGCCACATCTCGAGGCCGAATGGACTTTAATGCAAAATATTCTAATTGTCATTGTCATTTAATTGACGGCGATTATTTGGAGATGTAGCGATGAAATGCAAATGTAAAAAGATTTGCAGGAAAGCAGAATCAATCCTATCGTTCAGTTATCAAAACATTATTACCGAAGGAGCAAACATGAGACCGGTCTAAGCATGTGCGCCGCGTGATAAAGTTTACCATGAGCTTAAGTGAAATTTGCTTATAATGCGTGGGCGTTGGGCTTTTTACATGCCGAAATACGCATGCATAAACCTTGCTGATGTCTGGACTGTTAACCTCTGGGTGCATGGCACATGTTTGGATTAATAATATTTTGTACCTCAAATCGCCTATAAATGTTAACAAATATAGACTAAGGCCTACGTTGACGCAACGGTTAGCATCCATAACTCACTAACTGCACTCAGTGGCGTAACTG
>JGI24022J15233_10004966_pt1 | contig 13915 bp, 8 predicted proteins | sample Ectturendosymbi2_FD_15233 | JGI IMG/M metagenome (IMG submission 15233) | reverse complement strand
AGGTGCTTGGCAAGTTCTGGACAGCACTTGGTCGACGGAGAGGGGTCGTCAGGGTCCTCCAGTGGTTCCAGCAGGATGGTGCCACCCCACTCCTCAAACGAATCATTGGCATGGCTACAGCAGCGTTTCCCTGACCGCCTGATCAGCCGCAGGTGTGACCCGCAGTGGTCGCCACATTCAACGGACTTGAAACCCCCAGATTTTTATCTGCGGGATACCTTAAGGACAGGGTATCCTCAGACTATCTCTGACCTGAAGGCAGCAATCACAGCAGCAATAAGAGCGATCCCAAGGGAGGGATGCGGGAGGTTCATCGAGAACTTTACCCGCCGGATCCAAATGTGCCCGCAGCGCCGGGGAGCTCATTTGGAGCACATTTTTTGAGCGCCAGTGAAACAAAGAGTTTTTGTAGTATAGACTTGAAACTTTGGAGATATCTGCTACACAGGCTTGACCTAATGTAGCTGAAGTTTTGTGTCAATCTAAGTAAAATTTTGGAAGTAATTCAATTTTCGGTGGTGACTGTTTTTTTTATGTCACCCTGTACTATATCCCGTACAACATCACTTGGGTAGTAACTACTTGTTTGTCTCGAGCTAGTTGTGTTGTTTATTGACAATTATTTGATCCAGTTTTTTTGCGTCAGCGTTCATTTCCAAAGTCAAAAACTGTTGATATTCTCAGATTCAGATTAGACTGCTTGCAAAATGTTTTGTTTTTTGGTAATTCATAATAGATTAAACCCAGTCTCAAGCCACGGAATAAAGCTTTCCTGAATTGTTGGAATTAGAGAAATTACAATTACTTTAGTGCTTAAAACCAATAAGTTTCATTTGAACGCAAGGATTAAACTGAAAGCGTTTTCACTTTTACGCGAATATAATATAAAAATCTCTTTCAGCAAACCCACTTTTTCTCCATTAGTGAGATCCATTATCAATATTAGGTCAATGCACCTTGCGGAACACGAGCGATTATGCACCAGTAATGCAACGCTTTTTTAACTAAAATTGATTAAACTCCCTGCTCAAAGTTTGCAAAAGGCCAGTTGTTTTTATTTGAACCTTCGAGTCTTTTTTCTGTCAGGTGTCAATGTCTTACATGAGGCAACTTAATTTTCTGTTCGTCGGCGGCTTGATCATGGCTGTGGCTATCGAAGAATGGAACTTACATCGGAGAATCGCACTTCGTGTTCTTATGCTCATTGGATCGAAGCCCTGCTGGTAGAATAAATCAAAATTCAACTAAGCTGTATTTGAATTTGAGTCACTCTGTCTTTCTAGGTTTCATTTGGACGTGACACATTTGTCACGGTTGCAGTTCAATTGACGTTTTTGAAAGTGCTGTAACTTCCAATGCACCACTTTAATTAATACCTTGAAAAAAGTATTAGATTTTCATCCAGCTGACGAGTGAGCTGTCTTTATCATGATAAACCGCAACGTTGCTATTATTCCCGTTATAGATAGCAGTGGCATATCTTGATACGATTCGTTGATGGACTTCGTGCATATTAGCAAGCGGCAAGGTCGTTAATTGTATTGTTAAATTCGCAGGGTGCTGATGGGATTCATGTCTGTCACTGCACTTCTGTCGATGTGGATCAGCAACACTGCTACCACGGCCATGATGATACCTATCGCCATGGCTGTCCATCGACAAATGACTAACATTCGCGTAAGCTCATTTGTCAAGCAAAATGCTTACGTGTTGTGTGTGCATATACTGTACTGGAGTCCTGCGCAGGGCGGTTAACCCGCGCTGGTTGCGCGTACCAACACCGGCATTTGCAGAGCGGATGCTGGATCTGCAGGGCTGTGCGTGCGTATGCGGGTGCATGTTGAACTTGGTGCGGGTCGGGCGCTGGATAAGAATTCTCTACGCGGGTAACTGAATGTTGACTCAGTGCGTGTGCAAGTAACATGGGCATAGAATTCAGTGTTACAGAGAGCTTGCGGTGCAAGGGTGTAGCAACATTCTCCAGTGGTGGCGAGCACGGGCGTGGGAAGGGGGGAAAGGCCCCCTGGATTTTGAAATGTTCAGCAAAAAAGTAATTTTCTTAGTTTCGAGAGGGACAAAACAAATTTTGCCCCTTTTAACACGCCTAGAAAAATTTTGAAAATATCCCCTTATGCCGCCCCCCTGGAAAGAATCCTTCCGACGCCCATGGTGGCGAGGCTACAGATTGGAGTTTCCAGCTCGCGCTGATCTTGCAAGAAATACGTTCTAGGTGATAGCAACAAAGCGCTGCCAGTGAACGAGTGTTTCGTACGGCTGAGTACGCAAATTTAAAGAGGTTGTCACTGAACGACATACTCTTTTCGAACAGTGCTCTTAACCCTCTAAGTCCATTGCTGGCGACTTTATGACCAAGCGTTGCAACTCTATAAGTTGCCAGCCGATTGAGATAGAGAGTTGTTCAAACCCACAACGAATTTGACAAGTCTTCTAGTTCAAACCAAAAGAATTTTTTTTCGTTTTGGGTTTGGTCTTCTCTGTGGGTGAAGTTACACGTGGGGGTGTTTTCACGACTTTTGGCCGAGTTTACCTGGCCCTGGACGCCAACCCAACGAGCCATTTTTTGGCTCAAGTTTTTTGGAAACTGCGCTAGAACCCGCGTTCTTGGAGCCCTCCATTGGCTTTCTAGCATAACTGGAGCCAAACTTACGGCTCAAAAACCCAATTTTCGACAAAAATAAAAAAGTTATACAAACGTTCTTCTGTACCAGAGGTAGTGGCGTACAACGGTCCACCTCCAAGCAAAACCACAGTGATTTTTTGTTTACTTTTTAACAAAGTTGCACAAGCGGAACCGCCGGTGCCCACTGCCTTTATGACATAACAATCCCACAAGTAGGAAATGTCAAGTTCTCTGCAAGCCTGTGTTGGGTTTGATATACGCGTAAAAGGCAAAGCATTTCCTGTAAGTTTCATTGCGGTAATGAAAGTGAAATACTGGGCTGCTTTTCCGAACTGCTATTCCAGGTATCTGTTTTGTTTGCCATGTACGTAATTTTTACATAACTATTTTGCAAGTTCCAAAACAAGAGAAAATGTTGGTCTTGGTGGGAGTAAATTATTCCGCTTTGTTTAGTGTGTGTGTCAGTTGAATTCTCCATATCGACGAAAACACGTCGTTCCGATGCTATTTTACAGAGTGAACTAGCACTGTGGTAATTACGAAATGCATGACATGTTAACAAATTTTAATCAGTCGCCTACCGGCTGGGGTAAGTGAGGAGTTAAGATCCTGTCATNTATGACAAAGCCACGATTTTTACAGCTATGACGTGCTGCATCAAAATCTTCCACCGGCCATGCGGTGGAGCGGCCGGATCCGTTTCAATTTGATTCGCATTTCGATAAAATTGGTTGACGCGTCATGTGCTCCCTCAAATTCTCTCCAGCCTATATAGCGGAGATACTGTGATGCTGTAACTCGTCTCTCATGCCACGTTGCTTTCTTGAAAAGTTTCGGAAATGATTTTCATACAGTATTTACAAAATTTTTCGGCCTTCATCACAATGCAACAGATTTCTTAACCAGTGCGTTTGTCGAACGAAATGTCTTTGAAATTCACTGGACTTGACTTGTGGTGATGCTGTAGAGCGTTTACGTCAACTACCTGAACCACAATGCAATATACGGATTGAGTTGGGAGTGATCTTGTAAAAATTTTCTTGAACTTCTCACAGGTTTAGTAGATGTCTTCTACAAGAAACGCAGTGTCTCTTTATTATGCATCAAATTCAGAAAATATTTTGGATCACATTACTCTTTTACAGTTGACAGTTTCACAATTTTTCCAATAACAGTATTTCAGCAACTTCCTTTTTCTTTTGGTTTCTATCGATTCGACGGTGATATTTTATGTTTTCGATGAGAACTTCTGTTTCATTTCGGAATTTGAAACATTTTTATCATTGACTTTAAGCCGTGTCGTTATCAGTAAGGTTGCCAAAGCTTGATGTAAATAGTTTACGGGTGAAACGTCAAATCGTTATTAGGCAGCGATTCACTCAAAAAGAAGGCAAACTATTAGATGGCGAAAAATCTGGTTGATAAATTTTGTTATTTTGTACATCATTAATACTTTTTTCAGAGCAACGCGAAGAATGTCAGCGTGAAAGAAGGCGGTGAGTTGATAGCAGAATGCTTCGTCACGTACACGTAAAAAAGACATTTTAACGTAACTGCTGAGTGTAAAAGATTTGACGACCTCCGTATATGTGATTCTCAGATTCGCTTAGTTAAATGTTGCTACTTCAAGATGTCAAACGCGTAAATCTTGAGTCAGTGTGAAATTTCGTAAAATTGAGAAAAGCCCACCGAGATATCTATTAATCTTTTTTGCATAGAGGAGGAAGGTTTGACAAATGAAAACTACAGCAACAGAAACGACATAAATCAAACTGTGGATGGTAAGTGCGAGTCCTGATTCTAGCAGATAGAGAGATATGCAAAATCTTTGCGGCACGTGCATGTGAATGCCTCGAGGTTTGGTTCCACAGATGGAAAAACTTTCAAACCGTTTTAATGTGTTGTTGATATCAAAACAATAAAAGGTTTTGTTTACATTTTGTTTTTAGCGCTTTTCAGCGTCTAGATCAGCTATGTCCAACCTGCGGGCCGCATGCGACCCAGTCGAGGGTTTTGTGCAGCCCAGTTTAGGTTTTCGCTGTAGAAAAAGTATCCTGCATACTGACAACGTTTCGTGGTTTTGATAATCTTGAACTTCAGATTTTTGATGCAGGTGGTCCTCAGTGCCACTTTATCACGTTTGTTGCCATTGCAGCTGGGATTCGAACACTGCCAGTATATTAGTTTAAGCTAAATTTAGTTTGTTAAGATCTACGTAAGCCATTCAATGTGCCGCCCCCAATAATATGTCATTCAAAGTGCTGCCCTGGTCAGAATAGTGACATAATTTTTGGCTCAGTAAGCCATACGGGTTGGGAATAACTGGTCTAGGCAGTTGCTATAACAGTAGGGGGAGGTGGGGCANAATGGGACCAGGGGTACAATGGTCAAAGTCGATTTTGTTAAAAGAATTGGAAACCCTGAAACTCCATGCGTCGATGGTTGTCTAGTATCCTATTAGCCGTGGTACTAACGTTAACTTTGCTTTTTTGCAAGACAAGTTTGTGAGTTATCCGGCAGAGTGTTTTTTGCGCATGAAAGTTGTTTTGAAATCCGTATTTAGATTTAAGTTTTGAATAGGTTTAGTAGCCACTATTGCTTTAAGTTTTTTTCACGTTGAAGTCAGAGCATTACAACATTATGTCATAACCTTACATGTCAGATTTTGTTTAAGCTCAGTTGGCATTTCCTAATTTTGTTCTTTAGGTATGCTCGGGGCAAATTAGACCAATATTTTTGGGGCACAATGGACCTTGTCTCATTTTTTCTCTGGTCATTATGAGACATTTTTGGACAATTTTCAGTTTTTTTGGTGTTATTGGAAAGCACCATGCAGAGAGAGAATGTATGATCTACGGCCATTCAAGGTTTATGCTGCATTTAAAGGCACTTCATATAAGGTTGATTTGACTGCAAATTTCTCTTGGTGTTGATTTGTTTTTTTTAACACCTTGCCGCCCGATCTACGGGAAATTTAGTACTCTTCTCGGAAGGTACGGACCTACAAAACTTGCAGTAGACTACGACTTTTCTGCGCGTGGAAATATCGACGCTTCTCACATACATTACGCTGCGGTTGACTGATTTTCGACAAACGAACTCCATTTGCAGGTATTAGACCTAAGGAAAAGATGAAAACGTAAGACAAAGGGGGGAGTTAACTCCCTGTGGTTGAAAACGTAATGCAAAGTGCACGCAACTCCGTCACAACTCTCCTTTGAGCGTGGTAGACCTAAGGAAAGGGTAAAAGTTCCAGTGATATAGTTAACAAATACCAAAAATATATTGTGGGCCCAACTAAGCCCCCCTGTACCCCCACCATGGCTACACGTCCGCCAGATGGGTAGGAGAAGGTCAAAAAGTGCTAAAGTTTTATTGCACCACATGTTAGCACTCTAAATCGCACCTTGATCGGAACAGTTTGCATGCCTCTCTGCACCAATGAGCACCACCGTCTGACTTATCTTTCACTTTTTTTTCTTTCTCTGTTAGCTGTTTACCTCAACGTTTTGATGTTAGAATGCCTTCATTTCTCTCACACTACTGGGTCCCAGTATTTTGGTGGGTGAATGACGCTACAGATGGGGCGCTGAGTGCTTTGCTCCTATCAGTGTTGGTCGTGTGCAAACACCGATTCTGTAATGCGCAATGACTAACAATTTTTGTGCTCTTGTGTTGTATGATTATGCCTGTGATATCGACCACGAGTCTGCAATAAAGGAATTATTATTATTATAAAATAAAAGTAGCCTAATTAATAATGGACTGCTCCATTGTGCCCCATAGCTGTAACCATTTTGACCTATACATGGGGCACAATGGAACAAAAAAAGTTTTAAAATGGTTGTGAGTCTTTTTTTGAAGTAAACTGCTATCGTGTTTTGGTATGATATTGTACATAAACGGTTCCTATATTGTGTAACCAAGTTTGAGTTTAATTGGACTTAAATTAAAATAAAAATAGCAAAAAAGTGAAAAGTGTGCCATTGTGCCCCACCTTCCGCAGGCAAATTGAAATTCTCAGACTTCGCAATCTCCGGTCTTTTTAAGATGATTTCACAACTGAACAAAGCCAGTGGTTCACTGAGAATTAAGGCTTTTTTGAATCGCTTATGCTTTGTTGTGAATCATAATTTTTTTGGCTGTCGTTCAACCAACTGTACATTTTTAGCATGATGTCTGCGATATAATGTTTTGGGGAAAGTGTTTTCACTTATTTCTTCTTTGTGTTTCAGCTGAGTTGGGTGTAGTGCAAGTGGTTGACGGCAAGAGCGAAAGATCTGAGGTCAGTTGGTCTTTTTGCGTTGTTATTGATATTGTCAATCAATACGTCAATGTTTATGATTGTAACGTCAAATGGATATATACAAAATAATATTCAGTGGGTCTCTTGTTCTATATGGGTTTCGAGAATCCTCTTATACACTGTACCTCCATTTTAACGATTGTAAAGTATTGGAAATAAGAATTGTATTTGTTAGTCCTTCACTCTGCTAAAGTATTGAATGTATCAAAGGTTATCAAACATTTTGCATTATGATTCTTAATTCTTTGTGTTGATTGTTTCTTTTAATACTGTTCAAACATTTTTTTGATTTTCTTTCTGACTTTGTTTTTAAGTGCAGATGCAGGATACGCTTTGAAGGTGAACAAAAATAATATGCGAAATCGCAAAGCTTTTGTAAATGTAAAGTTTTGCTTCAAAACAAAGTTCTTTGCACCAGATTTGCTTTATTGAAAAATATCCGTGCTTACCTCATGCGCAGTGAAGTTGTTTATAAAAACCTAAAGTCGAGTTGAGGAAACAGAAGCTTTTATCAAACTTAAGACGTTTCTACTTGCGACAGACTCAACAACGTTTATCCAAAGTGATTAGTTTTATGTTTATTGTACATGGTCGATAACACAGTGATCTGCTACTCGGGAAGAACTCGTTTAAAATTCCGAGTTTTACTGACTACTGACTTCTCTACCTCTTTTTTAAATTCTCTGTTTACAATTACGGGTGTGAGATGGGGTTGTAAGGATGGATGTGAAAAGTGCTTGTAAAAATGGGTCTGAATCCTGCTCGTACGCTTGTGTTTGGGGATGCTAAAAGGAAGCAAGCAGTATGTCCTTTTTGAACTCGAAAAGTACAAACACGCTTTCGGTTTCTTCCTATTATTGTTTTTTTTGTTAAAAAACGGATTATTTAATTAAAATCGTTCAAAGCATGTCGTCGAGGAGTGCATTACAAATAACCTAAGCCGTTTATGCCTGCAATTTTGCTGAGAAGTCGCAAATCCTTTTGCAGAAAATACGGCTGCATTAAGTGTAAGTGGAGCAAAAATCTTAAAGCGAAACATGTAACCTGCAAACGTTCTTAACTATATTTTCTTAATGATATTTTTTGAGTGTTGGCTTGTCCAAGAGCTCTCGACTACACCTCTGTTATCACTTGGTTTAACTAAGCTTTGTTTCTAGAGAGTTCTGGTAAAAGTGTATCAAGCCATCTTTCTTCATTTTCCCGACGTGGCATATGTGCTAGCTGTCGTGTTTTTGCAGTAACAACATACTGTACATAGCACTGTATATGCGACGGTACGTTTTCAGTCGCAGTTTATGGGAGCACGAGCAAAACTTGCGTCCGCCATTTCAGAAATTGGCTCTCGAATGAGATGCGCAGTTGCTTTATTGAGGTATTCAGCCGTGCTTCTGTTGTTTCGCAACTGCAGATGAAAATGGAAAAGCGGAAGGCGGAAAACCTCCGCAAAGCGATGCTGCTCTGCGTGGCGTACGCTGCCAACATCGGAGGATTTGCTACTCTGATAGGCACACCGTCCAACTTGATCCTTCCCGGAGCATTGGACGCCGTGTAGGTGCCAGATGGAAGTTTTCTTTAACTCAGGGCCGTCGCCAGTGGCGCCTGTCGTTGAAACCGCAGGTCTCCCGACTTGGCGTTTGCTGTTTCATTGTGAATTGCATTTTAGGTGGAACTTCCTAAGAATTTGGGAAAGTTTGTCGCAATATGGTAATCGAATGTAGTGACAAACATTTTAGCCATTACTTAAAAATTAGCAAACTCTTTTGGAGAGTTTATTTCCTTCTCATTTCTTTGACAAGGGTTGTGTCATTGCAACGGCTTCGATTGCATTAATGAATTCCCCCTTTCTTGTCCACGTCGCTCCACCCCAGTGACAAAAACTTGGCGATGCAATTGTTTCAACTGCATCGCACTTGTGGTAAAACCCAATAATTACCATTTCACTTAACAAGTCTTTCATTTTCAGGTTCGGAACCGGAGCTTCAGAAAACGTGGACTTCCTTTCTTGGCTCGGTTTCAGTTTGCCGATATCTGTTGTGTGCTTGGCTCTCACGTGGATGTGGCTCCAGATAAGATACACCGATATAAGGTAATCCGATGTCTGGATTGATAAGCCTACTTTTTTCTTCTTTTTGGAGAAAATGCTCGGAACGCGACCGCTGGTTATCCAAAGCGACTTCTTCCGATCGTAGATGCTAAACAGCCCGAAATAGGAGATTGCAAGACGTAGCCGATGTGGAGTTTCCTTCGTAATACTTCACGCCTGTGTGCAGAAACCTCTGGGCAAAGTCTAACGCAGAGAACGACGAGAGTATATCACAGTACATGAAGAAGGCCTACAACGAACTTGGTCCCATGAAGTAAGTTTGATCACTGCGGTTGACTGCTCCTAGACGTGAATGAAATGTATTTTGATTGCAAGATGCACGTCTTTGTTAGGCTTCCAGCGTTGAAGTTTTGAAGCAGACTAATATAGTTGAAAAGCAGTCTTGCTAAACACAACATTTTGAAAAAAGCAATGTTTTTCTAGGAAACGTTTTCTTCAGAAAAAATTTTTCTTAGGAATTGTATAAAGTTAACAAGGCGTTAAATGCAGGCAGATAAATATCCACGGAGCAAAAAGGCGCCCAAGAATTGAAATAAAAGTTTAATTTTGAAATACGTCTTCATATATTTTTGATTCTATACCTATTATTCTGAATGGTTACTTAACGAAACTGCTTTAATAACAGTTTAATAAGGACAAAACTGACAAATTCACTTTACAAATGTTTCACGGTTTGAGGGCGATACATTTTCAAAGCATTGCTAACATCCTATTTCGGTTTTATTCGTACACAGTGAAAGTGTGTACTTTTTTGTATAACGGTCAAAGATAATGTATGGTTTTCTAAATAACGTTTATTCACTTTTTCTTTAAAGATATGTACTCTCTTTGCAATGTAGCGAAGCAGTTATGCTTGGATTGCGTTTTACTGAAGATATTATGCGGTGGTTTCTTACAGTCGTAGCCTACAACCGCAGTTAACTTAAAACAGAGATCAAACGAATGAATTTTCAAGCCATTTGATGTTTGACAAAATGTCTAAATTTTATAGAGATTTCAATTTTTTAATTCCTCATTTATTTGCCACCTTCAAAGTTTTTGGCTGGTTGCGACCTTTGGACTTCAAACCTTTTCTTCCCCAAAAGAACATAACCATCGTCGGCCTGAGTTAACCAACGGAAAAGTGTTCGCACAAGGGTTCAATGTTGTCATTTACTCTTAAGAACCGTTTTCCATTTCAGATTCGGTGAATTTGCTGTCCTTGGCCACTTCCTTGTCTTAGCAATCCTCTGGTTAACCAGAGATCCAAAATTTGTGGACGGATGGAAGGTGATTTTCCCGAATGGGTATGATCTTGTTAATTAAGCTCTTGCGTAATAAAGTTCGCAATAACAGTTGGCGTGTATGGCTTAGGAATTAAATAGCGTTGTAGTGCGCGACTTTCAAATGCTTAAATAGCAAAGATTTTGCACATGTGTGATAATAATTTTCATCACCGTGGTCCGACAGGTCGAGAAGTTTTTAAGTGCCCTTGGGTGGTGTTCACGAATGGTGGAAAGCAGAACAGGGATATTAATACAGGGATTGGTCTAGCAAACGCAGTTCTGCGTGAGCTTTAGTTCCGTGGTCACAAAACAGGATCTTTCAAACACCGAAAAGCTGCCAGTTTTTGAATCGGTCCTTGCTCCGATCCTCAGCAGGTAATGAATCTTGGGTAATGATTGAAAGAATGATGTCTCAAGTGCGAGCGGCAGAGATGAGATTTCTACGAAGACCGCATGTGTGACACCTCGTGAGAAAGTGCGCAACCGTAAAGTTTCGTACATCCCTAAATGTTGAGTCCCTTCGCCTCCGAATAGGGAGGTCCCAACAACGGTGGGTCGACCGCGTGACCATATTGCCCCTGAAAAGATTGTCAAGGCACGTCCTGCTGGCAACAACCAACAGAAAGTGGCCTACAGGTCGACCAAGAAACAGATGTGGTGTAAATACATCTCCAACATTGCTTGGTCCCGTCTTGGTGTGGAGCCAGCAGAACTATCAGAGATTGCTGAAAACCGTAATGTATTCCGAGTCGTCCTCGAGCTGCTGTCCCCGACCCAGCTGAGTGGAAAGCGGGTATGAAATACATGAATGAATGAAAAACCATGGTCCGGCCGTCTCATAAATGGCGATGCGGCGACAATGAAACACCAAAAATGAGCCATACTTTGCGACTGAAAATCGAATTCTAGGCAGCAACACTTGATTCACCCCAATGTTGGGTTGTATAGCTTACTAATCTTCTAATCTTCTTTGGTGCAACGAAGTGGATAATCTTATTTAAAATCTGTGTTTGTTCTCTACTATAAAATCATGAAATGTTCATATAAAAAGACTTTTTTAATGAAATGTTGATACGCTGTCGAGTTTGACGCGTTTTTATATTTTTTTTCGGAAACATTATTTTCAACCAGTCTGCTTGAAAGATTTGCATATTTATTCTTAAGTGTTACAAAGAATTACAAATTGTCTGCGGTACTTTGAAAAAGAGTTTGAACGTTTTCAGTAATTACTGTAAAGCACTTTTTCAGTTTCATTTATTCCAAAATTATAGTTCAAAATTACTGGACGCAAACCTTACAGTAATCCTGATTTTAGCGTTACTGCAAAATTCAGTTGAAGCAAATTACAGCAAATCATTCTTGTTCATCTTATAAGTTATGAGTCTAACTTTTCAATCAGTAAGTAGAACAAGAATAATCGATATTGTCGTTTTTTACCCTAATTCTTTCAAACGCTTGGTAACTCGATTTTGTTTCAAGATAGTCAAATTTCTCAGGGTTTGTGGTGATGCCCTTATCACATTTTTGAGTCTGAGTTTGTCAATTTGTGAAAAGGTTGATGAAAGACTCTACTGCAGCAATGCTGGTCAGCTTCAGCCTATTTGTTTTTCCATCAAAAAATCCCTTGAGTTATATCCGCAAATCAGAAGAAATCGATGAAAAAGAACCGACTAAAAAGAAGGAAATTCGTCCCTCGCCAGCTTTGCTGCCATGGAAAACAGCACAATCCAGATTAGCTTGGGACGTGGTTCTGCTTCTTGGAGCAGGATTTGCTCTAGCAAGAGCGTGTGAAGTGAGTTTTTAATGTTTTCCCCCAGAAATACGGTGATGCGTCAGTCAATCAAGTGTTTTTCAAGTTGGCGCTTTTTGTCAACAGAGTTGATTAGAACGGGCAAGCAGGAAATTTGCCAAAAATTACCTTCAAGACCGCAGTAAGCTCTTTTTTTTTCCAGGCGTTGCACAACTTACACATCTACGTTTTTTCATCTACTTCGTCGCAGTTTAATGTATTGCTGTGAACATTTTGCAATTAAGATATCGACAAATAATTTTTTGTCACTATCTGAAAGATTTTTAGATTTCACAACGTTGAAAAATCTTTTAGTCATATTTACTGCTGGAATAGATTCACAGACAAGACGATTCAAAAGTATTATTTTTTATGATAAAACGGCAAAGCGAACAGCCACCAACTTGCAGTCCTGATGGATGTCTACGGATTGGATTTAACTGGTTTTAACGCATGAAAGACGGCAATATTTGTAATTTTTTACTAAGTATTTTCTGCAGGTGTATCATATTTTCGTAGTGGTTCTGACTTTAGTACAGACTTTTTGTTCTTCTCTCACTAGTGCATTATCAAAATCACTGCAATGCCGATGTATACCCAAGTATGAATTTTTAGGGAACATCGCTCTTGTGTGAGACGTGCCCAATGGTGATTTGGTTACGCTGGTACTTTCTGGTAGTCGTGAGTTCGATTCTCACTGTAGCCGAATTTTTCGGGGCTTCAGCGCTGTTTTGCATTGAAATATTAGAAAATCATTTCTTGTATCTTTCGTAGCTGCATATGATATGCTGCAGAGCTGTTTAGTGTTTGCATTTTTCTTTCCTTTTGAATGAATCTCTACAAACCTATATGAAATGATTCAGGTGCAGGTAGTATGTGGCAACATTTGCTTTGCTGTTAGACGAACTGTCGTAAAAAACAATGATACAAAAACTAATCAAGTTATGTAACTGAGTTGTAAATGTAAAAGACACCTTTATTTGACGCTTTAGTTGTTGGGCTAAACTTTACTGCAACGAATTTCGTCATAGGCCAGCAAATTGCATCAGCCAAAGACCGGTTCCCTTACTTAACGGTTTTGGAAAAGTTTTTGTCTTGAAAAGAAATTAACTTGCACAGCTTCGCTCAGTGAGAAACCAAAAGCTTGCTTTACGAAATAGACGTGGATCGTATAATCAGAGTGCGTCAACAATATTTTATTGAAAATACGAGTGAATTTTTGCAGTTTCGACTTGTTGAGTTGTACAAGAACGATTTACCTCTGATATCCTCTTCCAAATATAGGTTTAACGCATGTGACCAAATCTTCCAAAGCATTTCAGTATGCTGTATAGAAACTGTTTTCCTACCTGAGGCACAGCTTTTTAAAGCTCTGGACTTGCAGTTTTCATTGGTAGCGATGTCTTGTTATGGACTTGTGTTGTGGATATTAATTCAATCATCGCGTACCCTACAGTAAGTTGTAAACCTCTTTCTGCTTGCATTCATCTGTCAGCTTAGAACAGGGGTCTCAAACTCAAATTGCTCCGTGGGCCAAATAAGGACTTGTAAGTAACCCGCGGGCCGCATTATGACGCTGACGCAACAATAGCGCTACCTGAACTTACTAAAAACAGCTTTTACATCTTGTTTCCTGCGAAAGCTATCATGAATTATAGGCAACGCATTTCTAGCCGTCTCTACGTTCGTATTAATGAGTTCTAACCGCCTACGGAAATTGTTCATTCGCCAGCTGAGCACTTTGAAACACCGGTGAATAAACTGAAGAAGCGTAAATGTCATTCATTTCATCCATTTTCAAGCCCGCTTT
>JGI24022J15233_10004965_pt1 | contig 13917 bp, 9 predicted proteins | sample Ectturendosymbi2_FD_15233 | JGI IMG/M metagenome (IMG submission 15233) | reverse complement strand
TCTTTTCCAAGGGAAACAACCGGATCCCGGTTTCGGTGTCCACCACACTCCGTTTTAAAAGCTCGCTGTACGTCACGTTCTCTTCTGTGTTAGGATCAAAAAATGTTTTGAGGTTGTCCGGTTTGCTTTCGTTCGGCAGCTCCGAGCATGCTTCTTTCACGACATCGGCATGTTGCTTGTCCAGTAAGCCTTGCTTCACAGCGACTTCTAACGGCAGCCGGAGATTTGTTTTGTGATCGATGATGCCGCCTGTCGCCAACTGGACTTCCAACAAGCGTATGCCGTGCGATTCAATCACCAGACCGCGACTTATTGCTTGACCCAATGAGAGGACATCGTCCGAGATGCGTGATTTATAACCAGTCACAGCGCGTTCGGCACGGGAAACCACTGTTTCGTAAACTTTGTCAAAAAGTCCAAGTTGAAAGGCGTCGGTGACAGAAATTTTTCGTCCGGTTATGGGGTCTATAATATTACCAGTGGCGGCTTGAGCTTCAAGCAAGCTGATAGCCATGCCTCTTCTCAGTATACCATCCTTTGCAGCGCTAAAAATCGATTTTTTCTCACCGACTTCCGAAAGCAGTATGCCGGCCACAGGACTACCACCGCAAAGAAACGGCTTCAACGAGTCGGGAATCGCAACTGGTTGCTCCGAATTCGCGGCGTTTTGTTCAGAAATCTCTGCCGCAATTTTCTGAGCTTCATTCCTGTCAATCAAGCCTACAGTTAGAAGATCGCTCAGCTTCACCTTCCTTCTCCAACCGCCCTCAATCACAAAGTTATCAAACTCTGAACTTGCAACATTCTCTTCGCATTTCTCCCCGTCAGCTCCAGCAGCACTTGCATGAGCCTGAGCCTCTTCGGGAATTGTCGGATGAATTGCTACGTCTTCCAGGACGCTGCTCAAGCACTGAACGTCATTGCGATGAATAGAGGTGCTGCGCAAAATAACATCAGACATCACATTCGTGACGTCAGAGCAACTGGTAGCTTCAGCTGAATCTTCCGTGTCGTCAGGATGGACTGCACCTGCTGTCTGGTCTGCAGAAAAAACACGGCGGTTTTAACTATTCAGTAGTCGTCTATCCATTGTCAAAAAAACAGTTTGAAAGAGAAGGGAATGTTGTATACCAGCGTAACTTCTTGTTTTGCGTTGAAAAAATTTCTGAGAACAAAGAGCAGTTTCTGGTACAAGGGAACGACGTTTCTGAGATGTAGTGACTGCAGGAAGCTATCAATTCCACAAAGTATAAGGCTTTGCACATTACACGTTTTACGAGCATACCTTTCACTAAACGTCTTTAAGGAGCTTAGGGTTTTTTCTGGCTTATGTGTAGAATGGGATTTAACATCAAAGTTCTCCTGTGGTAGGGGCTTCGTGGCTTTTGCTTTTTGAAGTATAATTCTTACAACTTGTTAAACTTTCAAGATTTTAGGAAGGCATAAAATTTTTAGATTGCCCAGAAATCGCATTGCATCGCGTAATAGCGAGTTATTTTGCAACTGATTGCTTTTTCAAGGTATTTTGCAGTATTGGAGTACTTCAAAGGGTGTTACGCGTGGCATTGTCGCAGTTTTCGGTTATCGTCAGAAAACCCTTATGAAATTCTCTTGCATAGAAATACATTTGCTGTATGTGTCAGTGTCAAAAGGAAAGCTGACGACCACCCAGATGCGCATGCGCAGGGTGCCAAAACAAAAAAGGGGGCTACAACGTTCTTCCCAAATTGTATGTTCATACTCAAAACGTGGATTTTGAAAACATTTTGCAAATAAACTTCTCTAAATGGAGAAAGACACATCTAATGCACTTTTCACCTCATTAATACCAGAAAAGAGTTAAAACAACAACGAAAAATTTTTGAAAAGATTACAATTTTCATACAATTAATTTTTTCGTGCTTCGCATGATTTTTCCCGAAAGCAAAATAGCTGAAGGGGCTACACAGCCTTCCTTGCAACTCCCGGCGCCCCGCTTCCTATACGCTTCTGTGCGCATGAAACGGAATTAAGTTGGGCAAATAAAAGTGGTAGATTGCGTTATTTGTATAACAAACTCATGACTCTATTTTAAAACAAATATTTTTATGTTAACACAGTGACTCAGTCTTGTGGTCAGTGGTCGTCAACCAGATATTACAAAAAATGAAATGAGAGAATGCGGCGCAAATCTGAAAACCGTGGGCAAACGCACGCTTTCAAACTTCAGTTTCATTTTCTAATTTACCTTGCTTCGATGAGTTCTCTGCTGTCTTCTCTTTCAAAGACGAATTTTCCTCTTTGGAATTTTCCCTCGGTTTCTAGGAGTATATTAGTTTACTCAGTTATGCAGTGTTCTTGTTTGTAGGAGCTTTTGTAAACTAATACGGCAATATTTGCATCAAAGCACTGGCAAAAATGTAGGGCACCGTGTATTATTTCGCAAAGTGCATGTTTTTCAAAAATCACGAAAAAATATTAGTAAACTAACTAGATTTTCATATTAAACCTATTGTGCACAGACATAATAACTGGTGTTTTATCAAAAGGTTTCTTGTCATAATCGTTGTAGTTGTTCGCTGAGTTTACTTGTGAGAGAAAACTCTAAGCTAGGTCTCGTTCACCAGAAACGCACGTATCATTTTGCCATGCTTTGAAGCAAATAATTGCATTATGAAAATAGACAAGATAAAACACAAAAGATCATACACGATTAATATTGGTATGCTGGTTTCGTAACGATGGCATATGTTAATAATGTTCGGAATAGCTTTTAAAAGAGATTTACAAAATAAAAAATATTTTTGCCTGTTGGACAGTGAAAATGATTTGATGAGGAGTTGCTGCCAACAAACTACATCGGCAAACCACAATGTAATTCCTGTAAATCAATTATTTCAAACTAAAGCGATTCAGGTTAAGTCGCAATTGAGACAGAGAAACAGGTGGGAAGAGCATTTTTTGAAAAGCAATTCACAGTTTGAAACCCATGCATTTGCAGTTAATTTTTGAAAGATTTCTGACAACCTTTTTTGCTTTAACAGCAAACAGACAGATCATTTACGAAATGTGTCGCTCCAGAAAACTTCAATTTCACTAAAATGACAAATGCCTTCATCACTTTTGTTTTCAAACAAACGAATCCAACCCCCTTTTAAAATTTGCTGGCAGAAACACAATGCAGGACTGAAACAGATCGCAAAGTGACAACATTGAACACTACCGCAACAGTGGGAAGATTATTTAAATCATGCGCAGATCTTCTAAGCTCATCTGCGGGACAATCGGAATCAACAGCACTTTTTGTACTGTCTATCAAATGCTTTCACAGCTGAGAATAATCGGACATTAAGATCTTAACAAAACATGCATTTCGCCTACTAGGTATGCATCATAAGCTCTTATTGAAACAGAATCTTATTGTACCTTGTCTTCTGAGATAGCGTCGGCCACACCATTGGCATCGCCGCCGGTTTTGGCCTCTTCAACAGCGACCTCGGATAGACTCTCCGGTTTCGAAGCATTGCCCTGCACTTGTGTGTCACATGTTTCCACATTTTCACACTCTGGGGCATTTTCAAAGGCAGTATTCGCGATCCCATTTTCAGTCTTGACTCCATTCTCTTTTTGATCGTTGTTTTTATCGTTCTGCTTTCCTTTCTCCACGTCCTGTTCATCACTCAATTTTTCTGCGTTAAAGCATACAGTGGAAGCCAAACTATGTGAAAACAAACGGCCGACACAGAAAAGTGGGTGGCTTAACGTCTGCAACAGCCTTTTCAGAATTGTTGCTCAAAAACAATTAGTTTTCGTGGGTCAACAATTTGCAATGCACTGATGATGATAACAGGAATTATCGAAACGTTTGCCCTATGTCGTTTGTACCGTTTTCTTTGGCCGTGATTTTCATTATAAGGTCAACAAAAAATTAGTGAAAGTTTTCCTCTTTTCATTCAATTTGCATTGTCCCTACTAAGAAAACTTTAAACATTGCTCAGTTAAAGAGCAGGAGAGGAGCGGTATCCAGTTTAAATCAATCTTCTCTTTCATCAAACGCAAGCTATATTGAACCAGGAACCTTGTTATAACTTACACGTTTCAAAAAATCTGTTTTGCGAGTAAAGTACTTTGTAAGAGAAAGATTGATTACTGAATGCCTATGTTGCTAAAGTTGAGCGTAATCGTGCTTTCATAATGTTAGATGCAGTGTAACGCAAACAGAGCAGTGTACAACTATAAGTTCAAGATGACAGTAAAGCAAGACATCTTGAACTTATATGATAATGCTCTACAATGCCTAATTATGGATGAAGTGAACGTTACGTGGTTTTCTGCGCTCAGAAGTACTCTAAGGTATGGAGAAGAAACTTGACGGCACGTGCCACAAGCGTTTGCATATAACAAATTGTGCCTTGTACATGTGGAGGAGACCGAACAATGGACTCACGATGATGAAATACGCCATTCAGGTTTATTTGATTCCAGGCTCGTAGCCAGGTTTTAAAGTTTAGGGTGGCAAAATATATTTTTAGAGGGGGAAGATTTTTGTTTTTATTATATTTTTCAAATACATTTTTCTGGGCAAAAAAATTTGGGGGGCACTGCCCCCGAATGCCTCCCAGTGGCTACGGGTCTGTTTGGTTCGTGCTTCGCAACTTAAGATAAAAACAAACTCACTTTTGTCCTTTTTTCCCCTGATTTTTTTCCAACACGTCGTGCAGGATACAAGAACCATGGAAACGGAGACCAGCAATGCAGCAGATACTAGAACTGAGAGTGAATAGTTAGCAATCATGTTGTTGCCCTACGCTTTAGCTCGCGAAGCTATACTGTGTAAATCCTTAGGGTGCGAGCTTGCATCTGCAATAAAAAATGTAGTGTGTGTGCCATTACACTGCTTCGAATCGAAAAGATGACATTTCCCTAAAGCTAGAACATAAACCTAATTTAATTTATCTGTGGCAAAAACAATCAGACCACATGAGCATTTTCAAGACCTGCAGCACAAGAAGAGGATGATGCGGACAATAAGGAACTGCAAGCACCGTATTACCAAATATGTCTTTCCAGTATCTTTTATCCAGCGCACCAAAATGTGTTGGAATGTTTTATTTTATGCCTTTCGATGCACACAGCGTTTCTGTGGTTCGGGGCAACTAAAGCTGCGTTTTCTAAAACTGTTGAAAACTACAAATTAAAAAACGCTCGGTTTTCTTCCACAGTCATTTGACATTGAAGCCTGTTTTCCTTAATATATGAAAGTCTAAAATTGACTGCAGGTGGCCCAACGCTGAAATACTAAAATTGCCACCAATCCAAAAAATCTCCTGGTTGTCAGAAGTATGCCTTCTCTTATTAACCTTTGAACAACGAGTGCTGTGCTGAAAATGCGCCGCGCGTTTTATGGTGAAAGGTGTTTGGGTTTCCACGATCTTTGTCATAAAGAAGTAACGCAATCCAAGCTACTATGCTACAACTTCCATTTGCTGTTAACTATACAAAATTTGCACAAACTAATATGAAAGCAGCATGATTTTTATTCTGCACAACCTATGTTTTTAAGTTGCTTTTACAAGAAACTGCTGCAAAACAAATAAAAATCTGCCAACTCACACAAGGAGACTTTCTAAACGATTGTGCTACGAACTAAAAGTAAGATATTTTAGCTGGTGTGAAGAGAATTCTGAACGCTTACATACAGAGCTGGTTTCCCTGTTTAGCATCATTTTAACGTTANCAGTTTGGCAAAAGGTTTGTACAGAGACCAGTGGTNAAGTAGTTCTTGCGCATATTTTCTNCAGATTCAGTTTCTCGACATGTTTTTTCAGCACCCGAAATGACAGCTTCTGAATAAGAGAAACAAATCTGGGTTGAAAGATCTTCCTTGCATCAGTTCAAACTATCTGCCTGCATACGAAGTGCCTTGCATTTATACACAGTAGGTCTGCAACTACATGTCACGAGTAGGATGTTCTAGCGTCAAAAGAGTATCATCAACCTCCAACAGCACAAAATAGTCCAATCAAATCGTCGTAAAAGGGTGCTTTGCGTTTTTGTGGATGTATTTTTACAGAGAACCAGTAGGATCGATGAGAGTGAGTGACAGCGATGTGATAAGAAGCCAATGATGAAAATCACTGTCAGTGAATATTGATTTAGTACAACTCCAGTTCTTTGTCAAGATATTAGTGAATCAGTATTGGCGTAGTTTGATTTTTTCTAATTGCTTCTTAGGGAATATCCACAGAAAGTGATTTTTGATTTAATTTTTCGGCCTGATTATGTGGGAGTTTAACTTCTTAAATTCGTTCTTTTTAGCTCGCACATTATCTGTACAGTGGAAAAATTGATGAAGAGTTCTTCTACGTACGTGATTTTCCAAGCTTTCCAAATCTATCACATGTGGTGATTCGCCACATATAACGTTGAATTCGTAGCAGAAGTCGTAGCAGAAGTCGTAGAGTGATCCTAGTCGAGTGGGGAAACTCGATTGCTGTTGTGCCGAGAGTCGTCGGTTCGACTCCCTCGTTGGTTGGATCAGGGCGAGACAGCATTGTGGCTGCAAGATTTCCAAAATTGTCAGAATCACGTAGCTGCTTGAATGTGGTGAGCGTAATTTCATAAAATTCGTGGTGACTTGATTTGCAAGTTTGCTGTTGGAGGTTGATGATACTCATTTGGTCATCTTTTGCTCAAGGTTCCCATCTCTTTTCAGTTAATATACAAAACGTATACCTTATGATTATGACAACTTGAAACAAATGAGTACAAATTGTTAGTGGATCACAAATTCATCCTCAACACAACCTCGGTGAAGAGAAAACGTGTGCATGTTTTTCTCTTAGAAAATCGATACCCGTGGGGAACAAGGATTAGAGGACTGTTTCAGAACTACAAATATCTCTCATTTTTATTGAGAGACATAGCAAAGCAAGCAAACAATAGAACCTTTAAAAGTGTCTGCTATATTATAAGTTAACGTCTGAANTTTACTGAGGTAAGTTGGAAAAATGTTAGTAAACGCATTCCGTTACTCTGCCATCGGATATCCTGAANTGTACTGGTACAAAAAGAAACAGTGGTGTGGAGCTGGAGTGCAGGGGGTGCAGGCGGCCCAAAATAATTTGATTTGTCAAAATTTTGGGCAAATCTCAAAAAATGTGGGCAAAGACGTTTCGACATTTTTTCACTTAACTAGAAAATTTTATTTCTTTGTTACTGAGTGCATAAATAAAAGTTTATTATGTCATAGACAACAAATCAAAGATACATATAATCAACAAATTGTTTCCAGTAACTTCGTGTTTTAGTATGTGAGAGCTGATGAGTAACTGACTCACTTGAAAGTTTGGGCAAAAAAGCATTGCATTTACGTGCTTTATTAATTGTACGCGGTGGGAATCAAGTATGCTGTGTGGCACCTGCTTCATACGTCAGTGGCGTACGCAGAAAATTTTCATGGGGGGGTTTCATTCAGTGGCAGATGGTGGTCATTTGCATTTGAGGTGCGTTGTTTGTGACGTCACAATCTGACGTCATAGTCATGTTTTCAAGCGAAGTTTATTGACATAATATGCATATTCTTCTGCACACAATCCCCTTATTTTTGTAAAAAATCAAGTCCTATACACTCGCCTTATAATAAAGTTTTTGCAAAATATCAAGCTCAAGGGGGTGTTTAACCCCAAAACCACCCCCTTGCGTACGCCCTTGTCATACATATTAGTAGATTCCATGGCAGGCAAGTACAGAAAATCTGTGTTTTTAATTTTAGGTACAGTGTTTGGATGAACATATTTTGCCATACAGTATGCTGCATATATGTCCTCAGTTAGGTATGTAGTTTCTTGCTGACATCAACAGCTGGAATGTGAATTGAAAACCTTAGAACTGTGAGGTAGATGCTCAGAGTACTGAGTCAGCTGGCTTCTGACAATGTTCTTGCACAGCCTGTTGTACTTTTTCAGTTGGGCTATTGAGTACCAAATTTCATGTTGGCCTACCAAATTTTCTGTATTCAAGTCTATGGCAACATGGTAGAGGAAAATATAATGCACCAACAAGTGCAGAAATATTGCAGGGAGAAAGTCGGTTGCATAAAATGTTTTTGGGCAAATTGGGCACAATATCCTCTGCACCTCCAAAAAATTGCCTGCTCCCATGCCTACGAAATGAGAGACACTCAACTGACGGAAATCGTTCCTAAATTTTCTTTTCGTGACTTCTTGGCTTAATGTAGCTTAAACTACAGTAACTCCTGCTTCTGGTGCTGGCTTGTAGTGCTGCAACTCGTACAGGTAGCGCTCTGGTCAATTTCCGTTCTAGAATTTTCTAAAAGAGTTGACGCAGGTCAAGGGCGTACGCAAAGGGGGGGTTGAGGTTAATCCCCCCCTTTAGCTTGATATTTTGCAAAAACTTTATTACCTGCCCAAAGGGAATTAATTATTTTCGCATACTTTTTATTGTTAATTTGTCGAATTAATGCAAATACCAGGGAATGAATTGGCATGCAAATTTCAAGGAACGTTGTAAATGGGTCAAAAAGTAATAATTAGGTTTTGGTGGAAATCTGGATTATCGTCAGCATTCACAAACCATCTCACCGCTTTTTGCCTGCTTAAGGTTGTGTTCCGGGATAGCTCACTTTATCCAAAACAATCGTCTTTATTTTGTCTGTTATGGCTGATCAGCGCAAACTAAACCAAAACATTGGTTTGGAAAACATAAATATGACGTCAAATTATGACGTCACAAACAACGCACACCAAATACAAATGACACCATACGCCACTGAATGAAAGCCCCCCATGAAAGTTTTCTGCGTACGCCATTCACGCAGGTGGTGGCTTGAAGATGATTCTTTTTTGCCATCATTAGCGCCAAGCGCTCGGTATTGGAACAAATTAGAGTTAATCAAAGAAATAATAGGTGCGTCACTCGCTTCACGTAGACGCAAACAACGGTCGACATGGGTAAGGGTCACCCTTTTTCGTACTGGTTTCGGACAGTTCAGTTTTAATATGTACACATGGGTTCTGACTCCACCAATGATCTGCGTGGCGACGAGGAACAAACCGCAGATCACATTGTCCTGGAATGCCCCAAACACCTGCCTCCTAATGGGGCGTATGATCTGGCGGTTTTTGATGACGAAACCATAAACTGGTTGCTCCATACATACGCTGAAGTCTAGCATCGCTGAGTGCTGTGAGCAAAAAGATCGACTTAGCTCCACGACGATGATGACGACCGTCAGTAAGTACGAAAGTTGCCACAGATTTCCAAGTAAAGTGACAGCATGATCGTAAACATCTAGGAAAACCAAGTGTGATCGATACCAGTGCTGTTCAACCACGTATACCGTACACCAATACTTCACCGGATCATTGATATGGGCATACCAATGCCAAATGGTGTACCGGTGCAGGTGAAATTTGTCTAATGTAATTTTATATGATATTTTGGGATGACTGATATCATTTTTGGTAATGCTTTTCCAGAAGCTTCATGGATTTCCAAAATTTCGAAACTGTTGTTTTTAAATGTGAAATTACATGACCCCGGCTTGGCCAATCTGCTCATCTGATCTTAAATCGCATTATTATACTGTTGACACGTTTTTATGCTTTGACATTTTGTGACATTTTGAAGACACCGTTGAATTTTCTAGACCAGTGGTTCCCAAAGTTTTGTTCTTATTGCTCCCTTACAAATCACACATAATTTTATTTCCCCACCATAAATCACAAAAAAATAAGTGCCGAAATCAACATTGCAAAAGAAGAACAGTAAGTTGGGAGTTATTGCAACATAACAAGTTGACTGGGTCTGATTTTCAATCGGGACCAGGTACGCGGTGGCGCCGGAAATTTGGCGCCGAACTGTTTTGGCACTTAGTGGTTTTGGCGCCAGTTTTGAGACTGACAAGTGTGTGTAATGAATATGGATAAAAACATGGATAAAACGTTAATGTATGTCATGATTCTAACGTAGACCTTGCAAATATTCAAGTGGTGCCCATGAGTAAAAATGTTTAGTGATGTTTATAATACTCTCGTCAGCCTTAATTGTATTCGAAGAGTTTTTGATTTGGAGCTTTCCCAGCAATCAACTGCTGATACAGTAGTAAGCATCATGACCTTTCTGGATTTTCCTAACACCATCAGTGAACTTCAAGATAAGTAGATGTTTACTTTTCAATTCGGCATAAACTTTTCTGTGTGCTACTTCAGCACGATTACTGGTTCTATCCTCACCAGCGATTTTCGCCTGTATTGATTCCACCTCCTATTGGAAAAACTGACGAACGTCGTCCATCGCCTCGTCTCTTTGATCTCCACACATAATTATCTTCAAAACATAATTATCTAACGTTAATGAAGCAGATAGGCGCAAGTTCCAAAACATCTCGGCGCCAAAACAGTTTAGCGCCAAATGGCCGGCGCCACATAGTCGTCGCCAAAAGGACGGCGCAAAATAGTCCCATTCCGGCCTGTCGGGTCGTACGGAAAGACTTGAAAAAAACGGTACTTGCGGCCCATCCAGGCTCGTGCTCGGAATTAATGGGTGGGTGCAAACAAATGCTTCACGCGCAATGCTGCCATTGACTCGCCACCATGTGTAGCATTCACTGCGAAAGCACCCTCGTGGATTGTCATTGTAGTCGAGATGTTAGTGTTTGGAAGTGAGGCTTTCATGGGCTAGTTTTGGAGTATTCATAAGAAATACTTTTGCTTGCACAATTTTCAATTTACTTTAGGTTTTCCAGGTTGCGATGTCTTTGTGCAAATAAATTTGTAATAATAGTACAGCATCGGATAAAATCGCTGTCCTGTCCGCTGAAACAATACAGAGTCTCCTCGAAAATTCGTCGTCACAAAATTCCTTTCCCAAACAAGAAACATCTGCATTCAGAAGTGCTGTGGTTGTCCCGAGGCAAAGTTCTATCGCGCGTTTTTTAACTTCGAGAGCAGTTTGGCTCTTTTACACCGAACAAGCAGATCAGAAAGCTGCTACCTTTCATGACATATTCTGGATTGCAAAACCAGTGCACATGGCGTCGATTTCTGAGCGTTTGAGCCAAGTAAACGTGAGTCTTCAAGAAAAAGGGCCAGCCAAATCGCAAGGTCAGGGCGTTGAAGATGAAAACTCCATTGTGGGAAAAGAATACTTCATCGCGAAACTTCAACGATTCTCTTTTTTTAAATCAATATATTAAAGAGCATGAATGGGAGCTTAAGACATTTCTATGGAAAATTCTATGACTACCCTCCTTTGTGGTCACTTACACTTACTGTGCTTGGTGGTAAGTATCAGCGTACTTTCCTTAAAGAAAACGACGAACGTCTGTAATCAAACGTGGGGATTTTGTCACCATTTAGTGAGGGGCCAACAGAAGATGAAGAATTATTAGAGCTCCGCGATGACTTAAATCAGAAACTTACTTTTCGAGGTATACATTACTCAAAAAGTATTGGGTTTTAAATAAAGCATAAAAACTTTGCGAAAACGTCTGTTGCAGTTTCAGCTCAAATGCGTACAACCTATTTTTCTGAAGAAGGTTTTCGCCTTGCAGAAATCAAGTCCGGAAAGATATACACAATACTTGATACTGATAATGCGAGTGGCATTCGAGAAAAAAACTAACCTCACATTACGAACGAATTGCCAAAGAAAATAGCGGAATGAAGAAACCACTAAAGTTATGATTTTGTCAAACTTTGTTGTTTCGTTTTCTTTTTGTGTGGTCTTTTTTGTGGGAGGCTCCTTCAAACAATACGATAGAGTATTTTCGGATGTTTTGAGAAAAAAGCTGTTTTTACGAAAGGCATACTATACTTTCCTGTACTTAACAAATTTTAACGTTTTTGCTTAACAATAGAATTGGTGAGGTATACAAGGCTCTTGAGAAAATGTCGATGAGGGTACCGCAGCATGAAATGTTGAAGAGCATTGATCAATGCTACAAATCCTCGCAAAATACCTTACTCATCCATATATTCCAAGGTTTTTATAAGTTAACAAAACCCATAACTGGTCAGATTTCGTGTTCATCAACGTTTTTGTTGTAGGCCACTGTACCACAGCATCGACAGATTAAAAACGTCGCAACGAAAAACTGCCACGTAATATGCCTTACAGTCACTGGAGAGCAAGAGATGAATCCGTATAATCTGTTTAGTGCCTTAGGCAAATCGTTTCATGCGTTTCATCAGGCAATGCTGCTGGTGACCATTGAGCTTGGTGCTTAAGACACAAACAGAAATGCCTAAGCTTTTTAGGAATTTGAAATTAGCCAGTACAACACTTGCGTTGTTTATCTAATACAGGTTCACTACTTAGGTTTAACGACACACTTGAGAAAATGTTTTCACATTTCTTAACGATGCGGGCAAGAAAAGAAGTCCCAAACGTTTTGCTTTACTTTCCACTCCTTCTGGACATAATTTAGGGCTGGCTAGCTTGATCACTAAAAACAACAGATAGAAAATATCAGGCAAAAATGTTTTGTGCAGTGTTACCAAAATATGGCCTTAGTCCTTTATTCTCCGAAAATTGTAAATTTTTCCTTCTTAAATCAGTTTTTGCCTTAACATGACTTGCACAGCCTACAGAGAACGCAATACAGATAGTTGTACGCAGTTGAATTTGTTAGATAAAGAGATTGGAGAAAATATTCAACATGTCCACTACATACTTGTGTAAGGAAACAAAAACCTATGGGAAGCACTGTGCAAGAAAAGGCAACATACGAGTATACATTATTGCTCAGCAGCCTTTAGAATTAACACCAGCTTACTGTGTACTTGCCTCTACCTCTGCATATTTCCATGTTGTTTCTGCAATATCACCAACCTTTGGGTTGCCCATTATACTGAGGACTGCATCAATCCGCGTGACCGTCATACTGAAATGTTTCCTGTGCTGTACTTTAGTTTGATCTGCAAGTGTTCAGTTTGGCCTGTTCAAGCGCAGAACCGGGCTGCTAAGCTATGAATTTGATGCACGGATCCTTCATTTCCCGTATTATTTTACGTCAAGCGCTTTGAAAGCGCTGCTTTGTCACGATTTTAATCCGATTGGCAACTGATATCAGCTGCCTCCAGAATGAAAATTGCACATGTGACTCATGTCATGCCTAGATCTTCCACTGTCCAAATACAATCTAAACAGTGTGGAACATGAAAAAGAATAGCATGCACAGTATCATTTCGGTGAGAAATCGTGGACGCTGCTGTGAAGAATATTATAGGTTTTGTGCAACTTGAGTTGAACTCTTGAACTCAGTATCTGTCACTTTTTCGCGTGAATAAAAGTAGCTGAGATTAAATATTATTATAGTTGTTTGTTTGCTTGTTTTTGTTGACGACAAAAGAAATTTTAAAACCGTGATATCTATTGTTTCATCAAGTTCAATTCTATTTTACACCAGCATTTGCCATGAGACCGTTCACGACCGTTAGCATTATCACGAGTGTGCAAACCTTACGCTTTCCAATTCCTTTTTCTACCTGGAAGCGTAAGATACAAAATGTCAATTTTGAATTACAGGTTTTCCGTTGGTGTAATTATGTCATATATTTTCAGTTTTTGCGAACTAACGATTAGGCAACACCAATGACGAAATCTGCAACCCTAAGGAACTCCTGCAATCATGTTTGGAATGATGAGTGACCGTCCGACAGTGCGATCATCAATTAAGTTGGTGATGTTGTCGGTTTTGTATTTAACATTATGTACAATCGGATAAAATGTTTGCGGACGTTAAACCCTCTCTTCTAGCGTACGGTTTGCACGTTAGTGAAACTGTTGACAATGGTGTGCAACTCATAAAAGTTATAGCGTTTTAAATGCAGTGAAACAAAGTTGCTTCCACCAGCATCACTTTCCTGTACGTGGTGTGGTAGCCGCCCCCCCCCCTAAATGAAACCAGTGTTG